>Ga0209443_1002834_pt1 | contig 10085 bp, 14 predicted proteins | sample LauGreBMM110DCMD_2_FD_187571 | JGI IMG/M metagenome (GOLD analysis project Ga0209443, IMG submission 187571) | Freshwater lake microbial communities from Lake Michigan, USA - Su13.BD.MM110.DCMD (SPAdes) (version 2) | ecosystem: Environmental > Aquatic > Freshwater > Lake | place: Lake Michigan... | reverse complement strand
TCCAGCGTCTGCAGGTAAAAGATGTCGTCGATGCAGAGGTTCCCGGGACCGGCCTGGCGTTGCAGCAGGAAAGGAATTTTTTCGGCCGGGTCGGCGGTGATGGACGGATGTTCAAAAATTTCAAACAATTCGCCCGAAAGATTTAGGTATTCGCCGTTGGCGTTGAGTGGCGCAAATGCCAGTGCCCACAGTTTTTCGGCGCGGCCAATATAATAATTAGTGTTTGTTTTTAGATAGACGATACTGTTATGTTGCACAAAAGCCATTTGTTAATTTAATTAATTAATTGTTTAAAAAAATTTAAAAATCAGGACACCGAGGACACTAAAGACGCCGATGGAAGCCGCTCCAGTTTTTGAAACGCTTGACTGCCGAAACGTGGTGGAAACCTCCTATCCGACAACAGTCATTGAAATTATTCAGTTGCCCTGTAACAATAGCAGCACTGGACCCGCTTTTTGTTACCACGATGGCTTTGAAATCGGCGCAATTCAACGCCCAGCAATTGTATTTCGCCATCGTACATTCTGTTCCCTGTCCTGTGCCATTGCCTGCAAAACGTACGGAAACGAATCGTCGCTAACTGGCGAAGAAGAAGCAGAGCTTTTTTTTCTCTACGGCGATCCTTGTGGTTTACAGGAAGTTGTTGTAGCGCCGGAGCGTTGTGAGCTTGCATGCTTTGGCGGAACCAAAACTTTGGCGCAATTTCGAAATACTGATAAAGAAGCAAAAAACCCTATTTTTGCCGAAATTTTAAGTTCTTGCCTGTATGATTGCTACCCACTGACCGAAGAATTTACAGCGAAAAAGTTGCCAGACTTTTTAAAAAATGCTCAGTTTTGCTCGCACAACTGTATGCTGTCTTATGTGCTGGAAGACTTTTTGATTGGCAGCCTGGTGGAAACTAAAATCCGAAACTGTGTGAAGCAGTGTCTCATTCCAGCACCGGCAAGGAGTCTGCTAAAAAAATTTGGAGGGTTTTTAACAATTGAAGAATTTAGAAATACCTTTAGGCGATCTTACTATAAAATTTTGCAGCCCAATACTCTGATTTCATCACCGGCCAAGTTAATGGAACTTGCCAGCAACGTTTCGTCGTTTGAGTCGCATGTTGAAGTGCACTATTTCGATGCGGTCAATGTCAAGCCTGGGGAGTATGAGCCGGAGCTTGAAGTGAAGCCAATGCAAGTTGAAGTAAAAAAAGACGGCGAAAAAAAGTTTAAAAAGAAAACGGAAATTGCGTTGAAAAAACAGACGGAAAAAAATACTTGTGTGGTTAAAATTTCTGCGGGATCTGGAAAAATTTTAGGTTCGTTAAAAAACATTCCGGCACCAAAAGCGTGCAGCGGCAAGCTGCCGTTTAAACGTGTTTAAATAAAATAATCATTAATAAAAAATTTATAAATTCCTAAAAAATGAGTTTTACTTGTCCTGTGTGTCTTCGTGTTAAACAGAAAAATGAACATGTTGCCCTTAATTCTTGCGAACACCACCTTTGCTGGACGTGTTGCGGAAAACTGATGCGAGAAAATTTAACGGTTGCCGTAAAATGTCCGCTATGTCGGGCAACTGAAAGTGAACGAGCCCTGCGGCGCATAAGAAGAGCCCAGGCCGACGAAGCCGATAGTTTTGTCGAGCCTGATGAAACGGTAGCAGATGATGACGATGACTACAATGACTACGAGGAATATGACGATGATGAAACAATAGAAGAAGGCGATATTGTAGATCAGCGGGCGCCGACGGTGCAAACAATTGAAGACTTCTCGGACTATCAGAACAATTTTGTGAATGGGCGGTTTTCGTTTCGGTATACGGGTTGCAGATTCATAACAATAAATAAATAAATCGCGTGTAAATCGAACCCAAACAAATTTTTTTTTATCGCACAAATATAAGTTTAAAAAAAAAATGGCAGAGACAGCCTCGGAAACAGCATCGTCGCTTCAGCTCATTAGAACACTCATAAATCCAAACCAATTGGGACGGACCGTTAGCCTTCCCGCGATAACCACTGAGTCGCTAGACCAAAGACAGGACAACGACTCCCAATGTCAAAATGACAATGACATTGGTAGCGTTGTGGAAGAGGAAATGGATAATGAAGGTGGGAACGATGAAGCCTCACAATTTGCAGACACTTTAGTGGGAACAAATTTTATTAGCAATGTGCCATCGATGCGGAGCCGAGTAGACTTCATTAGCGAAGTTGCTCCAAGCAGGGCGCAGACCGCGGCAACCTCCTACGTTACTTCGACACGCCCATACAGTCCGGCGGGAGTTTCGCAAAGAGAACTTCCGCAACGGGCGCCACAGGCGCCCTCACAAGCGCCCCAGCAACGTCCCAGTTTCTATGAGCAGGAAGAGGGGGCCTACTATCACGGAGCGCAGGGACCGGCCGTTGCATCGGAGGCCGACAATCTCCGCTCAAAGCACACGATGCTCATCGAGCTACACTACCTGAAGGGCCAGGGGGCGCAACTGACCAAAGAGTACACGATCCACGATGACCTGGGCGATGTTCACTTTGAGCTAATGCGGCAACGAAACCTAGTTGACTGTTCGCAGACCGTGGAGCAGTGGATGGTGTACATTATCGTGGGCATTTATATTATTGAATGGCTCAATTCCATCCTGGGGTCGCCGCTGTACTTTGCCGGAGTCGGAGAGTACATGTCGAAAAACATCAAGTCAATCAGGCTTCCGCTGCAGCGGTGCTACCACCGATACATACACCGGCCTTCAAATAATCCAATCTGGGACGTGGTAAAGGCCCTGGTTGTGAGTCTGATTGCCTACCATCTGCAGATGATGCTGGTCACTAACATTGCGGGACCGAATACTGCGCGGAACACAAACGTTGCAGCGCCCTCTAATATTATGTCGATGTTGCCGATTCTGATGAGTGCGCTAGGTGGTGGCGGTCTTGCTGGTTCCTCTGGAACTTCTTCCGGAACCTCCACCACAACTTCTGGCATTTTTGACAATATTAGCAGTATGTTCTCGGCCGCCACTGGGGGAACCCGACCGCCGGCACAGGCCGCGGCGGCTCCACAGCACGTGCCCTTCGGGGTTCCCACTGGGGGTTTTGGAGAAGCCCGCGCGGATCCGTTTGACGAATTACAGATGCCGCCACCGCCTCCTCTTTTTCGGCGATAGTTTTTTCTTTTCTTTTTTAAAATAAAAAAAACAAGCTTTTGCCATGTGTTCCGTTCCGCCAAATTGCTCCGTCACTCCAGGAAATGTAAACCAATCGCTAGGCTGCCCCGCTCTGATAGACACTGCCCCGGGCTGGATCAATAACTCGCCCTGTGGCATGACGCTGAACAGGGAAATGGTGAAGGCCGATAACCTGGGCACGACGTTCTCCCAGAATGCTTGGGCCGCGGCGCAGGAAGAAGGTTGTCTGGGCTGCCCGAATCGCTACCCCTCGTGGCCAGAACCCGCAGTCCGGCCCCAGCTTGACATTCCTTTCCAGGCCGCTGTCGGCACTGACCCTAATTTTGCAGTAAACGATTCTCCGTACGTCGAACCTCTGTCTTTCTACCCGAATAATTACCCCAGTTCCCCAAACAACCCGCGGGGCGTTCCCGGTAATAATCCCCCAGTCGTCATGGCCCGTAATCCCGGCACCATTTTGCCCAACTGGCCCCAGGAGTCTCAGGATCATGCCCAGGCCCAGGCCCAACCCAATGCCCAGAACAATGCCCCTCAAATTTCCCACCAAGCCCAAGCCAATGCTCCTCAAATTTCCCACCAAGCCCAAGCCAATGCTCCTCAAATTTCCCACCAAGCCCAAGCCAATGCTCCTCAAATTTCCCAACAGTCCCTTTCTCAACAGCCCCATCAACAGCCAAGCTTCATTCAAGCAGCAAGCCCAGCACCGAACCTTATTACGAGCCAAGTCCGGGAAGTTCATAAGAAAGACACAAATAGCTTTGTTTTATTCTTTCAGCACATCGGCAACGCTATCCGAGGAATTATTTACGACCTTGCCCACTGGAACTCAAAACACCCCGATGTTCCCACCGACTTTTTTCCCCACCTCAAGTGGGTCTTTACTCGCGACGACAGACTCTACCGATTATTTTATTTACTCTCAATGGCAGTTTTATTGACAATTCTCATTTGGTATGCCCTGTTCCACCAGACAGAAGTACAGTACGTGAAGCGATCGGAATTACCAGGAAAGGAAACCGGGCCCGTACCATTTCGCTACTCTCAGTCAGCGTTTCCTACCCCGTCTGGGGAGTAACAAATAAATCATCAACCATGCCAAGCAAATCATTTCGCACTCTTTCATCGGCCACGTTTCCGTAAATGTAAAGCTTCAAGCGGCGCGACTGAGCCACAATTGCTTCGTGGTTGAAGCATTGTTGATGTTGCTGGTGCTGTTGCATCGGCTCCGGGTGCAGCTCTTGTGTCGGTGGCGGCAACGCCGGTGGTTCTTTTTTTTCGCGCGGTTTTCTTATTCGTGTCGTCTGGCTATACGTTGGCCAGGTCGAAGTTACCGCTTCTAAAAAGACCGTGGCTGTCTGATTGTCAATGTTTTTTTTGCTTTCCATAAATCCGACAAATTCATTTAAATAGGGTGGTAGTTTTTTTGGAAGAACAAATTTACTCTGAAATTCTTCGGCCATTCTTCTTTAGAAGATTTTGTCTTTTTTATTTTGCCTTTTTATTTATTATTTTTCCCGCAATGGAGTCGCAGATACCTGAAATAGTCCGCACACAATTTCGTTCCCGACGCAACGTCGCCCTCCCTCTTTCCGCACTCGACCTTTTCTACTCGGATGAACGCTACTCCAATGACATTTTCATCAGAGAAGTCACTAACAAATTGCCTTCGCTTCGGCCTGTGGTTTTTTCAGGAGCGCCGGTGGCGCCCATGGCTCCCGTGGCGCCTGTGGCCCCGGTTTTGCCTGTGGCGCCGGTGGCGCCCGTGGCGCCCGTGGCGCCTCGAACTTATGCGTGTAAAAAAACTTGGGCAGAGTTATTTGTGCCGCGGAGTGCAAGCGAATTTTTTGGCCAGGAAAAGCCTTTAGTGCGCTGCAAATCCTGGCTTGATTGTGGCGACTACAAGTCTACGGTTCTCGTGCTTTCAGGGCCAAGCGGAACCGGAAAAACATCACTGGCCCGCTTTTTGCTGCCTAATGCAATGGAATTAAATTTTGCAAATTACGAGCATGCGGCTCTTCGCTTTTGTCTTCTCGGTGGCAAATCTTACTTTAATGTTTCGTCAAAGTCTTTTGCCGGTCTTATCATCTATGACCTTCCCTGTCTTTCCGCTTCTGCCCAGAAATATATCTTTGATATTGTGCACCATTTGTCAAAGTCCAGTTTTCCTTTGCCCATTGTTTTTGTTCTCTCCGATCTCTCGCCTTCTTTTTCCCGCATCACCAAAACCTGCTCACTCCGCGTGGCCATGAACCGGCTTTCCCAAAAAATGCTACTGGCACTTGGCTACTCTTTGCTAAAGAAAACCGGTCACTCGTTGCCAAACCAATTTGCCGTTCTCCAGAAACTTTCACAGACCTCGTGTAACGCCCATCACTTCATCTGCGCCCTGGAGGATACGGTAACGGGCCATCGTTCAAATTTTTTTGGGGCAACTGATACTACACTTTCGCCGTTTGAAGTCGTCCGGAACTACTGGTCCATGTCTTACAGTCCGCTCTCGTCAATTGAAGCGCTTGACTCGTGCATTGTTCACTGGCTCGCGGAGAACACTCCCCAACTTTTAAGCACTGCCCGGTCCGTTTCTTTTTTTTGCGATTCGGTTTCCGAGTGGGATAGCCTCTGCGGGCGCTTGTCTTACGGCGAACGCCAGGCCACTGAAAACACTGACGGTGTCAGAAACATTGCAATGATCGCTTCGCTTACTACAAAAGTTGCGTTGCGCGAAGCCGCCGTCGATTCAAGCCTTTTTCGGGAAGTTCCCGTATGCTATCCTAGGTCGATACGCTGTGTCCCCATTACTTCACCAATTTCGTCTAAGCTCGTCTGTGCTTTTAATTCCTGTTTTTAAAAGTTATAAATATCTGTTTATTAAAATAAAACATTAAGACCTAAATACATGAATATTACTATTTCTTGGAAAATTGCCGGGTTTATTTTGCTAGGGCTTGCTTTAATTATTTTTCTCGCCCTAAAATACTGGGGAAATCCAAAGGGGGCTCATGACACTGTCCCAATCCCAAAAAATCCCGCGATGCAGTACAGGAACTTTAGGAACCTGGAAAGGTGGCCCCCGACGGAAGGCCTTCGGGCCCAGCGGCCACAGGCCTTGCGGCCCCAGGGACAACAGGCCTCTCGGGCTCAGGGGCAACAGCCTTTAAGACCACAAGGCTTTAGACCAGAACAGCAAAAAAGACAAATTATGCAGCCGTCAATGATGGACGAAGAGGCCGAGGAAATTGAAAATGAAGACGCCAACGGCCTTCAGGCCGATCCAAATGCGGCCGAAGAAGATCCTTTTTTTAGTCCATTGAATTAATAAAAACAATGTCCTTAGTCGACTGTTCGGGAAAAGAAGGATTTCGCTGTGGAAGTCTTGAAGTTTTTGCTAACCTCTCAACAGTACCGGTAAAATTGGAAATCCAGTACCCAGGAAATGATCACGTGTGGTACACTCTTGGGGCTTTTCTGGGCGGAGACATGTTTCAGGCTGGTCCGGCTAACATTTCTTTTCCAGGAGACTCGATCCTTCGGGCAAATGCCGGCGACCGTCAGTATTATCTTGGAAAAATTATAGAGGGAGAGGAAAATTTATTTTACTTGCCGCATTCCTTTTAGGTGCCAAAGCCCGAGACAGACAGCCACAACAAAAACTATTATAAAGGCTATTGCGGCAACCCAGATCCAGAAACTAGAGGTTTCTGTTGCAGAACCTGAAAATTTTGCTTCGGAAATATAATTGGCTTTCACAGTCTCTAAAGGAATGGTGGGTTTTCCGAGGCGTTCGTTAACATCATTGTGAAAATCAACAAGCCACTTTTGTAAATCGGTGCCGCATGTTGCAGGTGCCGGCTTTTCTTCGATAAAAGTATTGTAGTGATTACGGCATTTTGGACAGGGGAGAAGAACCCTTAGTGCTTCCAAAAGCTTTTCAAAGGCTTTTGTCTGTTCTTCTGTTGGTTTTTCTGGTAAGGCAAAACTGCAGGCATGCAAAAAATCCCACAGCCTAGGTCCCCATTGGCTTTTTGATAACATTATTTTTTGTTTAAAAGCTTTAAAAAAAATACATGTCGCAAAACTGTTATAATTTTTACTGCGGCACGGATGTCCACGCCTATACTGCGGCACTTCGCCAAAGATCCCACGAATTCTCGGACTTTTGGAAGTCTCCAATGACTCACAAGGCTACCCAGGCGCTGCTGCATGACATTTCGGTAAATTTTGGGAATTTAATAACGCCAGGCGCCCACGCAATGCTCCAAAAACTTTCGTCAAACCTTGATTTGTTTGACCCGGATCTCGGGATTTTTGTCGCGCCTGTTCTTTTTGATTGCCGCAAGGCCGTCGACGCTTGCATCGACTCGGCTCCCCTGTTTTTTTCGATTCTTGACGAAATGAATACTACTTGTGTCCAGGGCGATACTCATCGCCTCCTTTCTTTCTACTTTTCGTTGCAATAAAATATTTTAAAAAACACTCAAGCCCGCTCTCCACGAATCTTTCGCGCCAGCTGAATATCTTTTGGCATTATTGTTACTCGCTTTGCGTGAATTCCACATAAATTTGTATCTTCAAATATACCTACTAAGTAAGATTCTGCAGCCTCCTGCAATGCCACAATAGCAGTACTTTGAAACCGCAAATCTGTTTTGAAGTCTTGTGCAATTTCTCGCACTACACGCTGAAACGGTAATTTTTTAATCAGAAGCTCGGTAGACTTTTGATACTTTCGTATCTCGCGCAACGCCACTGTTCCGGGCCTGTAGCGTCGGTGTTTTGGAATGTCGGAGCTTTTAGGTTTAGAATTTCTTGCTGCTTTTGCCGCCAACTGCTTTCTCGGCGCTTTGCCACCGGTTTGTGCTGCTTTTGCTGTTGTTGGTAGCGGTGCTGGTGGCGCTGATGACGCTTTTGCCGGTTGTGGCGGTAATTTTCCTGCTTTTGGTGGCGCTGGCTGTGCTGATGGTGGCGCTGGTGCTGGTGGTGCTGGTGACGCTGATGCTAGTGGTGGCGCTGGCTGTGCTGGTGGTGCTTTTGCCGGTGGTTGCGTTGGCTGTGCTGGTGACGCTGATGTAGCTTTTGCCGGTGGTTGCGCTGGTGGTGCTTGTGACGCTGATGCTAGTGGTGGCGCTGGTGCTGTTGCTGTTGAATTAGGATCATTTTCTACATCAGCTGGGTGTGACTGTAGCACTTGGGTTTTGTTTGATAACTTAACTGTTTTTTCTTGTTTTTGGGGTAATTTGCTTTTTTTGCCTGATAATGATGGTGGTTGCCCTTTGTTTTTTGCGGGTGCAGTTGATTGTGGGGGCACAAACCATCCTTTTCTTATAATAAAAGATTTAAAATTTCTAAATTCCATTATATTAGGATTAGTATATAAATCTGTGTTATTATTTAAATAATTAAGTATATTTATAGCATATCTAACAAATATGTTAGATTCTTGTATTGAACTATCCCCTCGTGAGTCCCTTTCCTCAACATAATAATTCCCTAAATTTCGTAAAATTTTTTTTTTTTCATTATTATTTAAAGTTTTAAAAATTTCTATATCATTTAATATATCTACTTTATCAAATAATTTTTTAAAACCTTTTGCATAATTTCTTTCTGAATGGTGAACTTCATGGTAATTTCCTAATTCTAAAATATTATTAATATCTTTTTGAGTAGTATTAATATTTAGTCCTTTGTTAACAAAAAGTGTTTGTTGGGGTTGTCTTTCTTGATAAGATTCTTCTTCACTCATTTATTTTTAATTTTTATTAATTAAATTTTATAATAGTATTAAAATATTTTAAAAAACACTCAAGCCCGCTCACCACGAATCCTTCGCGCCAATTGAATATCTTTTTTCATTATAGTCACCCGCTTACAGTGAATTCCACATAAATTTGTATCTTCAAATAAACCTACCAAATAAGATTCTGCAGCCTCCTGCAGTGCCATAATAGCAGTAGCCTGAAACCGCAAATCTTGTTTAAAGTCCTGTGCAATTTCTCGCACTAGGCGCTGAAACGGCAATTTCCTAATTAGTAGCTCGGTAGACTTTTGGTATTTTCTTATCTCGCGCAACGCCACTGTCCCAGGTTTGTAGCGGTGGGGTTTTTTAACTCCTGTTGTGGAAGCGGGAGCAGATTTTCTTGCCGCCAACTGCTTTCTCGGAGCTTTGCCACCGGTTGATTTTCTAGCAGTTTGTTTTGTCCTTGCCATTTAATTGTTTTTTTATAATTTGTTTTTTTAATTTTAAAAATTCGTCTTTCCAAGTCCTGCATTGATATGTGCTCCACCACAATAGCTTTGCAAACATCCCGCAACGACATTTTTTATTATAAATTATTATCAGTTAGTTTTGCCAACATCCAATTAAATTCAGCGGCAATCGCGCGATCTTGCTCTTGCTCGCTTGCCGCACAAACCTTCAAAATCCTGGCAATTGAGTGCCGAAATCGTTGGTTTTTTTTGAAACAGTAAGTGCTGTTGGTATTGCAGAGCGTGTCAAGATTTTCCGAGACCAGTTGACAGAGTGCCCGTGTCGCTCCACGGTGTTCTTCCTCGCATTCAAAATAACTATCGTAGTACAAGTTGAGTAAATAAACATTCTTTTTTAAAAAATTCATGCGCTTAACTGGTTTTTTATAAATTACTCAACAGTAGTTTTTTTAAGGTTTACCCTAAAAAAAAAATATGGACTTTTTATTCCAAAAACATACTGTGCCCATTACCCCCAATGACCGCGCCAATGGTTTCATTGCCTTTATAATACCAGCGCGCTCTGATGTTGTAGACGAAATTACCTGCACCCCAAAGTCTCTTTCTATTTATTTGCGCGGCGCCGGCACCGATAAGATTCCAGTTGATGGCCTTAGCATTTACTTACACAATGCTATATTTTCGTATATGACCCTGAT
>Ga0209443_1002833_pt1 | contig 10086 bp, 9 predicted proteins | sample LauGreBMM110DCMD_2_FD_187571 | JGI IMG/M metagenome (GOLD analysis project Ga0209443, IMG submission 187571) | Freshwater lake microbial communities from Lake Michigan, USA - Su13.BD.MM110.DCMD (SPAdes) (version 2) | ecosystem: Environmental > Aquatic > Freshwater > Lake | place: Lake Michigan... | reverse complement strand
GGGATCAGGTGGACTTGTAGGCGGTATGGGTCAAGACGACAAATATCGTGATGCAGTTCGTGATTTTTCTGACAGATTGTATGAACAAATTACCGAATACTTGGGACGAGTAAATCAAAGCGTTATAGAAACAGAAGGATACAGAGAACTTTTAGCTTTATTCACTCCTGAGAATATAGGTGCATATGTGAACCAAATAGGTTTGTCAGTTGCAATAGACACGTTAGTTCCGTTGGAAACATTAAAATTATCGTCTGATGTAATCAACTTTTTTCTTTCTCAGACAGCGGATTTGACTCGTCGGTCAAAAATAAAAGATGCAGATGAATTAAAAGGTATCCAAGAAAAGTTGGAGGTGCTTAAAAATAATTTAGAAGATGTGATAGAAGAATTTATTCAGCTTATTTGTTTTATCAAAACCGAATATGTAAAAAAAGGGATGCTTGAAGTAGATTTTTCAAAATCTCTTGAAAAAGCAAAAAGAAGACAAGGATTAGAGATGATAATTGAATGTGCAAACGTTAAAAAAGAAAACGACAATTTACAATTAAATAAGGATCCTGTTCCTGCAGTTCCTGCTGCAGATGTTGAACCATCACCTAGTGTTAAAAGTACTATAACAAAAAATACACGTGCTCCATGGTTGGGTTCAGAGAAAAATTCAGAAAACCCATTTCTTGCACAACCACATCTTGCACAACCATATCTTGCACAAGGTGGTGCGCTGAATGACGAACTTAATGTTATTACACAAACAATTAATAATACGAAATCAAGCCGAACTTATTTACAAAAAGAATTAACGAGTATTATGTTTATTCTTAAACACAGCAATGATCTTATTTCTTTTATAGCATCAACAGAAGGTTCTTCTTTGCGCGAATTGCAGAGCAAACAAGAATCAATAACAAATGAATACGATGAATTAAAACATTATATTCACAGTTGCAAGGGAACTGTGCGCAACGATCCTATTTTAAAAAATTGATAAATATCTATCCCTTTTTTTTTAGAAAAATGATATTCCGATACAATCTATCAGAAGAAATTACGAGCGAATTGGAATATTTCGCCACCATTAACCGAAATATAGATCGTCATGTGTACAAAGAACGATGGGAAAAATGGGTAAAGGAAAAAGAAACTATTATAGGGAATGAAACAGATCGGTTAACCCGTTTAGGGTATGAGGGGGACGTTCGCGCAAAAATGTACAAAAGTGTACGATATTACGTTGCTACAAAAACGGAAAATGCTCCTAAACAACGCCGAAAATATCTGCATAAAAATAAGGATATTTTACAGGTGATGGACACGTTTCTTCTAGAAGATATGAAAAAGGAGAATTTTACTCCTCGGCAAAGTTATTTAGATTATTGTCAGATATATGGTGAAGCGGAGAAGAAAATGTTCAAAAATCGGTATTATAGATTACGCCCGCTTGATACTTTTCAAAAATCCGGTGCTTTTTGAAATGTCAAACGAAGACCCTAAATGCTGTTTTGCAATTTCCATGGCTAACTTTTCGGTTTCCGTCAATGTTTTAATGTAGGTTTCTTCTTTTGATTCCTTTTCCATTTTATTTTCTTCTAATAGGAGAAAATAAATCAATTTATTATAAAATCTTTATTTATGGAGAGAGGTTTAATAATGGTTTTGCATTCTGTGATTATCGGGGTTATATTATATTTACTCATGGTTTTCGCTCTAAAACAATCGCAAAGCGTGGCTGAAAATAGAAGTATTTTAATTGCGGCAATCGTATTGATTTATATGATTTTATTTGGTCACGGGTTACCAACAAAATTAAATAAACTTTGAAATGTTCATTTGGTTAAGTCTTGAAGTCGTTGTGATATTAGTGGACAATAACAATTTTCGTTTTTGAAATTGTTCGTATTGAATACGTTTTTTTTCATTCATTTGACGTTTTCGTAATTGAATAAATTCTTCTCTTGTGAGTTGGTGTTGCTGGTTTTGCTGGTTTTGTGGTTGGTTTTGCTGGGTTTGTGGTTGGTTTTGCTGGTTTTGTGGTTGGTTTTGCAATTTTCCCTCAAAATAGTACAAATTCATTTTTTTTAGTATAGCGTCATAATCCATATATTAATAATTTATTAATATATGGATTATTCTTCCGTTTCCTTTTATGCGGGACCGGATGGGAGCGTAAAACAAACAGAACGACTTGTGAATGGAAGGGGTACTTCTTCCGTTATTACAAATCATAACGGAATTATTCAAAAAAAAACACAGAAGATTGACCTAAATTCACTATTGAAAAAAACCAAAAAAAAGAGAATAGAAGGCCGTTTGATCTCAACGTTTATGTCAGGTTCGGAAAAGAAGAAATGGAAAAAGTTTTTCAAACGGCGTTCTTTATCCCGGTAAAAAAATATAGAGTAATAAAAATGGCATTCCGGAAATTTGGTGGATTGGAGTACAACAAAAAAAATAATTATGTTTCTTCAAACATAACAAATAATAAGAATCTTAATATTTCCGATCACATAGGAAAGTTAAATACAAAAATTATTGTTGATAGTCATCTAGATTTAAATAATCAGTCTATGTTTAATGTCGGAAATATCTATTTTTCAAATGGAACTGACCTCCAATCTCTAGAGGACAATTCTGATTTATTGAAGAGTAATAATATTTGGTTGGGTGACAATACATTTACACAAATAACAAATTTTCAAAAAATTGTTGCTCCATCGGCAACAATTGCTGCCGTAACAGCAAGTTATATAAATACAGATACGATAGACGCGAATATTTTGTCGTGTGCTCTAGGTAAATTTAATACAATATCTGCTCAGCAAGGATATCTTAATTGTGTTTCAGATATTAACATGAACGATACTAGTATTTTTGGACTAAATAGCATTCAAGGACCAGGCGATATTATATGCAATTCAGACATTGACATGAATAGTAGAAATATTTCTGGACTGACTAGTATTCAAGGGGCCGTGCAAGGAAGCGGCGATGTCTTGTTTAAGTCAAATATTGATATGAATAGTAGAAATATTACTGGAATAAATATTATTCAAGGGACAGGTGATATTATATGCAACTCAGACATTGACATGAATAGTAGAAATATTTCAAACATGACTTCTATTTCAGGAAGCACAACAGGAGTAAGCATTTCAAATATATCTAGCATTACGGGAAATACAGACATTTTATGCAACTCTGATATTGATATGAATAATCATTTTTTAAAAAATTTACAGTCTATCACATTATCGGAACAAACATATTCTGTTCAGTTATCAGCAAATTCAATTGGCGTTATAACTCCTACATCAACAAGTGTTCCGTCTCTCGGGATTGGAACCACTGGCAACATAAATTACGGGGGGATTAGTAAATCATGTTATTCGTCAAGTTTATCCTCGTCAACGTTGACAGAAGAAGGATTATATTTTGGAAGAAATCTTTTAGGAAATAATGAATTTAATATGGTGGCTATATCAACTTATTCTGGCGGTATGACATCTATCCCAGGTGCTACTAGTATCACAAATACAGGATTTCAAGAAATGTTGAGTATTTATGCATCAAATGGACAAGTAAGTGGTAATACAGGTATTCCTGGTAATGTCGGTCCATTTGTAAGTTTGAGACAGAATTTTATAGATGGTATTACAGCACAACAAAACGGTATTATAAACAATTTAGCCACAATAAATGGCGCGGTTTGTTGTGGAGAAGCAAATTATGGTTACGAATCCATTACAGAAAGTGGACTATATTTTTGTAGGAATTTAACAGGAGCTTATAATGAATATGATATTGTAGCGATAAATAACTATAATCCTAGCGCAATTTTAAATATTTACACGTCCGGAACTGGTATTACAGGTCATAATTCCGAAGTTACTGGTTCTATACCACTTGTAAGTATGAATGAAACTGAAGTTAACATAACTGGAAATATGAGCGCGAATCAAGTTCAATGTTCTTCTTTTTCGCAAAATGATTTACTAACTTTTAGTGTAACACAAGGAAATACTGCTTCGGTATCATATCCAAATCCGACGAGTATAACTGCAATCAGTAATATAACACTGATTTCAACACAATCCTTTATATCGCCTTCTACCGGAGGTATTGTTACATTGTATTGCATCATTCCGGAAGTTACAGAAAATTCCACGATAGCTATTGGAACTTCAACTAACTACATACAATTCCTGCTTAATAATTTAGAATTAGTTTATTGTATATATGATAATGGAAGTACCACCCCATATTTTCTATATGAGGAAGGAGGTTTATTAGAGATTATATTTAGTAATGATACAACTAGTAATAATAAGAATTATGTATATTATAAAATTACTTATTCAGGTGGAATTATTACTAACGATTATGGTACATATACGAATAATTCCACTATAAATTTTTATTGTAATATAACTACAAGTGTCCCAATAACGATTACTGGTATTGGAGGGTATCAAGGTAATCCAAATAGCACTGGTACAACTAATCAAGTAATAACCGCAAATGGATATGGTGGATGGAGTTGGCAGGATGGGGGTGGGGGTGGTAGTAATTTATTACCATTAAACAATCTTTGGACTGGTGTGAATAATTTTAATCCTCCAGTTCAAACTTATGGTTCAACTATGCCCCAAGGATTAACTTTAACGAATAATCAAAATAGTTCAACTCCAGCGGGTGATAATGATATTATTTCTTATACACCTACATCAACTCAAGGTTTATGTATATATTCACTTTCTAACACAAATAGTTGTGTCGGACAAACACCTCAAATAGTATTACAACCCGATGGTGTCAAATCATCGTTAGTCGCAAACGGAACTAATGGGGTGGTTCAATTGACCGCTCTTGGTGGAACAAGTTCAAACATTATATTAGAAGCAACAACTGGTGTTTTTTTAAAAGATTTCCCTACTATTAATTTTAATAATTGGGGAACTTTGACTGCTGATTCCAGTGGTTTAAATATTCTTGCTACAACTATTAATTTAGCAACTCCAACTGGCGGACCTACAGTGAATACTATTCTTACTCCACAAGCAAATAATTTAGATATAAGTAATCCAATAACTTTACCAGCACAAACTACTTACGATAGTGGAGCAACTTACGGGAATGTCGCCTCAACACAAGAGTTCGTTCAAAAAGCATTAGCATCACAAGGAGCGGGAGATGTAACAAGTGGTGGAACAAATAATTTTACTGGAAGCAATACTTTTGATTTTAATCTTAATGGTGGGACAATTACAACCCCCGGTTTAACATTAGCAAGGAATGTAGAAACAGGTCAAAACGAATTAGATTTGGTTTCAATCAATTCAACAACTAATAATGGTTTAAGTATTTATTGTGAAACAGCATCAGTATCTTCTGCTTCAACCCCAAAAATACAAGTATATAATGATGGAACGGCAACTCTTTTTAATACTGATATAACTTTACCAACACAATCACAATATAATCCCGGAGCAACTTATGGTAATTTAGCGGCAACACAAGCATTCGTTCAATTAGCGGAATCTGGAATATTTACTGCTACATTATCAATCCCAATTTCAAGTTTTGTTGGGAGTCAATCGGGTTTTTCAACTCCAACTGAAGCAACCTTTACACAAACATACAACTCAAAAACACAAACTAATACTTTATATTTAACACCTTTTGTTTTTACCGCTGCTTCTTCATCAATTCAATTTACTTTAACATTCCCTACTGTATTGTATCCCGATGGTTCTACTCCTTCTTTTTTAGCGGGGTCTGGTCTTACTTATTATAATGAAGATTCCTACGCCTATTTTATCTTTGTAACAACTTTTTTAAGTAGCACTCAAATTAGATGTTCTACTGCACCAACAGCATCAGTAGGTGGAAGCTCACAAGTATCGGGGCAATTATTAATTGGTTGGACGTAAAATATTCTCTTTTCATAGTATATGAGTGGTCTTATACCAGATGGCGTTATTTTACAATATTCAACTCCTACTGGCGATATCACTCACCAAGGAGTATTAGGGTCTAACGCAAGTGGTTCAACTTTGCTAACTTCTACTTTTCCAACAACTTCAACTTCCACTAATTTAGGTCATTATCACTATACAGAAGCAACAACCAACTCTTTAAAGTTTTTGAACGCAAGTGGGACTGGTGGTGGAGGGCATCAATTTTGGCATAGCAGTTCAACACAAGCACCAATAAAAGTATTTGAAACAAATAGAACGGGCATGTTTTTAAATACTGCAATAACTAATACAACAGGTAATACTAATTTAAATTTAGCGATTAATAATCTCACTTTTACTAATGATACATTACAATCTTATTTTAATAATGAAGCATTCGCATTTAAATCTAATGGTGCTACAAATGTTCAAATAAATAATAGTCCAGAAAATCCAAATGTTATTTTTACAAGTGCTACACATAACTCACAACTAACCGCATCAGATTTAATTTTTGATGGCACTTCATTACAATCAACATTAAGTAACTTAGCAATTAAACAAACTAATGTAATAAATGTATACAATTCAAGTGCTGTTTATGCTGATGGAGCACCTCCTTTAACTGTTCCACCTGATATAGCTAACACGGGTAATTTTGGATGGTATTTTAAAAATACAACTGCTGGATTAAAAATAAATTGGTATATACCAACAACAACAGATTTAAAAGTTCAAGATATTTTAGGTTTATATTTAAGATTGTATAACGTGAGTACCACAACAAATGATAATACTTTATTTTTAACTGTATATACAACTCCTGATGCTGAATCAAGAATGACTTATGTTATAACTACTACTCCAACTATTAATACTAATTACGTGTTTTTTGAAAATGCTTCAGGTTCGTGCCCTAATCCATCTGCTTACGCATCAACCATATTACAGATGAGTCCTTCAACAGTTAATAATCCTAGAGGCACATACGGACCAACCGAAAGTATAATGTTTTTCTCAATTGGTTCAAATAGTGCATCTCCAGTAAATAGTGTTGAATGCGTAGTACAAAAATTCGGTATAATGACACCCACTGGAACACAAGAATTTAATTTTTTAAATTGAAAAACTTTTCTTCTTCCAACATGACAAAATGTTGGCTTCCGCAAGATTTAATCAAAAAACGTATCGCGAACGCGAAGAATTTATGCGTAGAAACATTATTGAATGCATTTATGGAACACAGTTAAGGATTAAACCTAAAATATTATTAAACCAGTTATTGTTTGTCGTGGAAATGAACAACGACACTAACAAAATCATGGGAATCGGATTAATACGTAATATGATTTGCGACGCACAAAATATTTACGAGGACCCTAATTACAATCGGTACACTTATATGGGAAAATATCGCATAACGCGCGAACAAATGGAAGAACACGACTCAAAAATCGTGGAAATTTTTGATTTGATATTGTTCAAAGGATATACGCACATCAAACGGCATTCTGGGATAACGATTATTCCGCCAGCATTATTAACGTGCGAGCGGACAGAAGACATTGATTTGACTGAAAAAGTGAAATCAATGTTCAAGACTATTTTTCAAAAGTAGATACTCATCCATATTTTTGGTTCCTACTCGTTTATTGCATTTATTACAAACAGGACGCAAATTTTCAACTTTGTTAGTTCCACCATTTGCATGACTTTTAATATGACCTGCTTCAAAAGTACGAAATGTGATGGGAGACATGCATACATAACACGGTGCATTTTGACCATCTATTAGTTGATTTTCTTTGCATTCATTATACCACATATCCCAACATTTTTCTCTAGTAATAGATGATATTTTATTTGGAATAGAATCTAACCAAAAGCAACCAAGGTAAAACTTGTCGCCGTTTCGCGTTTTTGTAGTTCCATTTATTTTTTCCATCAATTTTTGACATTGTTCATTATTACTCTTCAAGAGATATTCGCGATGTTCTGCATTTTCTGTCTCTACCCATTCTATTAATTCGTCAAGTCTTGCGGGTGAATGTTTTTCTCTCATTTTATCTATAAAAGTATCCAAATGGATATTCGGTCGCTGTGGTCTAAAAGACGAGGAAACGTATGGCGCATATTTTTTTTGAATATACCTTTTAAGCTCGTTCAATACAAACAACGGTTCTTCTTCCATCTTTAAAAATTCGGGGACAGGAGTATTTGTGTTTAAAATACGAAATATATCGTGCATTTCAGCAATGTCTTTGCAATGAGTAATTTCAATATCTATTTTCCAATCTGGTAAGTCATTCAAAAATGTCAACGATGCGTACCGATGCTGTCCATCCACACAATACCATTTTCTGTCAACAATGCAATATTGTATGCAATTCAAAAAAAGATAGTGAAACATTTTTGCGAAATATTGTTTTTGAAAAGTGACAATTTCTGCGACATGTTCTTCTATTACAGAACGCTGACACACGGGAAGATAGGTAGGTTGTGCCAATAACTCTTTTACGGATATACTGAGTTTTCGGCTATTTCCATTTTCGCTAAGCAACATTGTCTTTATATTTAATGTTGTAATTTATTTAAACCTTTTTTTCTGCGTGTTAAAAAAAATAATATAATGGCGATTTTTTTGCACGTCATATATTTAATATAAACAAATTAAACACATTTGTGAAAATAAATTCATGGATACAGATATTAACAATTATTCCGTGGAAGAATTAACGGAAATACTACAATTAAAATATCCTGCAAAATCAACCGAAATTATTAAAAAAACCAACGAATATATCAAAAAATATGACAAAAAGGGCGATGATAAAATGGCGGCGTTTTTCCAAGATGTACAGAACAAGTTAATTGAAGATAACGACAACCGTCAAGTACAAAAGAAAGAATTGGCAAATAATGTCTACAATGTTCCTGTGCAAAAAGACGTGTTAAACCCTCTTCTAACAAACATAACTACGCGCATCGTCAATATTGACAGTCAATTTCGTGATTACACATTTGAAGATAGTCTTTTTCAAACGTCTGTCGCGAGTTATTCACATAACGAATACTCATCCTCTTATTACAATGCAAATTTATGCGAACCGTTGACAGATGTTCTTTCCATCACGATGGAAAATATAATCGTTCCAAAAACATGGTATGCGATTGATTCTGTTTACAACAACAATTTTTTCTGGATCACAAACAAGGACGATTTTTTAATTGTTCTGCAGCCGGGAAATTATACTGCATCTGAATTTGTAGCTGAAATGAACACGCGTCTAAAAGAAGCAGGATTTTCAAAAGCAGATCAAACTTTTTGTAAAATAGATCCCACATCCGGTAAATTCACATTTTTATTTCAGGGCGTGATAGATCCCAACGGGTTACCCTTGGCATTTCTCCCGAATGATGGGTCCTCGTTTGGGATCACAGACGAAGCCATATTGTTATACATGATAGAAACGTACGCGTATTTTACTTTTTTTGATTTCGGAAATATCAAATATTACAAATATGTGGAGACGCATGACGTGAACCCCTACGTAAATCTTTGTTTTCTTCCTCAATCATCCATTGACAGCACACTTGGATGGTTAATGGGGTTTCGCGCACCGTATTTATTTATAAAAGAGAGTAATACTGCAACGGTCAATATAAACTTGTCTGGAACACAATACTTTTTATTGATGCTAGCAGATTATCAAACAAATCGGGTAAGCAGCGATATTATTACTGTGACTGGAATGCAAGATTCGCATATTGATGTACCACAATACATTAATACAAGTTTATTGTATAGATGTATAAAACGAAAATACGAGATTATCATAAACAGCGAGAAATCTATTGAAGATTTGTTATTCAAAAGTACGGCGCGGGCCAACCAACTCGTACCGCAATTTATTCCGTCTGCTCCTCGTATACTCACCCAATCACAAATGTACACGACTAATCAAATTATTCAGCACAATCGTGATAAATCAATGAATTATCGGTTAGCGCCGCCGTCCACGAACGATGTTCTCGCACTTATTCCTGTGAATTTGCAGGGCATTGATAATCAAAATTTGTTTATTCAAGATAAATTGCAATCGAATCGGCGGGTTTTTTTTGGGCCTGT
>Ga0209443_1002830_pt1 | contig 10092 bp, 8 predicted proteins | sample LauGreBMM110DCMD_2_FD_187571 | JGI IMG/M metagenome (GOLD analysis project Ga0209443, IMG submission 187571) | Freshwater lake microbial communities from Lake Michigan, USA - Su13.BD.MM110.DCMD (SPAdes) (version 2) | ecosystem: Environmental > Aquatic > Freshwater > Lake | place: Lake Michigan... | reverse complement strand
TCTCTCCATTCTTTAATCTTAATAATATTTTGCCACGCTTTCTGCAACATCCCATGCATAAACACCCCAAGTCTATATAATGGTCATGTTGTATCTCACTAATATACTGGTTATCTAATGCAATATCCATATAAAACACGTATTCATCTGGCTTGAAAGTTATAAAATCACTACTATTTATTTTACTTCGCCACGTATTTAAATATTGAGTTCTCTCGTAGTCGGAATAATAATACCTAAGGCCCGCGTCATTTTCTATAATATTAAATAAATTTTTAGGAATTTCATAGTATTTCTTAAATAAATTAAAAATATGATTTATTGGTTTTTTATCTGTCTCATAATCCTTTATTATGTACATATCATTTCCTATATTTAAAATCTGTTTTAAAATATTTCCCCATTCATTAGAATCCTTTAATCGCAATTTATAATAATTTATTCCATCCACTTCTGAGTGTATGTATTTATTAGTAAAATCAAATGTTTCTGGATAAGGAACTTCGTATTTATTCCTAAAATGGTCATTTGTTTGTAAATATGGAAATACCTGATTGAACCTTTTGATAATTCTACTAACCTCAAATGTATTTAAAACGTCAATTGGCGCATTAAAGTGCAACGAATGTATATTCTCAAAAAAAGTAGATATTTTCTGTTCTATGGGGCTTCTATAAATATCAATAACTATAATGTCCTTTCCTAAAAATTTATTAAATTTAATTATATCTAACACGGTTACGTCGTTTATTTTATATAAGACTCTTAACATTATTTCATTATGTAAATGCAAAACAGTATATTTTCCACATGCGTTTAAACGTATAGATGATACTAATGTAGTTGAACCTACTTTTGGTGGCGTAAAAACAAATACAATGTTTTTATTCTTTTCTATACTAAAGTCATCGCTTATTCCCAAGCATTCATTAGCATATTTCATTTTATTAAATATATCAGAATTTGAATAATCTAAAGTCGGCATATATAATTAATAGTTATAATTGATATAAACCTTTAAACCAATTATTATAATAGACTATATTATACACTAAATGATAGAAGTACAAGCAATTGCTGCATATGATATTTTTAATGGTATTGCTAAAAACGGCACTATTCCTTGGCATATTCCTGAAGATATGAGGTTTTTCAAAAACATGACATTAAAAAATGTTGTCGTAATGGGGAGAAATACGTTTGCGTCGCTAAATTATCAGCCACTTAAAGATAGGCTTAATATTGTTATTACTATGTCTCCTGAAAAGTTATTAAAATATTGCGATAATTATTCTAATATTATATTTACTGATAATAAAAACATTCATTTGGATATTATACGTAATTCAAATGAATATGCGAATAGATACTATTTTTTAAATAAACATTTCAAAATATTTTATATTGGAGGAGAACAAATATATCAAAAATTTATTCCAATTTGTTCTACAATATGGATTACAAAGGTTAAATTTGATTATGAATGTGACCTATTTTTTTCAACCGAATTAGATAATAATGTAGAATATAAATCCAACCTTATTACCGAAACGTCAATTTATGATATAATTAAATATACAAGGGTTGTTGACTTCTAACAACGTCTATACGTTCTACGCCTTTTTTGCGTATTTCGTTTTTGTTTTCTGCTACCAGCACGAGACCTTAATCGTTGTTGTTGGCCGGCTCGCTTACGTCTAGTTGCTCTTTTTCTGCCACCTGCAGTATTTCCATATTCTTCGGAATAACCTGCGCTGTTAAAACTTGGTGAAGATAGATTCATTATAAGTTATATAAGTATTTTAATTTTATTTATCTGGTTAATAAATAAAATTTTATAATAAACGTTTTTTATGTTTAGTTTTTGTTATAAAACCAATACACTAAATTCACTCCTTCTTAGCAACGCGAGGGGGGCGACCACGTGCGCGAGGTCCTGCTGAAGGCGCCGATGCCTCCGGCTTCTTATCCTTACCCTCCTTTACCATAGTCCACTCACCACCCTCGCGAGGTCCCGACCCACGAGCACGCGGCGCCGAACCCTCTGCACGAGGAGGTCTAGTTGACCTGGGAGGCTTAACTCCCTCGGTCTCCTCATCAGCAGACTTACCATAGGTAGAACGCGTCTGCCTAAACTCACGGCGAGTCTCGCACATGAGTTTTCCTCCATTAATGCCACTCACATCTCCAGCCTGATACTCGTGTGCACCGCCAGGAGTATGCGTCAAATTGAAACTAACATACTCGCCTTGAACCAAATAACGGTATTGCTCACTGCTCACTAGTACACAACTATGATGAACAAAAACATCAGAACCTGCACGGTCGCCATCAGAGACTGTAACAAACCCATAACCAGCCTTATTGTTAAACCACTTGACTCGCCCAACTAGACGATCGGAGGGTGTAACGAGTGGGGGTGTTCCAACGGAATCTTCGCTTGACATTATACTCTAGATACGTGGATTGTCTTTATATTGTTTTATAAAACATTATCTGAGCGAGGTTAATTAACTATTACAATTTGGCGAATGTATTTTTTAGCATTAATTGATTTTAAACCCTGATTATATTTTGTGTTAATAATATAAGAATAATATGGCGACAAGCCCAAGTATAGAAAAGGTTAATTTTGAAGCAGAACAAAACTTTTTTGGGAAAACCATAGATAAGATAACAGTTCCTTTTGAACATGAGGAGGATATGATTTTATTGTGTTTAAGCATATTTTTGCACGACTTTGTTCATGACTATAACCTCGTTAATATGCATAAAAGAGTGATTAAAAGTAATGCATACGACCTACTTCAAAATTTTAATATAGTAATAAAAAACGCGACGTTTAAAATATTTACTTATGAAATCAGCACAGGTGCGCGCGAGGTTATATTATACAAAGATTCCGTTTTCCAAGATTTTGAACAAGACCCTGGAACAAAACCAGTTTCATATGCAGAATACTTTCATGAAACTGCTCTTGAAAAACCATTAATGCCTACACAACGCGCCGGAAGATTTGCAGATTCTATTGAAAACGATAATCCATTTCAAATTAAAGATTTTAGAGAACAATCTGATGACCTTGAACAAATTAATATTCCTTCTGCTACAGAGTTTCAATTTAAACCAGATATTACAAATCCAGGTCTTAAAAGCAATATAGAAGATGCGTCTGACGAAACTATTGCTTCTGGAAAATCTATTACATCAGATATTCTTAATTATCCATTAAACGGTGCGTTTTTATCAACCGAAATATATAATTCGTTAATAACTTCATTTTCTAATAATGCCGACTTCTTGGGGTTTTACTCTGGATTAAAAACGTTTATCGGAACTTACGTAGGCAGCAATATTGGCGGCGAATCGCAAGAGTTTTTAGAAATATTTAACATTGTTAAACCTGATATAAATAGCATTGAAACAAAGAATCTTATAATGTATAATGCTATTTTATGCTCAATAGACTGTATTGCTGCTGATTTTAAACAGGCTAGTTTGAACCCAACCAATTATGCGATAATGTATGATTCTTTTAGCGAAATATTAAGCATTTTAAGGGTCGCGTTTGTAACTATTTTTAGTAAAACAAACCAAGAATTTAAATTAGACCCATTACAAATACTAAACTCGTCTAATGTTCTTCATCAGTTTATTATTTATTATATGTTATTTTTAAACTGCGAAAACTCTGAGGAATTTAATACTATTTTACAATCACAAACAGGAGGAGCGATTGAAGACGAAGATGGAAAACCTAAAAACGCATATACAGTGTTAGAAGAACTAGATACAAACCGCGAAGTAAGACAGTATGGAGACCTTATAGATGTTTTTAAAAGACAAAAACAAAAAAAAGAATATAATGGAACAGAAGCAATATTTATCACGCATAACAATTTATTAACTACTTTGGCTCGCGGGATGTTTGTTAAACTTGGAATATGGAACAAAATTTTTTCAGGACTTGATGGTTACTCTTATGAACCCGCTAGTGAAAATTACATATATCGCTTTGGAATAAAAGAACTGAATATTATTGGATATGATATTCTTAAAAGAATATTTCCTTTTGATACGAACCTTAACAACGAACTTTTAATTATGCAAATTCTCATATTAAAAGACTTATTAATAGAGATGTCACCTTCAAAAACGCTAACATTTGGTTCAGGAATAGATGATAAATTAAAAAATTATTTGGACTCGTTTTATAATAGCCATTTTGTAAACCAACAACAAAAGGTTAATAATCCGCCACTTAAACCAGAAATAGACAAAAACGTTATTGATAATCCAAACATTGACCTTCAAGACCCACAAGATGAAATTATATTTGATTCAGACAGCGAACAACATGATTCAGATGAGGGAGAAATGTTTGGCGGGGGTCTATGCATGTCAAAACCATGCCCAACATCACAAACACTAACTCAACCAGATTCTAGAGAAGTCCGGCACGAAGGAACTTCTCCAGGAGATGATTCAGAACAAGGCATTCAAACTACAGAACCCGAGATTAAGAATTGGTCTGAAATTATTAAACCTGACCGCGCACCCGGAATGCCAATTTTACTGAAAAATTTAAAAAAAATGTATCAAAACAACATATATACTATTCAAAATTTACAGGCAAGTAGAATTCCGCCAATTGATATTCCATTTGGAAGTGACACGATAACTGTTTACACGCTATACGAATTATTAACTTATAATCAAACAATTATGCATAGAACTGGGTCGTCTTTTAATATTCCAGCACCAGCATTTAAATTTGTTATTAATAATGCAGCAAACATTTCAGCAAATATAAATGGTTCTAAATATTTTTATAATAAAACCGACAGAGATAATATAACCAACATAGTCAATGAAGTTAAAGACCGAATTATTTTTTATGATGATGGTAAGTTAGACACGTCGTTATTAGAAGACAAACTTCAGACAGTTAATTCTGAATACACCGCCATTAACGAGCGAATAATGTTATTGAAGGATGAAGAAAAACAGTTAAACTCTTTGAAAAAAATAAATAAAATATCCATAGATGAATACAACAGGTTATTAGAAATACAAGTTGAAATTAAAAAAAATAGAAACACAGAACTTATTCCATGCGAAAATAGAATATGGTTAATCAATGAAGTAATTAATAATAAGTCTGACCCGAATTGGTTGAATAACTGGAATTATAAATTATGGCTTGAACAATGCCAACCATTGTTCGGTTTATATCGTAACCTTGCTAGAGGAACATTTTGCCCAACTGTTTCTATGATGGATGCAATGGATAACTGTTCTCTAAAACATGGAGCAACCGAGCCTAAGGAAGTTGGAACAATGAATTTTGAGTTAAAGTATGAAAGCGGTAACCCGGGAAGTGGTGAAAATAGAGAAATCTCATTTGGAGGAGTTGTGTTAAATTATAACGCAGGAGAACAATTAAACGCCAAAATTGATTTTAATTTAAAATGCGTTGATGAAAAACACGGCGTTAATGATGTTGCCAATATTTCAACTGTTGGAATAAAAGTTTCAGAATCGCGCGACTTACAGGCAAGTGTTGTTTATGAAAGAATTGTTTCTAGAATAAGTGACATATATAATAACACATACGGCATTTTACCTGAAGCGGATTTGCCAACACCGGCATACAGCCCTGAAGAAGTTAGTAAATTTTTAACAGATAAAATAAATAGAATGTGGTCTAATATGCAATTTTATAATAATCCTGATGTTTTTAATACCTTATTAGATGCTACGGCAATTAAGACATTTGGTGATTTTTTACAAGAGTGTCTTGCATGCATGCAATGGGGTGGTTATGTAAATTCAACCGATAATTTTTCCGATTCCGTAAAAGAATTCATTAGAGAAAACAATATTGACCCAATTTATAGGAGCGTAAGTAACAAGGATTCAATAATCCCGTATGACATTTTGGGTAATGCGCTAAGATTTGGCGTTCAAGGCGATAGACCTTCTGGATTTCGTTCTATTTATATTCTATTGAATGGTTTGTCCGGAATAAACCAACAAGCAATTGCTGGTTATCTATTTACCTCACCAAATCAGTCACCTTCTAGAAGCCTTATTGTGTCTAGAAATTCTATTGATGATTCAAATAATAATATTAATAAAAAAGAGTTAGGCGGAAATGGGTTAAGAGGAAAAGTAATATATACTACTCGTGAACTTCAAGTTATTCAGGAAGACCGAACACCTTATTTAGAATCGTTGCAATATAAGAAAATTACCGAAACCAAGACTTTAAAAGATAAAGTAACGGGTGAAATATTTACTCCCGATATTACTGGACCCACTATAGAGGGAACTTATTCCGATGAAACCCGGCCTATAGAAGCACCAATTAAGATTCCTGAATTTAAAAATAGCAACTATCAATTATGGTCAGACTATGAAACTCCTCGGATTATTACTGAAACAAATGCATCAGATGATTTAAAAGAAGAAAAGGCTAGAAAGGCTGATGAAAAACGAAAAGAACTAGAAAGAGAAAAGGCGGCGGCGGCGCTCCTTAGAAAGGCCGAAAAGGAATCAACCGCTGAAAGTGGTGCTATAAAAGCGGAAGAAAAGGCCTTAAAGGCTCTAGCGGCAGCAGAAGCAAAGGCCATTGCAAAGGCAGCAGCAGCCGAAGCAAGGGTGGCAGCAGCAGCGGCAAAAAATCCAGAAAAGGCGGCACAAAAGGCTGCAAAAGAAAAAGAAGAGAGGGATAATGATATTTCTTTAATGGCCGAACTTGATGCTAAGCCTTACAGAACTGGTTTAGAAGAACGACGTCTAAGTGCACTAAAGGCAAAATATGAGCCCGCTGGTGGGTCTAGAAGGAATAAATTAATCAAAAGACGTAAAACAACAAAACGAAACAAAAGAAATAAACAAAATAAAAAAACCCGCTCGCAAAAGAAAAAAATAAATACAAAACATAAACATACTAGAAGACACTAATTCTGTTGTTTTTATAAACTTTTTATTTATTTTTTATTTATTTTTTATTTTTTATTTATTTTTTAATTTTTTATTTAACAAGTATTTGCATGACCTTTATAAAGCAACCAGGCAAGAGAAGTCTTCGCATCAGCAATCCTGAGAAGTTCTGATTCAAACATGTCCTTAGAGTAAAACTTCAACCGAATCTTTTCATTAGACCCGTTCTCACCAAACTGCTTAGTCTTCAACTCAGCAATCTTTTCTGAGGTTAATTGAGTCTCCCAAACAGCCACGTGAACCTGTTCGTCGCACCCACCACCTGACAACGTATAGTTACCAAGTGGCGTAAACATATTTGTAGGGTCTCCCAAATCCAAACTGGTCTCTTCCTTAATTTCCTTCTTTAGAACTTCGTTGAACACAGATGACCCGCTTTTTTCATCTAGCATACCCGCAACAAGTTCTTCCTTATATCCACCAGTCGGAATTCTTGGCTGCTCTGTAAGAAGCACATGCTCAGTGCCGGTTTCATCTGAAACTACTATGAGAACTGCAACACAGTCTCCGCGCAAGAATACAATGCCATCTACAGGCTCACCCAACTTGGTATAAACATCACACTTAAACTTTAGAAAGCCCAACTTATCTGGGTTTAAACTTGAACCAAAGAAGTCAACATCTGTCAGATTAATTGACCGCAAGTCAAACCTATCTAGTGGAAATGCATTCAACCAATTCAAAAACTTTGGAGCATTACATATCGTCTCAAATACCGGGCGAACACTTGGCCGGTCTGTCGTGATTCGGACACCGCGATAAACAAATTCACACTTCTTCAAGTGCTCTTCATAATACTTTCTTGCTGTGCTTTTGGATACCGATGCTAGTGTGCATATTCCTAGCCATACATAACAACCAGCCACTGCTAGATATATCATGAAGGTTTGTCCGAGCCTGCTAATATTTTCTTGGATACGATTTTCGCCGTACATTGTGATGAGGGGTGAATTAATACTGAACTATAAAGACATTTCAATTTTTTCTGAAAACAACCTTATAAAATATTAACAATAATATTAACAATAATATTCGCAATAGTAATAAAATTGAACATGAATATTCATAATATAACACTGATAACCTATACAAAATGGACTTGCAAGTATATAACGCATATGACCTTAGTGAATACTCTTATTATCATCCGCTAATTGCGTTTGCAACAATAACCATAATTGCTGCGATTATGGTTATTGATTATCTTACTTTTAAATTACAAATTTATGATGAAATGAAAAACCATAAAAATAAATCTAACCTAGCGGTTCTTGAATTAGAGTCCTGCATCATAACGATGGACGATAAAATGCATACGCTAGAAACGTCAATGAAAAAGTTATTATTTGATAGTCTTTATGTAGTAAATAATGAACTAGAAAATATAAATAATAAAATAGCAGAAAATCAATCAACTGTCTTCAACGAATTAGAATCTATTCAAAATGGGGTTTCCGATGACATAGAAGAAAATAGAAATAGCATTTCACACAATATATCTAGTATTAGGTCAGAAATTGTTGAGTTAATACAAGAATTGATGGGAGATACAAAGGCGCAAATTGATGATGAAGCCCGGGAGATTAAATGCGACCTTATTGATAAAATAGACAATGTTCAGGAATTGATTGAGAAAAAATTTAATAATAAGTCAAACCTAGATAAAAAGATTGCATGTGAGATGTATTGTTACTTATTAAGAGCATTGCACTACAGGGGCGTAAATGATTGCGTAAATGTACTACGTGGTTTCTTTCATCACTTTTATGATTTTGATTATAATCCTCAATTTAGTCAAGAGTTGTGTGACATTGTAGACAAAGAAACAATTCCAAGCAATCCTTATCCCAATCCTTTCTGAATTTATAGTTTATTTAATTAATTTACTGCAAAGGAGGAGTTCCAAATAAATTATTATCATTCAACCAAACTAGAAATATTATAAAACCGGAAAATATTGATATTATTAGTAATACTAGAATCACAATATATAACCAATCTAGAATTGATTCACATTTTTTACTTATAACAATGTTGCGGTCTATTTTTGGCTCTATAACTGGCTCCCCGTCCACTTCTATCCTAACCTCTTCCAATAATTCATTAGCAACCGGGAGTTGAATCGGTACTTGAACTGGAACTGGAACTGGAAATAGCGTCGGAACAATTTCTACATTCAATGGATTATCCGTGTATATCATTTGTTTTTCTTTAATATAATTTTTAAGCGGCATTTATGTTCAATTTTAATATTAATACGCAAAAGGGAATCCTATTATAAACATAAAAAAACTACCAAAGCATACAAGAAAAACTAAAAAGGTGCAAAAACAACTAACAGTTTTATAAATAAATTTATTACACGAAACATGAATACTAACAATATTTTCATTTTCTCTCTCCATAGGCCGACCCATTACTTCTATACAAACCAATTTTGCTACAGGAATATGTTGTTCACTCAATGGGTTTTCAACATCCATTATTTATAAATGCGCGCGTTATAATTGATAATTAATTACTTTTATATTTCATTGAGAGAATTTATTAAATATTCATAATCAGGAGTCTCATCAAATTTCAAATTTTCACAATAATGTATATATTTTATTAGTTCTTCTGGCGTGTTACACCATTGTAAAATTAACTGTTTTTGTCTTTTGATATCTTTTATTTCTCTCTTTGTTTGCCAAGGAAGACCACCATTTATAAGATATAATATGATATAAGCAACTGAAATTAAATCATCCCTCCTACTCGGCTCTATACCATTATGCACATTCATACTTACAAAATTTGGAGTTCCTATTATTGTCTTTCCTGTTTTCATCTCTATGTGATTGTTATTGCTATCTAAATATTTACGACATAACCCAAAATCTATAATATAAACATCAGTTCCATCTTGATTAAAGACAAAATTATCTGGTTTTATATCTCTGTGAATTAACCCCCGGTCATGTATATACCCTAAGATTCTAACTAGTTTTTTGCCTATAGAGAAAGAATCAAAGAGAGAAAAAGTTTTAGAAACCAACGAATTCCCAAAAAGTGGAAGAACCATATAATTGTATTCCTCTGTTG
>Ga0209443_1002824_pt1 | contig 10103 bp, 18 predicted proteins | sample LauGreBMM110DCMD_2_FD_187571 | JGI IMG/M metagenome (GOLD analysis project Ga0209443, IMG submission 187571) | Freshwater lake microbial communities from Lake Michigan, USA - Su13.BD.MM110.DCMD (SPAdes) (version 2) | ecosystem: Environmental > Aquatic > Freshwater > Lake | place: Lake Michigan... | reverse complement strand
GGCGCAGATCTGTTGCAGAAAAACAACGCCTAATTTGGTTGACAGTTTGGATCTCCGATGTTATACTGTTATTAACAGTTAAACAAAAGGAGCGATAAATGGACAAGGCACTAAAAACAATCCCAGGCTACGGCGAAGCAGGCATCGACACAGAAGCATCAGCAGGCAACGGCTCATTCTACATCAAAGTCTACGATGGTTCATACGATGTCTGTGGATTTGACACCATCGATGAAGCCTATGCTGAACTCGTTGATATCCATTCACTACACAAGGAATTAGGCGTGATTAGTTGACAGATTGGATGTTCAGTGTTATAATACACACATGAACAAAACAAATGATGTAATACAATGGACAGGAACAGCGTTTATTTTAACGATGTATGTGATCAGCAACTTCTTTCCAGGCTATGACAACCTGCGTAATGCAGTGGCACTGGTAGGTGGGATATGCTTCTTTACGTGGTCGTATCGCGTGGTGAACAAGCCGCAGATGATTATAAATGGAGTGGCCATAGTCCTGTGTGTTGTAGGGTTATTTCGAGCAGTTGGTTGACAGTTTGGACGAATGGCGTTATAATAAACACATAGCAACAAACAACAGAAAGAACACAATGACTAACACAGAAATTTACCTTACAACATTGGCAGTAATTGCAATCTTTGCTGTTAAGGTTTGGTTGTTAGAGAAGTTGAGCAAGTAAAAGGGTTATTGTAGCAGGGATTGACAGATTGGCAAAACGGTGCTACAATAGAGACAAGTTAGAAAGCAAGGCGGTCCTCGAATGTAAGAACCCAGCAGAAATGCAAAAAGGGTTGGAACCAAGGGACACGAAGCGAGTTTGTAGACTCGGCCTAAGCGACAACAAAACAGTTAGATAAGAGTTAAAGGTTACCTAGACCACTAGGCGACTGGGATGATGACAGTACCGACGGGCGCTGGTCAAGTCCAGGAGCATGAAGCAGGGAGCGATCCCGGATTTGCGGTGGATGATCTAGGAGTAATGACCGTTGAGGCCCTTGTGGAGACGTTCCCCTGGGTAGACATAGATCAACAATGGTTCCTTTAGTTCTTTTCTAACTGAGATTTGCCGTAGTAGTCCTCGGGGAGGGCAACTGATTGTCTATCAGTACCAGGTGGGTTCGAGTCCCATCTACGGCGCCACAACAGCAGCAAGGAGCAGCAATGGGATTTGTGGTCTACGATGAGAAGTCAGGGCATATGCAGAAGTACTACAAATTGGCTTCAACCGCCAAACGTATCTGCACCCAGCACAACACCGAACGAACCTATGACTGGGGCAGAACCTCAGGAGTTCCTAACTATAGGTACAGTCCTGAACGCATCTGGGCCTTCTGCAGCTACCGGGACTACGAAGGGGTGTTGATGGGGCTTAGAGGTGATGCACTGAAGATGTGGCAATTTTGCAACACTGAAATTGGTTGACAGATTGGTAAGAGTGCGTTATAATTAACACATAGCAACAAAGGAGCCCAGCATGTTGAAACTCATAGGATTCGTGGCAGTGGTTTACATTGGTTGGGCCATTGGCCTTATCCAGGCCGTGTTGTTGGTCACTGCAGGCCTGTTGACCACCATCGCTGGCGTGTGATTTTGGTTGACACTTTGAGCATTTGATCGTATAATAAACACATACACACACTAAGGAGCAGATATGACTATCACAGCAACCCCAGAGCAGATTCCAATGATCGTAGCCGAAGCTGAATCAGCAGCACACGCAGCAGCTGATCAGTACTTTCGCCAAGAGCTGGGCGGTAGGGATCAATTCGCATGTGGCTTTGCCTGGGTGAAGATCTACGGCGTCAAAGGCAACACCAAGATTGGCCGGGCCCTGAAAGCCACAGGGATCCGTCCTTCCTACAGCGGCGGACTTGAGATGTGGAATCCTTCCAAGTTTGGATGTCAGAACGTGGACACTCTTGAAGCAGGCGCCCGCGCAGCAGCCGGGGTGTTTGAGAAGTACGGCTTTGAGGCCTATGCGGGCAGCAGATTGGATTAACCCAGGGACCGCAAGGGTCTTTGGTTGACAGTTTGGATAAATGGCCTTATAATTAACACATAGACAGCAACAAAGCAGTTTATATTTTTAACACACACAGAAAGAGCGAAAAATGATTAAGACACTGAAACCAAAGAGCCTGACAGAAGCTAAGATTTTCATCCAAGCTGATACACCAAAGTTTTTGGTAGTTGAGTACTGCAATCCATCATCGGATACGCCCTACGAGATCAGCGGCGCTCAGGGCAAGCCTACAAGTCCTAAACAGATCAAGAAGTTGATTGGTTTCTTAGAAAAGTCTGCAGCCACTGCCAACAAGACAGGTACAAACCCCGCCTACATGGAACTGCTGTTTGAAGCCGGTGGTCACTTGAATGCCAAAGGTAAGGCAAAACGCAAACCAGGCTTTTTGAGATTCATTCCAGTCGGACAAGAGTTGAATGTGCAACTGCGTATCTATCAATGCGATACCAAGGCTGAGGCAGTAAGCTTCAGCAAACAGATCCGTGAATCCAAACTGCCAGCACGTAAAGATGCCGCTCAACGAGTGCGCCGTGACATTCCTGTCGCTGATAACATCTTTGCCAGCCTCAAGTTGATCAAGCCCACCGCCTGCATAATCGACGCAGGCATTTGCCAAAATGTTGAGGCTGTGTTCGCTTAATTGGTTGACACACGGCGTATTTGATCGTATAATAAACACTTACACACACAGAAAGAAGGTTTGATATGGGATACATTATTTCGTTTTTGCTAGGCATTTTCGTTGCAACTGTAGGCATCTCCGGTGTGGCCCAAGTGGCTGACAAGGGTGTTAATCAAGTGCAGAATGTTATGAAAGACGCGGCCAAGTAATGGAAGCTGTTGTAGAGACCACAGGGGGCGCATTCCCCGCACACACATACCTACTAGACAGCAACAACCTAGTGGCTTATGTAAAGGTCAACGAAACCGTTCCGTTCTACTTCAAGAATCCCATCAAAGGATTCGACAAGAGAGGTAGGAAGTTTGTGCCAGGCAACATCACCCTATTCACACTAAAGAAAGAAACTCATGGACGCACAGTTATTGGTAGTAGTGGGCAAACGTACACAGTCACCGAAGAGTCATGTAGCTGTCCCGGCTTCACGTATAGAGGTACCTGTAAACACATGGGCCAACATGGTTAAGGCATTGATGCAATGATCAATATACAAGGACTCACTAAGAAGGACGTGCAGATCTGTAAGCTGTTGTGGAACTGTGACACCATGGAAGCAGTGGACGCTATGGTTGCTGCCATGCCCCCTGCGTACAAGCAGCGAGCTGTGGTCATGCGTGAGCTTATGATAGCAGCAGAACTAGACAACTTGGAGACAGTACATGAAGACATTCCTGCGTTATTGCACACTATTAGCAGCCGCTAGTGTGCTGCTCACAGCAGCAGGCTGTGCAGGCTGGGAGCCGAGGGATCATCGTGACGCACCTTGGGACCCAAAGATCTCGCAGGGGCAGACCTTGTTCGATCAGATGCCCAACTGGCAGTACCAATGTGGTGTCAGCGTGAAATGTTGACGGTGGGTGACCAGGTCGGTGGTCATCATGGGGTGACCGGTATATGCGTACAGTGTTGTATAATAACAACAGTATGGTAGCAATCACCACCTTGAAAGCATAAGTACTCCACCCTAATTTTTTACGCAGCAGGTTTTTTCCAACTTCAAACTCTTTTTCTACTATGAATCACACACTACAACACAGAGACATTGCTGGCGCTCATCTCTCACCCGGAGATCATTGCCTAGTCACAGAACACAATAGAATCATTCTAGCTCGAGTCATTCAAGTCTACGACAGCAGTAATCAACTACAGTTACAGCCATTATCTAGTGATGCGGGTGGTCGACGCTCAAAACCCAGTCTAAAGAAGATCCGCAGAGAGTGCTACAACGTGTATCGCATAGCGGACACAGAGATCACCATGAGCATACTGCGAGGGGCTATTTAAAAAACTGCGCTGTGGTTTTTTAGGGCTCTAGACCCATTTCACTGTAAATACACAATGCTGTATATCTTGCTCATAGATTCAGAGAACTCCATGGAGTTTTGGGTATATGAGTGTGCTAGGATATACCAGCGTAGTCTAGGGGGCGAACTATATGCTGTTGATATATCTAGATCCATTGATCCCACCACAGATCAAGTTACTTGAAGCATGGCATCCCCGAGTCAATTATTGGCCACGCAGCAGGCCCGATCCCGAGTTATTTTCAGATACTATAATATCAGATTGGTGGATTCTATTCAGTCATGTGGGACTAGCGGACATATGGATCCTACGCTGGCCTGAACATACCCGTGTGTGTAGAACCTTGTTTGATTGATATTGAATTAAATACTCGATGAAAAAGTTTTTAATCCTTGCTGTCATGCTTACCACTCTGGCTCATGCTGAACCACGCACTTTGAACAAGCCTGTGGTATGCGATGCCACTGAAAAGGTGTTCAGAACCATGGTGGAAGAATTTGGAGAAACGCCGCAATGGCGTGGCGCTACCAGTGAACAAGGTACCAGCACTGTGCTCACAGTTAATACAAAAACTGGAGCATGGACCTTGATTGAATACACCGCAGTGATGGCCTGTGTGATAGGTGTAGGCGAGAACAGTAGTTCAGCTTGGGGCATACCTACGTAGACGCTAAAAATCTTGCGCTGTGTGCTCTGCACAAAAAAATTTTGCGCTGCGCTTCGCCACAAATAATCTCCCCCTCGAGCTATTGTGAATAATTACAATACAAGGAGATATTATGAATCTAACACAATGGTTTAGTGGTTGTATGGTATTTTTAATACTATGTGGCTTAGTTTATAATCACATTGGATTTGCTCGCATGCGTGAATGCTACAGCATGTGGTTCACTCGGGCCTATTGGACTGACTACAACACTGTGGAGTTTGCATCCTGGGCTGCCAAGGCCTGTATCATTGTTCCTGGCTTGATCTTTGGCATTTCCATATGGTGGCTGTACTTTTTCACTCTGATCACATCATTGACACTGATATGGGCATCAGAGAAGAAACTGTTGCCTACACTGGTAGGGTTTAATACCATATGGGCATGGATATCATGCATGGTGCTGGCACAGCACCTAGTCTAATTAGATTGCTGAGATAGCTTTGATGGTGATGATGCCCGCCATACCACCGTGACTTTGACAGAGATAGCCGTAGTCGCCGCTGATACCGGCTGGAACCTTCCAGTACAGTGTGCCACTCTGCTTGCCCTGAGCTGAGGCTCCTGTGGTCACTGTACCACCAGTTGTGACATGAACCAAACCAGTGCTGTAATTGGCACCTGAGAAACGGATCAAGAATGGATGACTGGATGCACCTGCTAGATTAAATGCTATGGTAGTTCCAGCGAGGGCATAGATTGTGGGATTATCTGTGGTGCTGTATTGATCAAATCTATATGCGCTGAATCCATTGGCAGTGACATCTAATCTAGTGATTGCTGGCAGATAAAACAGATCCACAGTCAAACTGGCCGTGTCAGTTAACGCAGCAAACGTTGTGGCACCTGCTGCCACGGTGCTGGTAATGGTGATAGTGTCAGTGGTGTTATTAGTGGTAATAGACATGCCAGTACCGGCCACCAAGGTCAAGGTGTCTGTGCCGCTATCTGCCACCACTGAATTTTGCCCTGCTACAGCTATGGTAGCAAAACTGTCTGATGTTGCACCACCACTGGCTGTGGAGTTTATAGTGATACTGTCTGTACCGGCATCTGTGGTTATGGTTATGTTAGATCCAGCTACTAGTGTCAGAGTATCTGTGGCTGAATCTGCTACCACACTTGATTGACCTGCCACTGCTATTGTGGCAAAACTGTCTGATGCTGCGCCCCCACTCACTGTGGCCCACGAATTATCTCCACGAAGATAGGTGCTAGCACTTGGTGTACCAGTGGCTCCTATACGTGCTATGGGCACAGTGCCTGAGGTCAGTGCAGTGGCATTGAGCGCAGTTAGATTCACGCCTGATGCAGCAGGCAAGGTAGCTGGGAAACGAGCATCGGGGACAGTGCCACTGGTCAGCTGCGTGGCATTCAGGGCAGTTAGATTCACCCCTGAACTAGCAGGCAGTGTGGCTGGAAATCTTGCATCTGGTACAGTACCCGAAGTCAATTGTGTGGCATTTAGTGCTGTGATCAAGCTGCCGTCACCGCTGAAGCTGGTAGCTGTCAATAACCCTGCATCTGATATGGTTGCAGAACTGTTTTGTATGATAGTGCCCGTGGTGCCGTCATAGCGTATGATAGCGTTATTGATATATCCGCCACCTGCACTTAGCACATCTCCAGTGCCTGCTCCCGAAGCACCTGCCGGCCCTTGAGCACCTGCAGGTCCCGGAACACCCACAGCACTGGTCTGCTGATAAGTGCCGTCTGGAAATACAATGGCATTTCCGACTATGATATCACTGTCGAACAAAACTGCAGGAGTGAATGTAATAGCAGAACTGTCTGTGGAATCTATGGTTGTTCCTACAAAGGTGACAGAGCCTATACTACCTGCTCCAGTGATGGTAATATTACCTTCAGCATCACTACTGGTAGTAATGCCGCCCGCACCTATAAATTTGATTACTTCGTCAGTGCTTATGACTCTCTGCGTTGAATCATCTGCAGCCACTGAAAACTGATAGCTGCCAGCAAGAGCGGGCACCATGGCTTCAGAAGCCACAGGCACCCAGGCGCCAGCATGAGCGTAGTAGAGTTTGCCAGTGTCGTGAGCATGGGCTACCATACCGTGCCAATCCACAGCTGGCACTTGGCTGGTAAGATCTGCTAGGCTGTCCCAATGGAAACGGATCTTGTTTTTTTGCCCGGAAACTTCTAGTTCCCCACCCACGTGCAGCATACTGGCGCCGTCATGCGTGTGCCAGTAAACTTCAGCAAGATCGTTGACCTGACTGCCTGTACCAGGATAGTAGGCTATTCTACCAGCCACTCCTGCCTGTACACCTCCACCAGCAACAATGGCTGCATTAACCCAATCACGATCAGCTAGGATTTTTCCAGCAGCGATATTGCCTGGATACACTCTCAGGGTTTGATTGGTGCTGTCGTAGAAAATTTCACCTGCAGTACCCACAAATGATTGAAGAGTAGTAGCGGGTCTAGCATTTAATCTAACGCTGCGTAACGGTATTTGACTCATGATTAGCTGTTCCAATGATTATTATATATTTAACCATCAGCGATAAATACTAATATGCAACAATACATTATTCCTATGGCCCGCAATCTCCGCACAGGACAAACAGTGAAATCACAGGATCTTTCAGGCGCAAGATTTATTCCTAGTCAGCGCAGAGAGTGCCGGTTGTTGGCTGAAAGATTGGCTGATCAAATGACTCAGCGTGGTCCAGATACCTGGCAACCTGTGATACAGCCTTACTCTGCTTGATTATCTGTACAGATAGTTTACTGTATCGGGGTTTTCTCTAAACACTTCCGCACCGTTTTTGAGGTGGAATTTGCGAGCCATTTCAGTCTTGGGGCTCAGAGTCACATAGGTATCAACTTCGGGATGTTCTTGACGAATCTGCTGCTGTGCTTCCTCAATCAATCTACGACCCGCACCCGCAGCATATGACCATATGGTATAGAACACAGCAGTATTGGTATGCACCGCTAGTTCAGCAAGCTGATCCACATTATGGGGAATGCCATCCAGGAACTTTACACATGTCACCGCCAAGGGCTCATCAGTAACATCATCTCTCAATACAAATATCTTTGAGTTTGAGTTCACACGGAATTCGGGCGTGAGTTCAGGTCTCACCGGGTCGTCTTTGATCAGTGTGAGCAGATTGTCTCGTAGGTCGTTGATGATATGTAGCATGATTGGGTTAAGTTATATGCGTATTTATTGTCAAATTCAAAAAACTGGGTTTTTGGTACAATCACTTGTTGACTGTGTAAATATTATAGTATATAATTAAACTTATATCAACCACAAGGAGTCCAAATGTTCGGAACAAATTACACTGGCGGTATCTCAGATTATCGCTCCGCAGAAGAAGTCAATGCAGCCATGGGGCGTGTCTACGGTCACATGAGCCTGGCAGTCGTAGTATCAATGTTGGTCAGTTACTGGGTAGGCACCACACCCGAGCTGCTGCAATTCTTTTTTACAGGGGTACTGAAGTGGATTGTGATCTTTGCACCTTTAGCTGCCATCTTTGGCGTGAGCTATGTGTTAGGTAACAATCCTACAAAACAAATAGCTCAGCTATGCCTACATGGTTTTGCGGCATTAATGGGTCTGAGCTTCGCAATGATCTTTGCTGTGTTCACCATGGGATCAATCGTTGGTGCCTTTATGGGTGCAGCCATATTGTTTGCTGTGATGAGCGGCTATGGTTACTTTACCAAACGCAGTTTAGACAGTGTGGGCAAGTTCATGTTTGTGGGATTAATTGCTATTGTGATCGCCAGTATTGTTAATATCTTTATTGGCTCAACGGTGATGCAGATGGTGATCTCCGCACTGGCTATTATCATCTTCTTGGGCCTAACTGCCTATGACACACAACAGATACGTGAAATGGTTTCAGTGGATACCAGTCCAGCTGTGGAAGTATCGGGTGCATTGACCCTTTACATGGACTTTATCAACTTGTTCTTGAATCTACTACAGTTGTTTGGTGGCAGAAAAGACTAGTCTAACAGGTTAGTCTGTTGTTCCAAAGAGAGCTCGTCATCTTCTAGCTCTCTTATTTTTTCGGTGATTTGATCTATGAGACCTAGATTGCGCAGGATCTTAAACACCACGTTCTCCACGCTCCACTCTCCGGCACGATCCAGTCCAGCTCTGCGCATGACTGTGATCTTGTCTTTGACTGTTCTAAGTTTTTCTAGATCCTTGCTCAACAAGGCCTGTTCTACCTGACCCAGCATGCTGTCTTTTTTAGCTTCCACAGCTTGATCATCTAGATCGGGTTCTGTCTTTTGTGGCTTGATCAGCCACGTGCTTTTGACAATGCTGTAGACACCTGTGCTGTGATGTGTTTCTGCCTCGCCTTGTACATAACACTCCACAGGTAAGCCTTTGACTGTGATATCGTGGTATTCTGCCCACAGTGCCTTTTTAGCAGTAAACAGCTCTCGTTGTTCATCTGTGACTTCACCTTCAATGATCACATGCAGATCGAGATCACTGTACTTGCTCCAGGTGTAGTTGGCGTTAGATCCTGTTATTGTGTAGTCTTTGATATCTAGGTCTATGCCTACGAAATCCACAAAGGCCCGGGCGATCTTTATCAGCTTTAGACGGACTTCACCGTCCAGTCTACCCTCTTGCCAAATTTTGGGATTTAGATCTGCGTTTACCGTGACAAAATCGTTGTTTGAAAATTCTCTTAATCGCACATCAAACTCCGTAGCGATTACGTTTGGGGTTGGCCACAGGGCTTGCTGTTTCTGTGGTCTTGGGCTCTCGACTACCTCGATCAGCTAATATTCGCCCCTTGTGCCCAGTGGCTCTTTCTGCCGCACGTATGATCTCTTCTTCTTCGGGGGTATAGGCACTGATCACAGCATGTTGACCAGCAGGACCGTAGGGCGGTTCTTCGTGATTGGCCATAGCAACACCAAATCGGTAGACTTGATATCCATCTGAACTGGGCATGGTAGGAAACTCAAAGGCAGTGTTCATTGCTCGACTCTTGCGTTCGGGCATTTCTCGCTCAGTGATAAACTCTTTGGCTCTCATCCATTATTTAGCCCACATTAAGTGGTATTGTGTTAATGTGCGATCGTCATAGAATTCTGCAGCTAATCGACAATACATGTCGTTGCGTAACAGCACCAATTGGCAGGTATCTTTGGGCTGTGTAATAAGCCAATTGGTATGATCTACTCCTAGACTCTTATGTACTTTGGGCCAATCTATCTCAATATCTTCACCTTCTGAGGGCAACCACTTTAACAACTCAACTACTTTATTCTTCATCTGTGTTCATGCTATTTAAAATTTCACGTAGTTTTGTGCTTTCTACCTGTGCTCGAACCTTGGGTTTATCTAGGCT
>Ga0209443_1002821_pt1 | contig 10122 bp, 8 predicted proteins | sample LauGreBMM110DCMD_2_FD_187571 | JGI IMG/M metagenome (GOLD analysis project Ga0209443, IMG submission 187571) | Freshwater lake microbial communities from Lake Michigan, USA - Su13.BD.MM110.DCMD (SPAdes) (version 2) | ecosystem: Environmental > Aquatic > Freshwater > Lake | place: Lake Michigan... | reverse complement strand
AAAAATTGAAAATTTACAATATCTGTGCAACAAACGCAAATAACAAATATAAGTAGAATAATGAACACATTGGATATAAATGTAATATCTATACTTGCGTCTTATTTAAAACCGCGCGAAATAAACAAATTAGGCGCAGTATCGAAACATGTTCATTATAACTGCCGCAATTTCATGACATATGTATACAATGAATCACATTACAGATTACATATGGCTAAATGGATAGTATATAAATGCAATGAATTATTTCTTCAAGAATGTAAAATGTATTGGTATATCATTGGAATATATTATTTATGATCGCCTCAATTTACAAGTCCTTTTTTCATATGACGGATAATATACAATACGTTATGGATCATATTCAAATCCAAATATTTCTTCAAATTTACTCGGTTGGTTTAATATAAACTCCATGAGAAGTTACTGCTACAAGTGCTTTTACATATTTTTTCTTAAAATTAATTTCAATTTCAGTTTCCATAAAATTACTATCACTTATAAATCCTCCAAAAGCATTTATTATTCGACAATCATCATATAAATCAATAATATTGTTAATAAAAGTATGATTTTTTCGTAATTCCTTTAATTGATTAAAATCAAAAAAATGCAATTTATCTGAATCAGGTGTTCTCCATTATTTGAAGGCTTCTTTTACAAATCTAATCATATATACCATTACTTAATGATATATATGATTAAAAAAATATTTATCGGCTATAAATTGGAAAATATGTAACGCGATTTGGATCAAATCCGGCACAAAATAAGCCATATCCAAACCTCATCTCGAACCATCCACAATACACTCTTTCCTGCGGTTTGAGATAAATTCCATGACTAGTTTCAGCAACCTTAAATTTTACCAGCTGCCCCGAAGTATTTATTACAGTATCTGAAAAATCATTATCATTAACAAGGAATAGTGGTGGATTTATTATACGACGATAATCGTCGAAATTAATAGTTTTGACACCAATGTCGCCATGATTAAATAATTTTAATTTCTTACTATTTCTCGTAAGATAAGATCTACATGCTTGTGCTAAAAACTTTTTTGTATTGGAAGACATTGTATTATGGTATTATGGTATTATGATATTATTTAGTTACGTGATTCAATCGGATAGTTGTTCAATTTTTTCTTAATTAGAAAAATTGCAAAGTTAAATATTATCAATAATACATTCAATATATCTAATAATTAGATAGAGTAATGCACCATTCAAACCTATTTGCGTTCAAAATATTTTAGCCCGTACAATTGGACATAAGGGAATTATTGCGCCAAAATGTGAATGGCACCGTTTTGGTGCCTATAATAATTTCTTATTTTCCTCATGGTATAGGGGTTGTATCGTTTAGTAGCTTATATACTTTTTAATATGTACAATGTACATGTGCGGATATATCTATAAACAATGCCCCATAACAAATAGTCAATACAACTTTACAGATAAACTGTCAGAAACATCAAGTGTATTTGTATCTCAAAAAATTAACACTTATTTGTATTGAATTTGATAGTTATTTATAAACCCATCAAAGCCCTCGTCGGCTGTACAGACCTTCAAGAAATTACTTTTGGTGAACATTTCAATCAACCCATCAACTCGCTTTCTAAATGCATATGTATCGAAACTATTATTTTTGTGGAAGGTTCTAATTTTAATAAATCAATAAGCAATCTTATTGACAAAGTAAATATTATATATTTGTAACACAAATTAATTTACTACAACTTTCCTGATATACCCAATTACGGCAACCATAAAAGTTGAAATAATAATTCTTAATTTATTATAATAATATGATATTCAAAATGCCGGATAGTATATACAAATTAGATGTTAATATATTAAGTATATTAACATCTTTTTTACACCCACGAGAGATAAAAATACTAGGGTACGGGTCTAAAAGTATTCATAAACAATTAAGAAGTTTTATGACATATTCATACAATCAACATGGAGACGACGAGTCCTATTATAAAATACAGCGAGCTAAATGGATAGTATACGAATGCAATGAATTAATGCTTCAAGATTGGATGTCAAAAAAATTAATACTTGTCAATATATCTTTTAATAGGAGCTTCAATCAACCCATTGAAGCCCTTTCCACCTGTACATACCTTCGACAAATAACTTTTGGCGAAATGTTCAATCAATCCATAGAAGCCCTTTCCCACTGTACACACCTTCAACAAATTATTTTTAGTAGATGGTTCAATCAACCGATCGAAGCTCTTTCCCACTGTACAAATCTTCGACAAATTACTTTTGGCTTCTTCTTCAATCAACCCGTCGAAGCTCTTTCCCACTGTACAAACCTTCAACAAATTACTGTTGACCTCTGCTTCAATCAACCTATCGAAGCCATCGCCAACTGTACAAACCTCCAACAAATTACTTTTGGTTACAATTTCAATCAGTTCATCGAAGCCCTTTCTCACTGTGTAAACCTTCAACAAATTACTTTTGGCTGGTATTTCAATCAACCAGTCGAAGCCCTTGCCAACTGTACAAATCTCCAACAAATTACTTTTGGCTGCAACTTCAATCGATCCATCGAAGCCCTTTCCCACTGTACCAACCTTCAACAAATTACTTTCGACTGGGACTTCAATCAACCAGTCGAAGCCCTTTCTCACTGTGTAAACCTCCAACAAATTACTTTTGGTTACAATTTCAATCAACCAGTCGAAGCCCTTTCTCACTGTGTAAACCTCCAACGAATTACTTTTGGTTACAATTTCAATCAACCAGTCGAAGCACTCGCCAACTGTACAAACCTTCAACAAATTACTTTTGGTCTATGGTTCAATCAATCCATAGAAATCATTTCCCGTTGCACAAACCTTCAACAAATTACTTTTGGCAACTGGTTCAGTCAGCCCATCAAAGCCCTTGCCGACTGTACAAACCTCCGGCAAATTACTTTTGGTTATCATTTCAATCAACCCATCGAAGTCCTTTCCCACTGTAAAAATCTTCAACAAATTACTTTTGGTTACAATTTCAATCAATCCATCGAAGCCCTTGCCAACTGTAACAACCTTCAACAAATTACTTTTGGCGACAGATTCAACCAGTCCATCGAAGCCCTTTCCCACTGTACCAACCTTCAACAAATTACTTTTGGCAGTGAGTTCAATCAACCCATCGAAGCCCTTTCCCACTGTACATACCTTCACCATATTAAAGGAATTAATTAACAAAAAATTGATAATTAATTGGCTGAATAAATTTGTTTATAATTATATTAGTATTAAAATGACAACACGTGCAATTGAATCACATAAAGACTTTGTTGCAAGCGAGCTACTAGGTGACGACAATGATATCAAATTTATAGTAGTTGAAAATCTAGATGACAGCAGTTCTGGGGATAATATGCCTATTATGTCTGCATCCGATATGATGTCTGACGACGAAACTAGCGATAAAACACCGTTTGATAGTGCTGAGAATAGTATAGATGATAATGATGATAATAGTGTAAATGATAATGATGATAATAGTGTAAATGATAATGATGATAATAGTGTAAATGATAATGATGATAATAGTGTAAATGATAATGATGATATAGATAATTCTGATGATATAGATAATTCTGATGATATAGATAATTCTGATAATTCTGATGATTCTGATGCTCTTGCTAACTCTCAATTTAATCTCCGAAATAGTAAACATGACTCTAGTCATACTGCAAGCGATTCCCATTATTTTACATCAAGTGATTTTAATTACAGCATGCCAGATAGCACATCTAAGATCCCTAGTCACATAATACTAGATAATACTGATACTGATGATGATACTGATACTCATACTAATGCTGATACTCCTACTGATACTCATACTAATACTGATACTCATACTAATGCTGATACTGATATTCCTACTGATATTCCTACTAATATTCCTACTGATACTCCTGTATATATACCTACACCGAGTAGTACATCAAATAATGATAATGATTCTGATACACCTACACCGAGTAGTACATCAAATAATACTGATACTATGCCGAGTAATATTTCATATAAACGGTGTGACAAGAGTCGTCCCGTAAAAAATCATGATACGAACGTCATATATTCAAAATGGAAGATATCAAAGTCTTGTGGTGGCGAAAAAACGCGCGCCACATACAGTGTCTTGTTTATTGGTGTTGCAATGGGATTATTGGCGGGTTTTTGCGTGGGTATCAGGTATGAATCTTCTCGTAGATCATTTTAATTTAATTTATGCGAACATGATATATTTATTATTATGATAGTATAACATATGATATATTTAATAGTAGAAACAATATCTAATAGTGGAATAAATACATGGAATACTAATTTTACTGGAGTGTTATCAAGGAGCAATATCAAATACACAGTAATAAATCTATCTAATACAACAGGATACATGGATATTATAAAAAAAATAAAAGACTCGATTATTATTTTTAATAATGTAAAAAACACAGAACTACTCAACGAACAGACTCTTGTCAATATAAATGATAATAATAATAGAATGTACATTGTTATACATGGAGATATATGTCCCACAAATAAAGCATTCGTAATTTTTAATAAAATATTCTATGGTGTCATATCAATATCAAAAAAAATAAAATCTATAATATTGAAACATTATCCAAATAAACATGTTATTTACTTTCCTAATAAAATATTGGATATATATGGATCAATTGATCGAAAATTTAATAAACACAATGTTAATTTTGGATTTGTTGGACGTATTGCAAAAGAAAAAAATATACCGCTAATATTAAGAGCATTTAGAAAATACACAGATACTAATAATAATTGCAGACTTCATATATTTGGTAATTGTGACAACGATATTTATAATAAATATATTAATAATTTAATAATATTGCTTGGTATTGGTGAATATGTTATTAGATATGGATATATGCAGGATATAAATAATATTTATAATAAAATTGATATTCTTTTACTGCCGAGTGTATCAGAGGGCATACCCTATTGTGTTATCGAGGCATCATATTACGGCGTTCCAACCATCGCAACTAATGTGGGGTGTGTCAACGAGATAATTAAACATAGAGAGACAGGAGTATTATTTGATCTCACAGGTTATCCTAATATAAAATCACTATATGTAAATAGTTATGATTATGTGTTGCAAAGAGTTGGATATATTTCATATATCAGAACAGCCGATAACAGTGAGGTCACAGATACAAAAATACATTCGTGTAAAAAACAGGTATGTATGATAGATACAACTTTTAATATTATATCCCCCCTTGATTGTAAAGTTAATAGTACAGTATGCAATGCTTGTGTTGAATTATTATCTAAAAAAACAATATTTCAAAAAAATATTGATAGTCTTACTGAACAAATGATATGGAGTGTTGATAATTACGAATGTTTTAATGTAGTTAAAATATATAAAAATATAGATATAAAAAGACCTGTAAAAGAACTTGTTAAAAATAAAATATATGATACCGATTCATATAATGAATATTATCCTGTAATCAAAAATGATAATATGGTGATTGATACGAGTAAAGTATATGGCGTGTATTATCTACAATCATTCAGACCGCTCCCATATACAATAACTGCAAAATACCAAGTTAGAGGGAGTTGTTATATGTTTGTATGCGAAGGAGATAAAAATGATCCATTTATTATCTATGATATGATCGATAGTGAACAAACAATTAAACTTCGTATTAAAAACCCTGGATATTATAAGGTTGGTTTCAAGTTTCGCGACGACTGTGTAGGAGGATTACTCAAAATAACAGATTTTAAAATTAATATGTATGATGTACCAATCGGTATTGGAACAAGATTTATGATTTCACGATATGATATCAAGATAATAGATCCCGAAAGATATGTTAAAAATCAAAATCTTAATAATATGTTGTTTATGTTTGTCACATGCAATAAACCAAAATATATAGATAGACGCGAATATCTATATAATTTTCTAAAAACATTTGGTCATAAATATATAGTTATTGAGGGAGGAAGTGATAAATTATTTTTTAATAGTGCTACGAATGTATTAAATATTGATATTAATGAGACATATGAAAATTTACCCAAAAAAATTATAAAGGCGTATGAATGGATATACAAACAATTCAGCAACATTACTCATATTTACAAGGTAGATGATAATTTCTGTGATAAAATATTAAACTTTATACCTGCTAATTTTTCTACATACAATTATTACGGGAACTTTATTGTCGAGACATTAATAAACACATGGCATCAGGGAAAATGTGACGATGAAACATTAAATAATACGATATATAGTAAAGATTTTATTAATCCATATGCAGGCGGTGGATATGGATATATACTAAGTAAAACTGCTGTGAAAGTACTGATTGATAATAAAGATAATATAATTAATGATATTTATGAAGACAAAGCGATAGGTGATGTACTATATATTAATAATATTAAATATAATACCGCCGAGTTTGTTGATAATACAACAATAATAAATAATCAAACCGTTGATTTTGTTGGATACGGTGCAGATAATAGTCAAGTTACAATAACGTATCATTCATATAATAATAATTGTATTCTATACATAATTGAAGATAAACAGATAATATATCAGCATTATTTTAATTATCTCCCTCGCATATCATTTAATAATAACTGTTTGACAGAAATACATGTTAACAGCACTACACAACTATTCCATTATAGATTTGGCGAAGTTCGTGAACATTCCAAAAGCAATATAGATTTATCAAAAATCAAAGTATCCCCCAATAGTACTAAAACAGATATCGGGCTACGCTATAATTTAGAGTGTGATAATATATGCAAAATAGAGTTGATTGACAGAGTATGGTTTAATTTTATTTATCTAATCAAATGGGATTATCTTGGTGTAAACGTAGATCTCCGAAATATTAACAGTATTAATAAAAAATTAATTCGCGTTAGTAATCTGTATGATATTAAATATGAAGATATAAATAATTACGATGTTGTTTTGTTTTAATCTTGCACACACTGTGCCACGCCTAGATATACATATTAATTTTATGAACATTCAATATATTTATGTTTATAAATAATTGTTCTTTTAATATCGCAAATGATATATTTATAATTAGTGATTTTATTGTGTATATCATTGATATTGATCATACCATACTAAATTTTACACATGTCGAATATAATGATCACAAAGGTATAATCGATCTCTATAAAAGATCTACATTTAATATTAAACAATGGGACGGCGGATCTGGTATTGAAATAGTATATGGAAACTCAAAAATATATCAACCTCATTATGTTTCTGTTAATGAATATATTTATTATGTAAAACATAAAAATCATACAATTGTTAATACAACTGATATCAACACAATGGATAATATAAAAAAAATATATGCATTACCTGACAATTTACATAGTATATATGGAATAATACCTATGACAAATTATATTGTAGAGTTCATAAAATTTATTAAAGGTTCAATAATCGATATGACAAATATACATAAATGCGACCACTTTATTAAATTGGATAAATTTACAATATCAAATAACATGGATTATCTTAATAACACAGATAATCCTGTGTATATACCATATATCATACAATACATGTGTTATACACGATATAATACATCTCATATATTCGATGTTTTATTATTTATGATGATACGATGCGACACTGAGAAAATTATTATTAACAAAGATATTTCTTATTTTGACTATGTCGATGACAACAACTTAATAGACAGACTAGTAATTAATACATATAGTGCGCCCATTGAAAAGTTTACAATAAAAAAAATAGATACTGACAAACAATTAGCGATTATATTGCATTTAGGTAATATATATCAGATAAAATATTTTATAAAGGTTTTATCAGATGTCCAATATGTGTACGATTTGTATGTCACTATAACGGGCGATGTTGAAAAAGGAATATTAAAAGAAATAAGTAAAGGAGATAAACACGATATGTTAGACATATTTTTTAAACCGCTAAATACAAGGGTTAAATATTTCGAAACATCAACTATTGGAGATGATATGGGCCCATTTTTACTGACGATGCAGGCAATTAATTCAGCCATAAAATATGATTATGTTTTAAAATTGCATTCAGTACCTGAAAAAAAAAAGAGGGATACTATTGTAAAGTCTATACTCTCACTACCCTATGAATTATTAATTCAAAAAATACAAGAACAACACATTTTTGGAACTGACAATATAAAATATAACTATAAAAATCATGTGTATCTATGCTATCTATTAAATATATTAGATATTAAGATATTTGACGAACAGAAAGCTATATTTGCGGAAAAAATATATAGAGATGTAAGACAAGGTGTTGAATGCAGATATATCGGCGACAAATCCATAACATATATTCCATACTCCTGCTACTGGCTCGATCCAGCAGTTATATCTAAATATAATCTATTGAGATTTTACAATGATATGCAACAAACATGCAGTGATAAATTTTACCAACAAATACCACAATCTATCAGTACTCTTATCTCTATTATATATCATTTATAAAAAATCATTCACATATGAATAATATTATGTTTTAATTCAGCAAATGATTCAATAGATCGCGTAAAAAATGTGTCATGTATTTACCGCATGTACAGTATGTGCGTCATTTATATTATCTATATCATTCATGCTATTTAACACAAACTGCATTTTTTTTAATTTATCATCGTCCATATTATTTAAGATTTCCACAATGTTATTTAAAACATTTTCCGATCGATTTTTTACTGCAATACTTAAAAAATCCTTCTCATTCATCCTTTCAATATACTCAATATGTCTTCGTGTTTTTTGTGGCGTATATCTATTGTTGTAAAGCTGTAACTTTATTTCTTCTTTTAATATATTCATAGTTTTGTCTTCGTCTCTTTCACTCATGAATTTCATAAATTTATCAATATCTACCTGTCTCATTTCAGACCGCAATTCTCTAAACTTGTTAAAAAGAAAATCCGATTTTGTGTATATAATATTTTCAACCACCTCGTCTCTTTTATTAATAGTCCATTTATCACCGTCATATATTACAACATAATCTTCTTTTATATTTGCAATATAAATGTTATGATTTTCCGGATGGTTCGGGTTGAAATGTGAATGGCCTATAAATTCACTAACTGATCTAAAACCCCTCCCCAGTATCTGTTTAAACAGATCATCTGAAATATATGACAAATTCTCATTCCCAAATTTTACTACTTTCACATCTCCACCTACATTGAGATTCTGATTAAGTGTGTTATTTATGGCCTTGTCAGTATATGTACCAACATTTATTGTTTTGTCGGCGCATGTATTGTTTGTTATATGTGTATGTAGACTTTTATATGAACTAAATTCTCCGTCGCAATATTTGCATGTATGAATATCTCCTTCATGAGATCCTATCTGTTGCGAACACGATTTCTTTTTGCCCATATGTCGATCATATTCATATCTAGTTCTAAATACTCGCCCACATGTGTCACATGGTAATACTGTATTATCACACGGGTTTTTACGCTGAATATGTCTTGTATAGCCAGTTTTTTTATGGAACCCTTTACCGCATTTTTTACAAATATATTCAACCATTAATAATACTATATCCCAACAAAAACAGGCGCAATTTAGCGCAAAAGTGTAATTTTGCGCCAAATTTGCGCCAAAATTGCGCCAAAATTGCGCCATTTTTCGCGCTAAATTGCGCCAAAACGGGATTTTTGCGCAAAATTGCGCCGAAAATGTGGACTTTTTGCGCGAAATTGCGCCAAAAATGTGGACTTTTTGCGCGATTTTGCGCCAAAATGTGGACTTTTTGCGCGATTTTGCGCCAAAATGTGGACTTTTTGCGCGAAATTGCGCCGAAAATGTGGACTTTTTGCGCGATTTTGCGCCTTTTTTTTGGCTCTAATTTAGCATCTCTTATACTTTATTGAATATATAGGAATTTTCCTGTTCCAATTTTACGCGGGGGGGGAGAGATATGTATTTTTTAAAAACCCTACAGAATTTTTTTTAGTTTTCTTGGA
>Ga0209443_1002820_pt1 | contig 10124 bp, 13 predicted proteins | sample LauGreBMM110DCMD_2_FD_187571 | JGI IMG/M metagenome (GOLD analysis project Ga0209443, IMG submission 187571) | Freshwater lake microbial communities from Lake Michigan, USA - Su13.BD.MM110.DCMD (SPAdes) (version 2) | ecosystem: Environmental > Aquatic > Freshwater > Lake | place: Lake Michigan... | reverse complement strand
TAACCAGTAAAGAAATACAACTTGTGGTCGCTCAATTTATACAAATTACCATTGATACCAGCACCAATCAATTCTCCTTGAAGCGCGATGTTTTTGCCGTGTGCAGTCAACTTTGCCTGCAACTCCAACATTTTAGCCATACGCCACAAACTGTTGTCGTCAGTGTCACTCAATTCCCAATTACGCCCACACACACCAAATACTCCATTGTTGAAGTAACAAGTGAAACTGGTACCATCCAACTTTTCAGTGATGTACACCCGCTCACCCAAGGGCAAAAAGCCGGTGTCACCTTCAAAGTTCTGTATACGAGTTTCATCAGTCTTGGGAATAAAACCCGGAAATGTACCTTTGATGTTTCCTGCCAATTGAGCAGAAATAGGTGGCTCATACTTGACAATATCAAGTGCCTGTGTCAAGTCATCACCTTCCTGAGCCTCAACTATACCCTCCAGAATCGGAGTCAACAAACCCTGGCTAATTTGTCCACGCAAACGAATGGTCTTGAGACGAAACCCATCCGTGGTTCCCATACGCTTATAACTACTTTTACGAAGAAACTCAAACTGTGGACGAATTGGCAAAAAACTGTCAATCTCGTAATAAACAGCCAAATCACCAACTTTATATTTGTTGATTGCGTCTACAACCCACCATCCACCAACCCTATATGCACAGATTTTATCTGCACCAACAATAGGTTTGATTTCTTCAATTTTTCGTACAGATGCAAGTTTTCTTTCCATATGATTATATATACCACAATTTTTGCCAGTGTCAACTGTTTTTAAATTCGGTACTTAAAATATATTGTCGCCCCAACAAACGTTAACCAAATAAACAAAAACAATATCAATCTTTTTGGAAGTTGCCAATTGAGGGATAAAACAATACCGGATATGATTCCAACACACAACCCCGCATGAAAGAACCAATATCCGCCAATGTCCCAATACCAAATCGCTAATTGATGAAAATATTTTTCAATTTCCATATCAATGATGGTCGTCTACTTTTTTATGTAATTTACCGTTCATGATTGATTGTACCTCGTCAAAGCTAAGAGGCTTGTGATGACCTTCCCATCCCAAATCAAGAATTCTACCTTGTTTATAGTCAATTCGTGTATTTGGATTGGTGTAGTGAGAATGTCCTGAAAGACACCAAGCACCTTTTTGTTGTTGATTCCAAATTTGGAATGGATAATGACTCAATACAATCATTTGACCATTTACAATCAATTCTTTATAATAACCCAAAAATGTAATATTACGATATGTGATAGGATATATTTCCAAATCACGACGACCAGATTGTTTTTCTATAGTGTCTTCATACACATTTCGGATTCTGCTGTTGTGATTGCCCCAAATATACAATATGTTTTGGCATTGAATCCGACTCAAATATTCTTCAAATTCACTTGAAGTTGTATTTAAACAAAAATCACCAAGATGAATTAGAATATCTTGCGGTCTTACCAATTCATTGATTGTATCAAACAAAACATCATTATGCTGCGTCACCGAAGTATATCCGCGCTTTTCATAAATGAAACTTTTGTTGTGTCCAAAATGGCTATCACTAGTGAACAACACTCGTTGTTGTTCATTGTGTTTTAGAATTAAAGGTCTTTCAAACATAAATAATTTCGTTAAATCCTTCCTCGGTGGTAGGAGGTTCGTATTTGTTAAGCATTTTCTCAATTACCCAAATTGGAACATTACGCCCACCAGATTCACCGCGCTTAATGTTTCGTTCAATCAATTCGTCTTTGGTTGCGTGACATACCAAACCAATTACTGTTGTATTGTTTTGTTTGGCGGTATCAATATAGTATTTACGATCTTTTTTATTAATATTGGTTGCGTCAATCAATACACTATTACCCATTTCAAGATATTCAACCACTTTCTTTTTGATGTGATCAAACACTTGATTTGTGCAAGTTTGGTCGGATTCTCCACTTCCAAATTTTGCACGAAGTTCATCACTACTTAGATATTCAATGTCTTTATCTTTAATAAAATTCTTTGAATATGTAGATTTACCGCTACCAGGCGCACCAATTGTGAGATACAGTGTGTTCATGTAAATATTTTAACGTAACTTTCTATAAAGTCAAGAAAATTGTTAAGGAAATGTAAAAGATGTTTTTTCATGTGGGTGGCATAGTATGTATAAACTGTAATCTATAGTGGTTACTAAACGAAAGGAAAATATATGTATAAGTATCTATTAGTGTTGGTTGCAGCATTTGCCCTAAATGCACAAGAAGGTCCAAAGGGTCCACGCCACCAAGATGGTCCACCCAAAGAACACCGTGAAGGTCCGCCACGTCCAAAGTTGACGGATGAACAAAAAAAACAGCGTGATTCAATCGTCGCCAAGTACGATACCAACAAAGACGGAAAGTTGGACAAGGAAGAACGTGCTAATGTTAGTGACGAAGATCGTAAACTTCTAAGAAGTTTTGGTCCACCTCCTGGTGGTCCAAGAGGTCCAAAGAATGATGGTCCTCCACCAACTAAAGATGGTAATAGACCAAGTAAACCAAAGAAAGATTAAATCAAAGAAAAACCCCACTAAACTAATAGTGGGGTTTTTGATTTAGTTCTTTAAACGATTATTTTTTACAAATAAAATCTAGATAAACATTATTTGCTTTATCTACAGCAGAATGAAGTGGAATATCTCCAATATATTCAAGTCCAAGTCCACGTTTTTCAGCATTGTATTGAGCTACTTCTTTTTTAGAATACCATTCATCTTTGGTAAGACTAATCATTTCTTTGAGAATATCCCAACGTAATTCGTAGGGAGTTTTATTATTATCTGCCATATTTTTCCTTTGTGTGTGTTATGATAGCCGTATTTGACTATCACTTATACATAAAAAAGAAAAACCCTACAAATTTATTTTAATTGTGGTTATTAATAACTTCTTATATTCTTTCTTAATTAATGTTAGTCATATATATGATGTATGCGTACAGAGTTGTACGTAATTTAATTTAGTTGATACTAAGTAATCAGTTGAATTATAATAACTATAACAATAAAAATTAACGACACAAATAAAATATGGCAAGTACAATACCTTACGATCCAACCTTAGTTCTTGGTAACTTAGTGGACCCAGCTGACATTGATAATTTAAAAGTTATTTCCAGTGCAGAAAGACCAGTTGATATAGCTCAAGATACACTAAATGATACTATCAGAGCAAAACAAAAACTCCAAATGACGTATACTGAATTAGCAAATTTAGGATTGAGTCAAACACAATTAGCATCACTTGACACGCAAATGACTGCTCTTGATGATACGTTGGCTAAAAATGCTGGTGATTATGCTAAAGCGGTATTAACATCTCAAACAAATATAGCTGCGGGCAAAGCAAAAATTGCTACACTTAGTGAACAACCAGAAAGTCCAGTTGACTGGAACAAAACAGAAATTAAGAAGATTGAATTAAGTTCAAATACAATGAATATGGATGTTCAATACATTCGTAATGAAGATGAAGATGATGGAAGCAACGCTCATGCTGATAATGTCGCTGCGAGTGTTTCATCTGCGGTAAGCTGTGTTTTCGGATTCAAAGCAGCTGCGAGTGCAGCAACCAATGTTGCTAATACAACATTAGCAACCACATCAGCACATAATATTATAGGAACTTTAGTTATTACAGCAGCTTGTACACATAAGATGGCAACTGAATTAGCTCCTTTTATTATGGACCCGGAAAAAGCAATTGATGCGTGGAATCAAACATATCCATCTGATATTATTCCCAGTGATCCCACTGCAATGGCTGCATTAATAAATGTGGACAATAAGAATAAACTACATATATTGTCAGGCAAAACTATAGGAAGTTCTTTTGTTGGTCTAGTTCACTTTGAACAACATGAAAACACTGATTCTTCCCAAAATTCAAATGCATCAACTAAAGCTGCAAATGCGTCATTTGAATACGGTGGATGGTTTGCTGATTATGAAGGTAAGTTTGGTATTACCAAAGATGTCAGTGATAATGTCAAAAAAATGTTTAGCACAACAAATGTGACATCACATTGTTCTTTGATTACAATGGGACTTATTCCTAGTATTAAAAGCAATCTTATAAAAACAACGGTTAATACATTAAAACCAGATGCAACAGAAGTGATGAGTCAATTGTCTGCTATTCAAGGCGCAACTGATTCAACTGTTAAGACAATTGGATCTTCCGCATCTGACGCTAAAGTTGGTAGTCAATACATTGAATTAAACAATAGTTATATAACCAATGTTGTTTCTAACTTGGGTGTTATTGAAAATAATAATAATCAAGTCATTGATACCAATTCTTTAATGACTGCGTTTGATGATTATGTTCAACAAGCAACCAAAGGTGAAGATGGAGTACCAATCAACTTCTTCATAAGAGAAATTACTAAATCTGCGATTGTTAAAGCATGGATGAAGAAATTCAATCCAAGATCAAACTGGCAATTTTCTTCTGGTGATGACAGTGAAACAGGCACTGATAAGTCTAAGTAAGTCTGTTTAATCTAAATCAATAAAAACCCCACTATTAATTTAGTGGGGTTTTTTGTTTAATTCTTTAGAACTTGGAATAACAACTTTTTATATTCTTCCTTGCCCAATGACTTACCATCCAAAATTTTGAACACAAAAGCTGCTCTGTTTGTTTCACCGTATGATGATATAACCAATTGTGCTTGTTCTTTTCGTGACGGCAATGAACAAAGTCTGTTATTCACAAAATTATTCATACCATCCACAATCTTGTTGACTTCCTTCTTGGCATCAACAATACGGCTGATCATACCTTTGCACTGCTCTGCCAATTCAAAATCAAAGGTGGTAACAATATAGTTATAAAAAGTGGTGTAGTCAGGCATACCTTGTTCTAGCCACACGTCCATTACTTTTTCTGTTGAACTTAGTTCCGACTTTAGATGATGTAACAGGAGATATTTAGCTGCTTTAATTTTGTGAATAGTCTGACCATTTTTACTATACAAACAGACACCTTCTTTATCCTGCCACTTATCTACATTTTGTAACATATCTGTTATATCAGTGAAAGTGAACTTTTCAGGACGTTTCAAATCAAAGTGCTCGGCGTCTTGATCCAATTCCAGTTGAGTAAACAGACTATAATCACTATGATTTATTGTACCAACTAACTGCCATTCCGGTTCATTTGAATACCGCAGCACAATGACATTGCGGGGTGACATCCATTCAAATAAAATTGAATATTCCCAACTATTGTTCAAATCAACTGGTAAATTTTCAAGTTTCTTTAGAATTGTGTTCTTAAAGATTTCTAGTTCATCACCATTAGCCATAGTAGAAGCATCAACAGTTCCACGGGTACGTAGAATATATTGACCCTTATACTTACTTACGATTAATGTTGAGCCGTCCAACTTATTGACAATGGTGCATTTCTTCAATGAAGTAGGAACCGGAGACAAATCTGGTTGTTCACCCCAGTTAAAGAATTTTGGAAATGATGCACTGATCAATTCACCATCATAATTCCACACACTTGAACGAAAGTGTAAATTATCTTTAGTCCATTTTGCGCCTATGGATTTTGGCTGTACCAACGTGACAACCTCACCATTAATAATATGCTCATGAACCATAAATGATTCACGATCAATATCTTTTTCAATGTCAATCTTCATATTTTTGGAGGAAGGAAACCTCTTCGGCTTTAGCCAAGAGGAGGAATTCCGACCATTTAATTATCTTAACACAACCACCTCAATTTGTCAACCACAAAAATATTTTCACCTTTTTTAACTTTTTTTTGATTTTTGTGAAATCCTACGATATATATTAACGTGATTACATTCAATACAAAATTGTTGGGTGATACTACGGAGTTGACAAAACTCCTAGAGTATCAACAATTCGTATTTAATTTTGCATCTAAAGAACAATTTACTGAAAAGAAAAATTCGCTCGTAGTCCTACATTCAAAAGTTTACACTGCCGTTAGAAAATTAAATCCCGAAATTCCGTCCCAAGTAATAATCAGAGGAGAACATGATTGTTTGTCTTCGTATAGAAGTATAAAATCAAATAAACATAAAATAAAGAAACCAATTGAGAAGAAAAATCTCTCTATGCGTTTGGATAAAAGACTCTACTCCAAAGATAAAACCGATAAATATGCAATTCGCCTCACTACTACTGGTAAACGGCAATCTTTCAAATTTGTAGTATATCCAAAATTAAAAGAATTGTTGGATAAATACCAATATTGCGATCCACTAATATACGTTGACAACAAAGAAGTCTATATCTCATTTTCATTTGAAAACAAACAACCTCAACAAAAACCGAGATTAGCAATCGGAGTTGATTTGGGAATTCGTAGATCTGCTGCTACCAGCGAAGGAAAATTGATTATTGATAAAAGTTTCAATGAACGAAAACGAAGGTTGAGACATCAAAAAGACATCCTCAAATCCAATGGAACAAAATCTTCTCGTAAAAAATTGAGATATTCTTTGAGAAGAAAAGAACACAATCAAAACAAAAATCAAACCCATTTAATTTCTAATGAAATTCTAAAAACAGAAGCAGATATAATTTGTTTAGAAAATCTCAAGTCAATAAAAGTAAAGAAAAACAAATATCAAAACAAAAGAAGTATATCACAAGTTCCGTTATATGAACTCCGTAGAGTAATAACCTATAAGGCACAGAACCAAGGTAAGACTGTTCTGCTTGTTTGCCCTTACAATACATCTAAAACCGATTCCATAACAGGTAAAGTTGAAGGTGAGAGAAGAGGTTGTAGATTTTACTCTAAAGTTAATGGAATGATATACGATGCGGATATAAACGCAGCAATTAACATTGCTAAATTATCCAAACATCCCATATCACAGACAACAAATCTGACTTATGGGCAGGCGACAGTCAATTCGCCAAATGAATATAAGTCCCCGCTCTTCGGGGCCGTTCAAGCACCTATCCCTTTAGGGTAGGTGTTGTTGACACAATTACTTTACCACAGATTTACAACAAGTCAAGTAAAATTACATTCCAAAAAATCTAACGTAGTTCCAATTGCGTCTATAATGACGAATTGACGTGGGTAGAAGTTTCAAAATCCAATTGGTAACTTTGAAAAAATAAGGATTGAATTTGACGACAGTAAACTGACCAGCTTCCCATTTTTCAATGCGTTGAGGCATAACCGGATCTTACCAATGTTTTGTAGAAAGTCAAGCAGCGACTAGCTTGTATTTCACGCCGTCAACTTCCACAATCTTGCCAACACAACTAGGTTTAGGCTTGACTGCCTGCTTCCACTGTGAGTGTGTCAATTCTTTGCCGTCGTGATACCAATGCTTGCTTCCATCGGAACCTTCAACAGCAGGTCCATCAACACGATGTCGCTTGTTGTCGTGATACCAAATCTTGGTGCCATCAGCATATTCAATGGCAGGTCCATCAACACGATGCAGCTTGTTGTCAACATACCAATGCTTTTGGCCATCAGCCCATTCAATGGCAGGTCCATCAACACGATGCAGCTTGTTGTCAACATACCAATGCTTGTCGCCGTTGTCGTAAACTTTTACAGTGTAGATTATCATAGATTTATAGTACCACGGGTTTACAAGTAGTCAAGCAGCAACTAGCTTGTATTTCACTCCATCCACTTCAACCATCTTTCCGACACAACTGGCAACTTTGGGTTTGACCGCTTCAAGCCATTGTGATTCGGTCAATTCTTTACCATCAAGATACCAATGCTTGCTGCCATCAGCATATTCATGCGCAGGTCCATCAACACGATGTCGCTTGCCGTCAAGATACCATTCTTTGCTGCCACTAGCATCTTCATAGGCAGGTCCATCAACACGATGCAGCTTGCCGTCGTGATACCAATGCTTGCTTCCATCGTAACCTTCAATGGCAGGTCCATCAACACGATGTCGCTTGTTGTCGTGATACCAACACTTGGTGCCACTAGCATCTTCATAGGCAGGTCCATCAATGCGATGTAGCTTGTTGTTCTGATACCAATGCTTGGTGCCGTGGTCGTCAACTTTTACAGTGTAGATTGTCATAGATTTATAGTACCGTAGTTTTGTAGAAAGTCAAGAGATTTTTGATTCAACTCCGTTTTATTTGCAATTCTCCCGAGGCAATCAACTGTCTGATTCTATTGTCTAATTTTGACACCATATTAGAAAAGAAATACAATTGATTTCCAGCTTTATTGGAGTTATATGTGATTTTATAATTTTTAATTAAAGTTACTGTATGTTCATCATTTCTTTCTTGAAAGCCAAAATGTAATCCGCCATACCTATAAGGCATGATTCTATTTTCAATTTTCTTTTCAATGATGCTATACCAAATTCTAATATCTTTTTGATTACTGGAAAGATGTTGTTTCTCCATTTGTTTCACATAATTGCAAAATTCTTTGGAATCCATGCTCATATAAATTAAATAATTTCGTCTATTACTCCATTGGCTAAAGCTTGCGGTGAATTCATAAACCAATCAGTTTTGGTTTCGTAATTTTCTTTGAGTTTTGTCTGAGTAATCTTCGTGTGTCTCAGTGTATGTTGCTCTATAACTTTTTGCAAGCGTTTGGCTTCAATGATATCGTCTTCAATTTCTTTCAACTTACCCAATTTTATGGTACTTATTTGATGATACATGAAGGTGGATGTTTTGTACGCCAGTCGTTTATGACCCGTAATTGCAATCATAAAGCCACAACTCATTGCACAGCCGGTGACGGTTGTATGAATCGGTGTTTTACTATTTTCCATGATGCCCATCAATCCCAAACATTGATATACATGTCCGCCGTAACTATCAATATAAATCTGAATGGGTGGTGGCGTATACACTGTATCATTCAATGCATATAATTTAGTATTTGTAGCATCACTGTGGTTTATTTCAATGATAGATTTTGACAATATTCCTATAGTTGCTAAATCTACTCCACTGGTAAACATCAGTATTCTGTCTTTTGGATCTGGTAACGGCATATTAGTTTTTAGAGTTCAAATTCTGAATCTTTTACTTTTTTGATCACCTTCAACTTAAATTTATCGTCGGTATCCATATAAAATCCTTCACCTCGGTTAAAATTTGTATAAATAGCAGAAACTATGTCTTTTTTTGACACATTATCCTCAGATTCAATGTACGCTTCAATTTTCCAGATTTTCATATTCTTGGAGGAAGGAAACCCCTTCGGCTTTAGCCTAGGGGTAGTTGACGATAACAGACTAATTAAAATATTTTGTTCTTTGTTCTTTGGTGGGCATCAGATACAACATATCTTCTGGCAAACCATGATTGTCTGCCACCCGATTTCCCCAACGCCCCAGATGCCAATCAGCTTTCATCATTTCGTCGTATTCTGGATGTTCAGCATCACGTTCATCATTTATATTGTAGTAGCTACCCCACCAATACACTCTCAAATACGGTGGAAACAGTCCCTTGCATACGTCCACAACTTCCACAAGTCGTTTGGTTCCGTCTTCCTCAAACCACTCATAAATTCCACTTTGATTTGGTTTCATATTTTATGACTTTACCGCTAGTTTACAACAAGTCAAGTAGCAACTAGCCGATACTTCACGCCGTCAACTTCAACCACCTTTCCGACACAACTAGTCACTTTGGGCTTGACCGCTTCAATCCACTGTGAGTGTGTCAATTGTTTGCCATCAAGATACCAAAACTTGTCGCCGTTAGCACCTTCAATTGCGGGTCCATCAGTACGATGTAGCTTGTCGTCAAGATACCAACTCTTGCTTCCATTAGCATATTCAGCAGCAGGTCCATCAACACGATGCAGCTTGTTGTCAACATACCAAATCTTGCTGCCATTAGAATGTTCAACGGCAGGTCCATCAACACGATGCAGCTTGTTGTCAAGATACCAACTCTTGCTGCCATCAGCCCATTCAACAGCAGGTCCATCAACACGATGCAGCTTGCCGTCAAGATACCATTCTTTGGTGCCATCAGCACCTTCAATTGCGGGTCCATCAGTACGATGTAGCTTGTCGTCAACATACCAACGCTTGGTGCCGTTGTCG
>Ga0209443_1002817_pt1 | contig 10134 bp, 13 predicted proteins | sample LauGreBMM110DCMD_2_FD_187571 | JGI IMG/M metagenome (GOLD analysis project Ga0209443, IMG submission 187571) | Freshwater lake microbial communities from Lake Michigan, USA - Su13.BD.MM110.DCMD (SPAdes) (version 2) | ecosystem: Environmental > Aquatic > Freshwater > Lake | place: Lake Michigan... | reverse complement strand
ATCAGTTGGACACACGTAACTGGGCCGCAGACTATGGTGGACTAAAAGAACTCAAGTCAGTGTTGGAAAGTCAATTTGATCATACATTGCTAGTGTCAGAGGACGATCCTGAACTGGAGTTCTATATGGAAATGCAACGCAGAAACATTGCCAAGCTAACTATATTACCCAAACTAGGATGTGAAGGACTTGCTGACCAGCTGTACCGGTATGTGAATGGCGTGTACATTCCTGACATGTGGGGGCCTGGTGAAGCACAACGCCTGTGGTGCTACCGAGTTGAGGTACGTGAAACACAATCAAACATGGCTTTTAGAGAAGGCCATAGAGAATGGAATGAGGATTTATTTGCATGACACCCGAGTACGATATTGCAATGCTGTTGGCCACACGAGGCCGCACTGACAGCCTGGGCCGCAGTGTTCGCAGCCTGATTACGCTTGCCGACCATCCCGAACGACTACAGTTGATGTTTGCGTTTGACAATGACGATGTAGCAGGCACTGAATACTTCCGTACTGAACTACAGCCATGGTTAGACGCACAAGAACTCAGTTACACTGCCATGCAGTTTGAACGTCAAGGTTATCATAGACTGCACATTTACAACAACAAACTGGCTGAGCAAACTGATGCTCGTTGGCTGATGATATGGAACGATGATGCTGTGATGGAGACCAAGAGTTGGGACACAGAGATCATGAACCGTGAAGGCGAATTCAAACTGCTGGCATTCCATACTCATTTGGATCACCCTTACAGCATCTTTCCCATACTGCCACGCAAGTGGTATGAATTGTTGGGCTACATTAGCCCACATTCAGTACAAGATGGCTGGCTCAGTCAACAGGCCTACATGCTGGACATTTGGGAACGCATACCTGTGTGGGTGTTGCATGACCGTGCTGACATCACAGGCAACAACAATGATTCTACATTTAAAGAACGTGCATCACTGGAAGGTCGTCCGTTTGACGAAGCAGATTTTCATAGTAAGACACAGATTGAACTACGACATCAGGATTGTGCCAAGTTGGCCACGCACATGCGAGACAATGGAATCAGTATTGAGTTTTTTGAAAACATATTCAAAGGCACACAAGACCCCTGGGAGAAACTAGCACAGAATGATATTAACAAACAGATGGTGCAATTTGACAATCCACACCGGCACTTTGCCAAATGATTAAATACTAGATGACCTATAAACTAGCCTTTGTTCAGCCCAACTTTCAACAAGGGCCAAAAGAATTCAACGCATACTACCTGCCATATTCAGCAGGTGTGGTATGGAGTTACAGCCTGGCCGATCCCAAGATTCGTGAACAATTTGAAGTTACAGATTGGATATGGCGCAGAGATGCGGTGGAGCCATTGGCACAACGACTGGCTAAGAACGAAATTGTAACATTCAGCACGTATGTGTGGAATCATCGTTACAACTACGCCCTGGCTCGACGCATCAAGGAAATCAATCCCTCAGTGTTGACCATATTTGGTGGCCCAGAAGTGGCCATAACTGATCCTGATTTGTTCCGCAAAGAACCATTTATAGATCTTGTGATTTGTTATGAAGGTGAGATAACTTTCAAACGTGTGCTAGAACATTTTGAAACTCAAGACTGGGAAACTGTGCCAGGCCTGTTGATCAACAGGAATGGCCAAGCAGTAAAAACACAAGATGCTGAACGCATTGAGTCATTGGAAGAAGTGGCCAGTCCGTACCTGTCGGGCATCTTTGATCAAATGATTGCTGAACATCCCGAAGTCACCTGGCAAGGCACACTAGAAACCAATCGTGGATGTCCGTTTGCTTGTACATTCTGTGACTGGGGCAGCCTAACATACAACAAGGTCAAGAAGTTTGAACTGGAACGTGTGTTTGATGAACTGGAATGGATGGCCAAGCGCAACTTTGACTGGATCAGCATAACTGATGCCAACTTTGGTATGTTTCCCGAACGTGATGGCATGATTGCAGACAAGATCATTGAGATGCAAGAACGGTATGGTTCACCAAGAACATTCAGTGTGGCCTGGGCCAAGAACCAAAAGAAAGAAGTCATAGACATTGTGAAGAAATTGCTGGATGCACGTGGCTTCAATCAAGGCCTCACACTCAGCGTACAAAGTCTGGACCTGGATGTGTTGGAAAACATTCGTCGCAAGAACATGGAAATGAACAAACTCAACGAAGTGTTTGAGTTATGCGACCAACGCAATATTCCTGCATACACAGAATTGATCTTGGGCTTGCCCGGTGAGACATTGACAACATGGAAGAAGAACTTCTATGCCCTGTATGATCTAAATCAGCACACAGGCATCACTGTGTTCCAGGCACAGTTGTTGGAAAATGCTGAGATGAACTTGTTGCAGAAAAAATTGTTCAAGATAACCAGCCAGCCAGTTACAGATTACTTTGCCGGCAGTTACAGTGTGGAACACATCGAAGAAAGCATTGACGTTATTACCGGAACCAAAGACATGCCCACACCTGTAATGCTGGATGCACAGATCTTTTCATGGTTCCAGACCACATTCCACATCAATGGCTTTGCCACCTTGGCAGCACGTTTTATCAACAAGTACATGGGCATCAGTTACAATGATTACTATGAGGATTTGTTTGAGTACTTCATGACCAATGAGTGGGTGATAAAAGAAGAAGCCGAAACACGCCAATACTTTGCTAACTGGATGAACTCAGGTCGAATCAACCATCCCAAGATTGGTGTAGAAATACATGGCTGGAACATTATTCACCGAACAAGTATGAACATGCATCAAGAAGACCGTGTGGATGAATTGTATGACGTGCTGGAAGAGTTTTTACAACGTTATGACTTGCCTGAAGATTTGTTGGCCAGTTTGATGAAACTGCAAAGAAATTACTATATCAAGTATAATGATAGAAATCAATATCCCATGAATCTTGACGTTGGTTATAACATTTGGGATTACCTGAGTTTCAACCAACCTCTGGAAAAAACTGCCACAACATACAGACTGGATTTCCCAGAAGACAAGACCATGAGTTTGAATCGATTCTTAGAACTGTTTTATTTTGCCCGTCGCAGAAACTTTGGCAAGGCCACAGTGGATCGCATTGGTGTTGAAAATGTCAAGGGCACACGTCGAGGCGCAGGTGCTGCCAAAGCACAAGGCAGTTTCTCAGTGAAGAAAAAACAACTAGTGGCCTAATGTCAAGATTGTTTACATTTGGGTGTAGTTATACCAACTATCGTTGGAGTACCTGGGCCGACTGCCTTGCCCCAGAGTTTGATTACTTTGAAAACTGGGGACAAAGTGGGGGTGGTAATAACTACATTTTTAACTCCGTGATGGAAGCAGATCAACGACACAAGTTTGGCAAAAATGACACTGTGATTGTGTGTTGGTCTACTTTCATGCGCGACGACTGGTATGTTAATGGTGGATGGAACACTATAGGAAATATGTATGCCACGCCAATTTACAACAAAGACTACTTGAAAACTCACGTGGATGAACGAGGCTATGTTATTCGTGACCTTGCATTGATCAAAGGAGCAAAGGCCTTGCTCGAAAATCGAATTGATGTTGACTGGCATTTTTTAAGCCTAAGCAATCTCAAGTTAGGAACACGATGCGAAACTAGCCCTGGAGAGCCACATGATGTTATAGAGCTATACTCTGATGTGTTAAACAGTGTTTTACCTAGTTACCAAGAGGTATTATATCCAACGGGTTTTCCAAATCGTGTTGATCCGCACCCCAGCCCTGCGGAACATTTGGCCTATATAAACACAGTATTACCAGGTTGGGTGACAAAAGCAGAAACTCGTGTTAAAATGCATGAAGAAAGTATCAATCTAAATAAAGATCCCCGCAAGTCGGGCATGACAAAGGTAACAAGATTATGAAATTAAAAGTATCAGAATTATTTTATTCAGCACAAGGCGAAGGACGCTATGTTGGCGTGCCTAGTGTATTTTTACGCATGTTTGGTTGTAACTTCACCTGTTCAGGTTTTGGTTGCAAGCCTGGAGAGAAGAGCACAGAAGCAGATGAAGTGGCCAAGACTGTGGAGTTGTACAAAACATTTGAAGAACTACCACTAGTGAGCACAGGCTGTGACAGCTATGCATCATGGCACCCAGACTTCAAGCACTTGAGTCCCACATACACAGTAGAACAACTGGTGGACCGGATGACTAAGTTATTGCCCCGTGGTAACTGGCTGCAACCCAATGGCAATCCTGTGCATTTGGTAATCACCGGAGGCGAGCCACTGCTGGGTTGGCAACGTGCTTATCCAGAACTGCTGGACATATTGCATGAACGTGGATTACGCCATATCACATTTGAGACCAACGGCACCCAAGATTTAACACGAGACTTTAAAGACTACTTGCGCAACTGGTTTGGTGAGATCACATTTAGTGTGAGCCCAAAACTCAGTGTGAGTGGAGAGTCATGGGAGGATGCCATCAAGCCCGACGTGGTCTGGGACTACGAAACATACGGTGTGACATATCTCAAGTTTGTTGTGGAAAAGGTTGCTGACTTTGATGAACTGGACCGTGCAGTGGATGAATATCGACTGCGTGAGTTTGGTGGTCCTGTGTTTGTGATGCCCGTGGGTGGTGTGGTATCAGTGTATGATGGCAACAGAATTAATGTGGCTGACGAAGCACTCAAGCGTGGCTACTGGTACAGCCCACGACTACATGTTGACCTTTGGGGCAACGGGTGGGGTAAATGATACTAGATGGAGCATTTGAAATGTGGGATTGGTTAACAAAAAAGAAAACGCCTCCTGTAAAAGAGGAAAAAGAAAAAGTTATTCGTGTGCCTAAGGCACCAGAGAAAACTGCCAAAGAACTTGCCACTGAAAAAGGCGAGCCTTACGTGGCTATTCTCACCATGGACATTGATCCCAACAACTTGCACCAAGGTGCATTTGAACTGGATTGGAATGAGATATTCATTGCTCGCTTGGTCAAGGCCGGCTACATGATGAAGCCCACGGACGCAGACTCGGATCTGGTGGATCGGTGGTTCCAAAATGTGTGCAGACACGTGGTGATGGAAACATGGGAACAAGAACAAGCCATTCGTAATTCTGGCGCCCAATATGTTCGCACCAGAGACATTGGTGACGGACGAACTGAAATTAGTTAAGGATATTGATATGATGGACGGAAGACGTGTGGGCTTTACTGCCAGCACATTTGATTTGTTACATGCTGGACACATTGCCATGTTGCGTGAAGCCCGAGAAGAATGCGATTACTTGATTTGCGCATTGCAAAATGATCCTACCCTGGATCGGCCCAACAAGAATCGCCCAGTGCAAAGCATTGTGGAACGACAACTGCAACTGATAGGTTGCAAGTATGTGGATGAAGTTTGGGTTTACAACACTGAAAAAGATCTAGAAGACCTGTTGTTGATCCTGCCTATCGACGTGCGCATATTAGGTGTAGAATATGAAGGTCGAGAATTTACCGGTCGTGAAATTTGTCATAAACGTGATATTGAATTACACTTCAATGGTCGCGACCATTCATTCAGCAGCAGTGAATTGCGTCAGCGTGTGGTACAAGCCGAAGACTTGAAAAAGAAATTAGAAGCATGGGAACCAACTGGTGCTGACGACACAGGTGGTCCCAGCCCGCGATGATACTGTATGCAAACGGTTGCAGTCACACAGCAGCCGCAGAAGCAGTGGTGCCAGATGCATTTGCTGTGGATGACGGTCGTGCCGGTATAGACCGACGTCCACATCCATTAAATTTAGCAGCCAGTTGGTGTACCCATCTTGCTAATGATCTTGGCATGACATTGCATTGTGATGCAGAGTCTTCTAGCAGTAACGATCGTATCATAAGAACCACTAGAGAATGGATTGTCAACAATCCTGACCAATTGAACAACACATTCATGGTTATACAGTGGACCACCTGGGAACGGGAAGAGTGGTTGCACAACGGCACATGGTATCAAGTCAATGCGTCAGGGGTGGATTGGGTGCCGCGAGAACTACATCAACGCTATAAACAATTTGTAATTGATGTAGATTGGACAACGAAAACCCAAGAATGTTATGAAAAGATTTGGACCTTGCACACTGAGCTAAAAAGGTCGAACATTCCCCACCTGTTTTACAGTGGGCACAGCACCTTCAGCGATGTCCAAAACCAGCACATTTGGGGTACCAGTTACATGTATCCTTACAATCAGCAGGGTTCTTACAATGCCATTTTACAACAAAACGGGCATGTGCCCTCAAAATGGTACCATTTTGATGCCAAAGGCCATTGCTTTTGGGCCAAGTATGTGTTACAATACATCAAACAACACAACTTGGTAACACACAATGCGCTATCTACTGATTGACACCAGCAACATGTTTTTTCGTGCGCGGCACCAAGCGCATCGTGCCGCAGACACATGGACCAAATTGGGTTTTGCACTACACTTGACCTTGATGAGTGCCAACAAAGTAGCACGTGATCTCGGTGCTGATCATGTGGTATTCGCACTAGAGGGCAGGTCTTGGCGCAAAGATCACTACAAGCCTTACAAAGCAAACCGTGCTGTGGCACGTGGGCAGATGAGTGAATCAGAAGCAGAAGAAGACAAAATGTTCTGGGAAACGTATGATGAGCTGACTAAATACTTGTCTACAAAAACCAACTGTAGTGTTGTTCGTTGTGCCACAGCAGAAGCAGATGACATCATTGCACGTTGGATTGCATTACACCCCCAAGACGAACATGTTATTGTCAGTTCAGATTCCGACTTTGTGCAGTTGATTGCACCCAATGTAAAATTGTACAATGGCATCAACGATCACTTGTTCAGTACCACGGGTGTGACAGACGCAAAAGGCAAAAACTTGGCATTTACTATTGAGAGCAACTCAAAGATCAAGGTTGGCAAAGCCGATGCTAACTTTGTGCCACCTGTTGATTATCAACGTTGGGTGTTGTTCTTGAAGTGCATGCGTGGTGATCCTGGTGACAATGTGTTCTCGGCCTATCCAGGTGTGCGGGTGAAAGGCACAAAGAATCAAGTGGGACTCACAGAAGCATTTGAAGATCGTGATCGTCGAGGCTATGCTTGGAACAATCTCATGTTGCAACGCTGGTCTGACCATGAGCAGGCCGAACACAAGGTATTGGAAGATTATGAACGCAATCGCATCTTGATTGATCTCACAGCACAGCCTGACGCAATCAAAGCCGCAGTAGATGAAGCCATACGTGAACAGATTAGCCACAAGGATGTGGGCATGGTAGGTGCGCACTTTTTACGGTTCTGTGGCAAATATGAACTTACCAAACTCAGTGACTTTGCAGAAGCAATTGGTCGCTGGTTGAATCAAACATACAAAGGAGTATTAGATGATCGAAGCCAAACCCATAGTGGATAAAAAGTATTGGATCTTGAAGCAGGATGATCGTAAAGTAGGTGTGGTAGAAGCCGAAGGCGATGGCTACACTGTGCGCATCAATGACCAAGTGGGCAAGTTTAAAACCATTCCCATGGTGCGTAAAAAGGCCAACATTGAATTTGTGCCACCCGAAAAGACCACCCGGCCTGCACCAGACCAGGTGCATGGTTTTGAAACAGGATGCAGAGCATTCAACCCCATGTGGGATGTGAAACACCGGTTACCGTTGTTCACAAAAGAACGCAAATCAAAATCATGGTATGCCGCAGGTTGGTATGCTGTGAAACAACATCGTGCATGGCGACTGCTTCGCAACCCCAAGCTGATTGTGCTGGAACGTTACCAATATCAAGGACCATTTCATACTCAGGAGGCAGCACGTGACAAATCCCTTTCGTGATCAAGAGAAGTTTATGCGGGCTTGCGATCAACCAGTTGATGGATCTGATCTAGCCCAGTACTCAATGTACATGAAACTGATCGACGAAGAAGTCGGAGAACTACATCAAGCTGTGTTGGCCAATGACGAGGTCGAACAACTAGATGCATTAATTGATATCTTAGTTGTTACTATTGGAGCAATACATAGTGCAGGCTATGATGCAGAAAGTGCATGGAAAGAAGTTATGATGACTAACTTTGCTAAGATCGATAAAGAAACTGGTAAAGTCCGCAAGCGCGAAGATGGCAAGGTTCTCAAACCTGTGGGTTGGATTGCACCTGATTTAGTACCGTTCTTAAAGAAATGAGTCTACACATACATCGATTTGTAGACTCAGTCAAAGCACACGAATCACGTGGACAAAAAGACTTCTCCATGCCCATGCGTGATGCCAAAGATTTGCATGCAGATATTACTAAACTGTTGATTACATTGGAACAAATGCGAACACAACAGGCACGTGGTGCAGAAGTTGTGGAAGTGCAGATCACTGGGGGTAGTTTTAAATCTGCATAGTTATTGGCATAAATAAACGTGGAGTTTAATATGTCAAGACCAAAGCCAACAGTGCTGATTGAGCACACCAACAAACAGTCCTACAAGACAGAACAAGTGCTGGCTAGCGAAGGTGTGTGGGCTGTGTTTTTTGATTCAAAGCCTATCAACCTAAAGACCAGCAACTTGCTCACCCAATTCCCTGGACCCAAATACAAAAAGGTATCGTTCTCCAACCCCGGACACGCTATCAACTTGGCTCGCAAACTCAACACACAATTCCGAACAGACAAGTTCAGTGTTGTGCTGTTAACGCAAGGGGATAAGATCTATCCCAATGCTCAATAAATTCCAACTCACAGCAGAACTCATACATCATTATCCTGATGCACCCACCGTGGATGAAGCCATGCGTTCTTGGTGGCAGAACATACGTGATGATGGTGGCTTGCGATTGACTTACGAAGGATATCGTGTGTTCAGTGACTGCTTGGAACTAAACAGTTACACGTTTGAATTACCAGAAAAACTGTTGACACCACGCAACTTGATTGCGTTGGATCGCCACATGGCATCACCGTATTATATTGTGAACAATCGCAAACACAACAACATGGTGATGTTTGGCAGTCGAGAAGCACTAATGGCCACCTTGCATGGAGACATGCAGAGATTTATCAAAAGTTTAAGTTACTGATATCATGCTGGAATCTCATTTCCATCATGGTAGCGTAGTCGTCTAGTAAAAACTCACGTTGGGCCTGCAGTCGTTCTTGGTACGGTGCCAAGTCTATGCATCCTTGTATCAAGTCTTGATTTAGCAATATAGCCTGCTCTGCACGAATATCATTGGGCATGGTATCATAACTTGTGTTCACTAAGTCTGTAAACATATCAAATCCCAGTTCTTCACAATGTTGTACAATGCCCTGATGCCCTATTAAGATAGGTATTTGTTCAGCAGCCATGGCCAACAAGGTCTTCTCTGAAATGATTCCTGGTGCGGTGTTGTATTCAGTTTCTGTCACAATGTTCACAGCCGAGGCCTTGTACACATAATCCAAGTTTATGAAGTTGTCAACATTGTTGTAAGTGTATTGGGTGTAGTCGTAGTTGGGCAGTCTTATGCAATCATGATAACTCAATGTGCCTCCAGGCCAGTTTTTTAGCGTTTGCACAACTCTGTTTCTGTGATTGCACATGCGACCATTTAAGCATTGCCAGGCCTGTGTCCGGGGTTGATGCACGATGTGCTGCCATTCAGTCCAACGCTGGTGCAATTGATTCACAAGATCATAGTTGTGATTGCTGAACTCAACTAACTTAACAGGTCCTGTATAAATTCGATCTAGTCCGTGATTCCAGTACGTAACAACCACACGATCAGCACGAGATCCGTATCGCTGTTCTATCTTTGCAAGTTCTAGCACACGACCATCCTGTATGTTTACCAAGTCCTGAAAATGCAACAATAACATGTCTGTGTCAAAGTCGGGCAGGCGCAAATTCCAACCTGTGTGTGGCGAGCGGTCACCGTCAAAGCAGTTGTAAACAGGGGTAAAACTTTGTCCTCGTTTTGTAAATTGTTGGTCAAATAAAATACTGTAATCCATAGCGTATTTACAACAATCAAAAGGTAGTACTTTTGTAGTACTACATTTCGGTTGACCGAATATGCCCGAAATGCTATAATACACACATGATAAGAAAGAAACGCACCGATCGAACCCACATTGTGTACACAATCCAAATT
>Ga0209443_1002816_pt1 | contig 10136 bp, 4 predicted proteins | sample LauGreBMM110DCMD_2_FD_187571 | JGI IMG/M metagenome (GOLD analysis project Ga0209443, IMG submission 187571) | Freshwater lake microbial communities from Lake Michigan, USA - Su13.BD.MM110.DCMD (SPAdes) (version 2) | ecosystem: Environmental > Aquatic > Freshwater > Lake | place: Lake Michigan... | reverse complement strand
ATTTATGGCTTCACCTATGGATGATAGGCTTGATTCAGCGCTAGACGAGTTTAAGAGTAGTATACAATCTAATTTTGGTGATGCAACAAAATATAAGTTTTCTCAAGATGTTATAATTAATTTAAAAAAAATTATTGAACTTTTTGATGAAATAAAGGAACAGGAACCTCGCGGCTTAGATTACGTAAAAGCATTAATATTGAAAATATGTGGGGCTACTGGAGAATATATAGATTTGTTAGCGCAACCATATACTAATAGCTTTGGTAATAGCCATAACACAAAATCTGGAGTTGATGGTATTAATTGTACAATAGATAAAATTATAGCTGAACTTATTTCAATAGGTGCAAACACAGCCGATGGCAAATCAGACAAGAGAGCAAAACGTTTATATTTTTTACAAATATGTAAGCTTGTTATTACGCTACCGGTTCGTAGTCGTAGTATACAACCAATAGAGGCATTATTTACAATAATGTGCAATTATTTAAATGGAGGAACGGGAGATTCACAATACGAATCATATATAGTGCTAACAGCTTCAGGAGGAAATTTAGTTACAATTTTTGCGCGATTGCTTGAATATTTATTAGATAGAATAGATAGCAAAAGGGTTCCAAATACACAGGTTACAAATGAACATTTTGAAAACATATTAAAGGTTTTAAAGGATAAGTATGGTGAAGATATATTGCAACAATTGATTGTTACAATTAAAGCAACAAGCCATACAGATTCAACAGGAGCTGTTACTATATTAGAAACCGCAATTAGAGTGATTGCTAATTATCCACTAAGTGACATTGATTTAAAATTAGCACCTTATTGGCGTGGAGAGACAATAGACCATTCAAAGGATACACATCGTGCAGAAATTCAATTCTTATTAGCAAGATTAAAAATAGCAAGCAATTGTGAAGACATAGAATATTTTAAATTAGAAGAATTAATAACATTAAGGAAAACTATTGAATCTGAGTATAAAGACATTTGTACTGCTAGTCTTCCTAAAGAATTAGCAGAAGAAATAGAAGATTTATATCCAAGTCGAATGAAAGAAAAATATTTAAGTGACATAGATGAAGCTATAAAAGTTCAAAAGCTTAAACCTGAATTAGAGATTGAGCCTTTATTAACGAATTTGAAAAAATGTAAAATTTTTTTATTAAGTCTTTCAATTATAAAAAGTGCAAATGATAAAGCTACTGGACAAAATATTGATAGCATTAGTACTATAGAGAATTTAAAACAATTAAAAGCGATATCGAGTAACAAGGCAAGTAAAAAATTATTAACTGCAACAAATAAAATGATAGAAGCACAAACAGCATTGATAGAAGCACATAAAAGATTTGAGATTGCGAATCTAGCAAATGAACAAAAACCTTCTAATGCTAAGGCTAGAGCACTAACTAAAGCTACAGAAAAAATAACGGAGGCGAAAGCAATGGTGGATAGAGTCGAAATAGAATTAACACTAGCAACTACTAATTTTCTTCAAGAAAATGCGGAAGTTAAAAGTCCACCTACAGCACAATTTATAACTAAATTAAGACAAATTATAACTTGTGGAAATAATGTATTACAAAAAAATATACCTGAATATACTGAACATATTGAACCTACCACCATCTTTCAGCAAATAGATCGATGTTTTGCTACTAGTGATGCACTAATGACTGAACTACCCTTACCTGACAACTCGGGTTTAGTTATAAGATTAATGTCCGATATATTAAAAGAATTTATAATAGATAAAGAGGTTAATACTAAGGAATTATTAACTACTATTGAACATTTTATGGATACAACCGTTCTAGCTGATTCGACTATGACTGCAGTTGAGACAGTGACAACAGATACAAAACAAGCATCTATATATGAGAACATTCTGGATAAATTTAAAGATACTATACTAGCTACGATGAGTACAAGTCAACAAAGAGGATTAAAAGGATTAATATTACGAGTAGATGAATCACTAGATGAAACACAAGGAGCAACACAAGGAGCAACACACGGAGCAACACACGGAGCAACACAAGGAGCAACACAAGGAGCAACACAAGGAGCAACACAAGGAGAAACACAAGGAGAAACACAAGATCATAAAGCTAAAGATTTGACTATTCAAGGATATGAAGAATATGGTAAAGATATGAATGCTACACAAATTGCGACGCAATATATGAAATTTAATGCTACACAAATTACGACGCAAAATATGAAATTTAATGAATTAGTTAATTCGTATAAAAGTGCTCTGATACAATATAAAACATTATTTATTGAGAGAAAATTGTTGTCTGAAAACCAAATAGAGTTGTTTAAAAAAAAAAGCACGTTGCTTAGAATTAATACAAAATTTAGTAAACAAAAAGAAGATGCCTCTGTAATAATAAAAGAGATGCTTTTTCAAATAGAAAAAGAGATACGAGAGATAAGTAAAAATAATACTGAAATTAGCCAAAAAATAGCTAAAAAAGATGAAGCTATTAAAGCATTGGAAATAAAAGTTACTAATTTAAAACAACAACTAATGATTTTAAAACAACAACTAATGATTGATGATGAGGATGTTGTTCCTCTTAAAATGGATAAAATGGAGGACAATGAGGATGATGGTGGTGAAGAGCTTACATATGAAGAGCTGTTAGCTGGTGTACTAGATGATGGCGATGGTATAGAGTATAAATTTACAGATGCAGAGCTGTTAGCTGAACTACCAGTTGCTCCACCAGTTGCTCCACCTACTGGAGGCAAAAAAAATTCATATAAAAAGAAAATTAAGACAAAGAATTACAGAAAATCTAATAAATCCAAGAAAACAAGAACAATGCGAAGAAACCAAAAAAAATCTAGAAAAGTTAATAAAGCCAATAAATCCAAAAAATCTAATAAATCCAAAAAATCTAATAAATCCAAAAAATCTAATAAATCCAAAAAATCTAATAAATCCAAAAAATCTAATAAATCTAGAAAAGTTAGAAAATCTAGAAAATCTAGAAAAGTTAGAAAATATAAAGTTTAATATTGTTTTGTTTATTTATTAATTTAAAAAATAAATTAATAGTTCATTATAATATAACATTATAATATATATTATATAATAATGAGCACAAAGAAAATAACTGTTGACGTACATGCTACTAATAGTAATACTATGACTATTGAGAAAAATGGTATGATAACAAATTATGATTCTTTTTATATGGATACAGATTATGCAAAACTACTAACAGCTACTGATGTAGCTAAAGATTATTTTGGTCCACAGATTGATGATACACATTTAGCTAGTTTTGTAACTCAATCTTTTAATAAATCCGTAAATGTAGAGCAAGCAAAAAAGGTTACATCTTCCATTGCTACTATTGCAGACCATATTAATGCTAATAAACCAGATCCAATTATAATTCCAATAGTATCAAAAACTTCGACATCATTAGGTCTTCTTGGAACACAAGTAATATCTGGATATGATAAACAATTTTACGATAGTGGTCCTAAAAAAGTATTTATACCAGACGAACCAAAAATAGTAGGCACGATTGGAGGACATATAGATCCATTAGACAAAGGATTAATAGATGAATCTTGGCCTCCGAAAGATACTACAATAATATTTACTGAAAGATATTGTGAGAGAGTTGGGCTACCTAAAGGGTTTAGTATGAAAACAAAAACAAAAAATTCAACCGACAGTACTGATAATGGTAATCCTGTTAGTGGTACTCTTACTGCTAGTATTACAATTAGATATAAATTTGGTGGGGATTCAAAAGAAGTAACTCAAACTTTTCCAGTTAATTCTGGTGATACTACTGGTGATACTCCTCCTGGCAACCTTGTTTCAAAATATATACTGGGAAATAAAGAAAAAAATAAAAAAATAAATGGGTCTTTGATTAGTGACGAAGATAGATTTTTATTATTTCTGTACAAAGAATTAGGTGATTTTGTACAGGTATTAATATATATTATAGCATGTCAATGTAACGCGACGGGTCATGATCTTGCTAGTCAGGCTAGTGTTGCTGCTATTATTAAACTCTTATATATACTTCTTACAACTGATTATATAGTATATCTAAGACTTAGAGCTTTTTTGCAGCATGTTCTATATACAGGTGTTAGGGCGGGCGTTAAGTCTGGACAAGCAATATATTGGCATAACTGTCCTGAATTATTAAGTTTTCCTACTATTAAACAACGACTAGAAACGTATAATAAAAGTATATATTATGACATATTACATCATAATATTGCGAATTTAAATTATTTATGTAAGATTAGATTTGGACTAAATAAACTAAAAAAATTTGATAAAACCATACAAAAAACCATACAAGAAAAAAAAGCACATAATAAACAAGCTAAGCGTATATTGCAACTTTTTTCTCTATGGGTACCAAATAATGGGAGAATAAGACCATTTGCCTCAAAATATAAAAAAATATACTTGAGTAGAATTGCGAGTGGTTGTAACTATTATACATCGGATGAGTCAAATGATACAAATGATACAAATAACGATGAAATACTAGATAAAATTATTGGTAATATTAATATATTAATAAATCTAATAATTCATAAGATAATTTATCTGATAATATATCATAAGTATTATAGCGAATTACTTGAAAAGTGTGATATTGGTAGAATTAATTTACCCTGCCTTGCAGTAAGTGTTGCACAAACTATAAAGCTTAGACTTGATTTAATAGAAGAACTTAGAACAATTTTTACTAATATTGCTCAAATTACAAATATTGACTCAATCATGTTTGAAACATTACTTGATAAACTAAATGGAAAATTGGCTATAGAAAAAACAATAGATGATACATATGCTCTAGCATCTACAGAATCTGTAGCATCTGTAGCATCTACAGAATCTGTAGCATCTACAGAATCTGCTGCATCTAGAGCATCTGCAGGTGGTCAAACTATAGAAGCAATTTTAATAGCTAATTGTACTGGTGCTCCTCCTGATGGTTCGATGGATGTTGGTGCAAGTATTTCTTTACCACCGCCACCGCTTCCTGTTGCTCCTGCTCCTGCTCCTGATGACATTGCAATGGGTGATGTAGGTTCTTCGTCTGCGTCTGCTGGTCCTTCGTCTAGTGGTCCTTCGTCTAGTGGTCTAGATACTGATTTACGTATGCAAATAAAAGGTATAAATAATTTAATAAATAAACTTGCATCTCTTAAAGACTACTTTCAAAGTACTACTTATTTTTCTATTATAAGTAATTCTAAGGTCGTTATAACCGATTCAACATTTTTAATAATTGTAGGTAGACCCTATACAATAGGAGCCAGAGGAAATGATATTATTAATAATGAGTTAAAATCCGTATATGCTATGTTAGAATTAGAATTAGTTGGAGAAAAAATATCACCTGCTAAAGGTGGAAGTGGTTCACAAGTAACTAAGAAGCATTTAAAAATTAATATACAAGGTAAGAATAATAATAGAAAAAATGTTACTAAAAAACATAGAAAAATGATAAAATCAAGAAATAAAGTTATGACAGGAGGAGCAAAGAGGCCGATAGACGATGTGTCAGATTATCAAAGCATTTTGCGTGAAGAAGTAAAAGAAGACAACAACTTATCAAATTATTTACAGAAGAAAGTTCTATCTACAACACATCGAATGAAGGTGAAACACGTAGAAACGTGTAATATGTCTCAAGAAGATTTTATTTGGTATGTAGCTGGGCAAATTGTTTCTAAATTTTATGATATAAATGAATATACAACACAGGAAATGACCACATTAGTATATGATATAATAGTAAATGAAAATATCACATTTCAAAAGCTATTAGAAACATTTTCAATTCCTTACGATATAAATTATAATACAATAATTAATACGGCAGAAATTCCAGTGAGCGAAAATTTTATAAGAATATGTCATACTTTACCAGGAGAAACACCAGAAGAATATTCGGAACTACCAGAAGAATATTCGGAACTACCAGAAGAATATTCGGAACTACAAGAAGAAAAAAAGCTTAAACATGTAGAAGAAGCAGCTGGAATGTCTGACGCAGAAGAAGCAGCTGGAATGTCTGATGCAGAAGCAGCAGCTGGAATGTCTGATGCAGAAGCAGCAGCTGGAATGTCTGATGCAGAAGCAGCAGCTGGAATGTCTGATGCAGAAGCAGCAGCTGGAATGTCTGATGCAGAAGCAGCAGCTGGAATGTCTGATGCAGAAGCAGCAGCTGGAATGTCTGATTATGGTCTAGAAGCAGGACTACTACTACCACCATTTAGCAGTCCAATACCACAACCACAAAAATCAAGAAGTGAGAGAAGTGAGGGAAGTGAGGTAAGTAAGGTAAGTAAGGTAAGTAGGGAAAGTATGGAGCTTGGTGGTGGGTATAGTGGTATAAATAAAAAAAAACATAAATCGCGCAAAAATAAAAAGACTAGGCGCAATACTAGACGAAAGACTAAGAAAATAAGGACAAGAAAAAATAAACAAGTAAGGCGGAAACACTGATTTAAATGCTAAGTTGTATTCATTTTTAATACTTTATTTGAGAGAAAGTATTAAAAAATATAAATTATCAAATACTATAAAAGTTGAGAACAGTTGCAAAGGACAACCATAAAAAGAGAGGGATTAATAAGTAAGAGGATTTTTTAGAGTATTTTAAAAAGATTAAGTATAATGTAAAAAATAGTGTGCAAATGATGTTAAACAGCGCATAAAGCTTAGAATAAGCCCAGAAGATAGACCAAGTAGAGAGAAGGAGTGTTAAAAATGCGTAATAATAAGAAAGTTTGGGTCTTAAATACCACGAATAGCCGATTAATAACAATAATAACGGCCACACAATCGCAAAAACATAGGGAGGTGGTCTAAACCACACTTTTTGTCCGCTTGTTTTAGAAATTGGGAACAAAAGAGCTACACCATTAACAGCAAAAAACGGAATTACTAAATATAAGCGTTTGTCCATTTTATAATAGCGTTATATTATTTAAAAGATTTATTGCTTTTATTTTGAAAATTGATTTCATATAAAAAAAGTAATAAATAATCTTATAGCAACAATGTTGTTTAAACCTATTTATGATTTAAAGCATTTGAAATATGTGAATAAGAAAAATCTCTCATATCATCAAAATTTAGACTATTTATTTAATATTAGTGATGTTATAAAAGACAGCTTAAGGTGGGACTATGTTAGTATGAATGAAAATGCACTTGATATTTTATATGCAAATACTGATAAGATAGACTATGCTACTTTATGTTTTAATAAAAATCCTCGCGCTATTAAATTAATTGAGGCAAATCTAGATAAAGTATATTGGAAATTCTTGAGTACTAATCCAAAAGCTATTAATATTTTATTAAATAATTTGGATAAAATAGACTGGTCAAATTTTTCAAGTAATTCAGCATCAGAAGCGGTTACTATGCTTTTATTGAATATAAATAAGATTGATTGGGCCGAATTTTCACTTAACTCAAATATAAAGGCTATAAACTATTTAAAAGAACATCCTGATAAAATAAATTGGAAAATGCTATGTTGTAATGAAAATCCTGAAATAGTTAGTATTATTAAAGAAAATATGGAAGAATTAGATACTAGTTGTTGGAATAGGTTAAAAGAAAATTATGGCATTAATGACTTTTTAGTCATACAAAAAAGAGAAAATTGGTCATTAATCTCTCAACATTCTAAAGACATAGAATATATTAGGGCAAATTTGGATAAAGTTGATTGGTCTCGGCTCTCTGCTAATCCTAATATGCTTCCTATTATTATAGACAATCTACATAATATTGATTATTATATGTTATCGAGCAATGAAAACCCTTTAGCAAGAGATATTATAAAGAAAAGAATAAGCGAGGATAAATGTAATGAATTTTGGGATTTTATGGCTGGTTCAGATACAAAAATAGATATAATATTTCCACTTTGTTATCTTGAAATGCGTGATAATATGACAAAATTTAATCAAGAATTATGTAAATATGTATTTAATCCTATAAGGTTAAAAAGAATGTCTACAACTTATGGAATTGAATTAGAGGACTGGCAAGAAATTTATTAAGCTATTTATTTTATATCAAATTCTTATTTCATATAAAATAGAAAATGTGTATTATGTTTTGAGAGATTTATTCGGTGTTAATACTAAGTTCAGGTGGTGAAGTTTTATTTTTCTTTTTGCGCATTTTTGGTGCAGGCTTTTCGGACGTTTCAGACGAGGTGTCAGACATTTTGTCTTGCTTAATAGCGTGAGCATTTTTATGACCGTTCAGTCCTCTTTGTGTTGGGAATTTTGCATCGCATTCATCGCATTCAAATATTTTATTAGTAACGGACGCGTATTTGCCACTTAAATAGAGTGAAATATTGGGTAAAACGAGGTTTTTTTCAATTTCATGAATAATTTTTTTATGTTCTGTTTTAATATTAGTAATAATAACTAACTTGCTGGTTAAAAAAGCTTGATATTCTTTATTAATGTTGTCTAATGTGGCTTTGTCAATAATACAGCCGTCAGTTTCTTTCATATTTTCAAGTTCTTGAATTTTTTCAGAGAGATTATCTATAAGATTAATAGCTGCTTCAATAATGTCTGGATTATAGTCTACATATGTAATATATAGCAATACCTTATTTTCATTAATATCAATTTCGAAGTTATTTTTATTTGCAAATCCAGTATGTTGGCTAATCATTAGACCATTCATATTCTGGCTTTTACAATCTCTCAAAAATTTATTAGTCTCTTCTGCTGGAACATGTTGTGATTCATAGCGTTTATTCTCTATAAGGATTGCGTTTTTATTTTCACGTTCAAGAATGAAGTCTCCTGCGTTTTTATCTCTACGTGAATCGGTAATTGTTGCTTTTTTATAAAGTTTATGAAGGACTTCAGATAGTTTAATTTCAGAAATATTGCCTTTAAATTGTGATGAGTTATTAAACTTATTTAAATAGGTATCTAGCTCTTTCATAGTTTTATTGATGATCTGTTTATCCTCACTTAGGCTATTTAATTTTTGAGAGATTTGTTCATTATTGCTGTGAATAAATGAGAAAATAGGTTGTTGAATAGAGAGAATTTTAGTTTCAATAGTGCTTAAGAAATCTTTATTTGAGTTTTCTGAACCTGAGTTGCTATTAACAAATGTTTTTAAATCATCTTGAATTGTTTTTTGAAGAATTAAGATCTGTTCCTGGTGTGTTTTTGGAATAATAGTATTAATTTTATTAACAAAGTCATCTGTGTTTCTATTAAAAAGAGAAATAATTTTATCGGAATTTTCGGAAGAAGTTGCATTAATTATAAGCTTGGTTGTATCTAAAAATGATTTATTATGTTCATGAAGTTTGAGAGATAGTTGGTCAGAAAGATTAGTCATATTATTTTTAATATCTTTAACATTATTTAAAATCTCTCCAATTACTGTAGAACTAATAGTCTTTGTCAAGTCATTACCCATCTCTTTTAAAAGATTTATAAGAATTAGATTAAGGGTTTCAATATTAAGATTAGGATTTGATTGATAGAACTCGTAAATTTCTTTATTATTGAATGTAATAATATATGACGACATATGTAATATATTATATAAAGTTATATATTTAAGTTGTTATGCAAATAACTTTAACAAATCAGTAGAACAAAAGTTTTAATATTATATTTTGAGAGATTGAAAAGTCTAGTGCATTATGGTGTTGCTTAAGGTTTAACTGTAGTGAGCGCACCTTCGGTGCTTTGCCGAGTTTTGCATTTGAGAGATTGAAATATTTGTGATGCATTATGGTGTGGTTTATTGCTAAAGTATAATGGACGCACCTTCGGTGCTTTGCCGAGTTTTGCATTTGAGAGATTGAAATATTTGTGATGCATTATGGTGTGGTTTATTGCTAAAGTATAATGGGCGCACCTTCGGTGCTTTGCCGAGTTTTGCATTTGAGAGATTAAAATATTTGTGATGCATTATGGTGTGGTTTAATTATTAAGTTTTTAATAAAACATACAACTATTTAGCTTTTCTATTTTGATAATCAAAATAGCATAACAAAATTTTTGATAAGTCATTTTGATAATCAAAATAGTATAACAAGACTCGATAAATA
>Ga0209443_1002814_pt1 | contig 10137 bp, 9 predicted proteins | sample LauGreBMM110DCMD_2_FD_187571 | JGI IMG/M metagenome (GOLD analysis project Ga0209443, IMG submission 187571) | Freshwater lake microbial communities from Lake Michigan, USA - Su13.BD.MM110.DCMD (SPAdes) (version 2) | ecosystem: Environmental > Aquatic > Freshwater > Lake | place: Lake Michigan... | reverse complement strand
GTCAAGCGCTTAGCTGCGCAATCAGTTGCCGCAGGCGCGCGCGCGATAGTTTGCTCACCGCAAGAAGTAGCAGCGGTTCGCGCTGAAGTTGGCCCAGATCCAGTGCTAATCACACCAGGTGTTCGCCCAGCTGGATCGGACGCCGCAGATCAAAAGCGAATCGCAACTCCAGAACAAGCGCTCGCTGATGGCGCTAACTTACTTGTCATTGGCCGTCCAATTACTGGCGCCGCGGACATCGGGCTCGCGGCGGCAACGATCGCGGCTTCCATTTCTTAATTTAGGTTTGGTAATCCGCGAGAACTTAGTCCAAGGCGACTAGTAACATTGGCGAGTGGCTGTCCCCGTCTTAACCAATGAGCAAAGAATGGCTGCGTCGGCCAAGGCAGTAATTGTTCGCACTAAGCGAGCCGCGCTTCGTAAACAACTTAAAGAATCGCAAATTTCATTCACTGAAGTTTTAGCAGTTGCTATTACTGATGAAATCATTTCGGGCATGCGGGTAGTAACAATTCTTGAATCACTTCCTGGAATTGGAAAAATTAAAGCTGCTGCGCTCATGGAAACATGCGACATCGCGCATTCCCGGCGCATGAAAGGCCTGGGCACAACCCAATCCCAGAAACTTCGCACTGCGCTAAACGGGCGGGCTTCATGAATGCTCATTTAGTTGTGTTATCTGGTCCAAGCGGTGTTGGAAAATCTTCAGTTATCCGAGAAGCGCTAAAAGAATTGCCAACTACCTGGCTTTCAGTTTCAGCGACAACTCGCAAACCTCGCCCAGGTGAAGTTCATGGCGAAAACTATTTTTATGTCTCGAATGAAGAATTTGATCAGATGATTGCCGATGATGAATTACTCGAATGGGCAGAGTTTGCGGGCAATCGTTATGGCACACCGCGCGGATTCGCAGAAGAAAAATTAGCTAATGGAATTCCAGTGTTACTTGAAATCGAAGTGCAAGGCGCCCGCCAAGTTCGCGAATCAATGCCAGATGCCGTATTGGTATTTCTTGAGCCGCCAGCCTGGGCAGATCTTGAAGCTCGCCTGGCTGGCCGGGGCACAGAGTCAGCCTCGCAAATTCAGGAACGCCTCGATGTTGCGCTAAAAGAGTTGGAATCATCGGGTTTCTTTGATCATGTGATCATAAATGATGACGTTTCGCGGGCTGCCCGCGAGTTGGTACAATATCTCACGTAAGAGTTTCCTAATTCCCGCAATTTACAAGGAGTCCAACGTGACTGCAGCTGCTCCAGAGGGCATCACCAATCCACCAATCGACGAACTTTTAGCCGTCGCGGACTCCAAGTACGCCTTGGTTATCTATGCAGCCAAGCGCGCGCGTCAGATCAACGCTTACTATTCCCAACTGGGTGAAGGTCTACTTGAATATGTAGGACCACTAGTTGAGTCCGGCAATCAAGAAAAGTCATTGTCAATTGCACTTCGCGAAATCAACGAAGGCAAACTGACTATTGAACCGGAAACTGCTGCTTAAGTCGGTTTCTCCCGACAAGAGTTATCGGATATGTCCGTGACCTCCGCCGCAAGTCCAGCCTTGATTAACAAGTCATGAAAAAATCCCTAAACATTGTCCTTGGTGTCAGCGGCGGCATTGCCGCTTACAAAGTCGCCTACATACTTCGCTTATTAACTGAAGCTGGACACAACGTTCATGTTGTTCCAACGCAAGCATCCTTAAACTTTGTTGGTTCCGCCACTTGGGAAGCGCTTTCTGGCAATCCGGTTAACGCCCAAGTTTGGGATGACGTTGCCGAGGTGCCACATGTGCGGATCGGGCAAGCCGCAGATTTAGTAATCGTTGCCCCAGCAACTGCGGACTTGTTGTCTCGGGCCGCATCCGGGGCAGCAAATGATTTACTTACTAATGTTTTACTTACTGCAACTTGCCCAATAGTTTTTGCCCCTGCGATGCACACCGAGATGTGGCTTAATCCAGCAACTAAAGAAAACGTCGCAACGCTGCGCTCTCGCGGTTGCCTAGTAATTGATCCAGGTGATGGACGCTTAACAGGTGATGACAGTGGACCAGGTCGATTGCCCGATCCAGAAGAAATTGTTTCCGTCGCACTTGGCGTACTAAGTGAACAAGATTTACTCGGTCAAGACATCGTGATTACTGCAGGTGGCACTCGCGAATTTCTTGATCCCGTTCGCTTCCTAGGAAATAGCTCAAGTGGCAAGCAAGGTGTTGCGCTGGCAATTTCGGCGCGCAACAGGGGAGCGAAAGTTACTTTGATTTGCGGGAGCACTTCAGTGCCACTTCCCGTTGGGGTAGAAATCGTTAACGTAATTACTGGCGAGGATATGTTAACTGCAGTATTGAATTGCGCTACGAATGCCGATGTCATTGTCATGGCAGCAGCTGTTGCTGATTACAAACCTAAAGTTCGACATGCAACCAAGATGAAAAAATCAGCGGATGGTTCAGTGCCAAGTATCGAGCTCGAACGCACCGTAGACATCTTGGCTGATCTTGTAATTCATCGAGACACCTCTCATCCCGATCAATTGATTGTTGGTTTTGCAGCCGAAACTGGGGACGACAAAGGTTCAGTGCTGGAACATGGCATAGCTAAATTGCAGCGCAAGGGCTGTGACTTATTGGTTATCAACGAAGTTGGACCAAATTTAGCTTTTGGTACTGATGACAATGAAGTCACGATTTTGACCCGCGATCCAGCAGCGCAATTAACGATCCCTAAAACTTCAAAAACTGCGATTGCCCATGCCATCTGGGACACCGTAATCTCACTGCAAAGCCATAGCAAATAGCTCGAGTTCATCAGGTTTTATTGCTAAAAAGTGCTTGCACTTATTTGATTGCAGACTTACTCTCTTGCTATTGCGCAATTTTCGCGCACTTAGATGAAGGAGAGCAAGTGACAAATTTATCAAAATCTTTCGATGAAGTTCTTAGTGGTGTAGTAGAAGGCAATCCCAGAGTTCCAGGTGTTGTGGCTATGGTTACTGATCGTAAGGAAAATGTCTACGAAGGCGCAAAAGGAGTAAGGGACTTAAGCACCGGTGCTCCAATGACTGCTGATTCTGTCTTTGCGATTTTTTCAACGACAAAGGCAATTACGGGTACTTGTGTACTGCAATGCGTAGAAGAGGGTTTGCTCGATTTAGATGCCCCAGCAAAAAATTATGCACCTGCTCTAGGAAAGTTAAAAGTACTTGATGGTTTTGATGGGGATGGAAACCCGATAACTCGGCCACCTAAGCGGGAAATTACAACGCGAATGTTGATGTTGCACACTGCGGGATTTGGATATGACTTCTTCAATGCCCAGTACAATCGACTGGCTGAAGATCACGGTCAACCTAGCGTAATTACTGCCTCGCGGGGATCCATTGAAACTCCATTACTATTCGATCCAGGTGATAAGTGGGAATACGGAACAAACATTGATTGGGCCGGACAAGTAGTTGAAGGAATTCGAGGTCAACGACTGGGTGAAGTTATGCGCAATCGGGTATTTGATCCACTTGGGATGACTGACATTGGTTTCGTAATGACACCGGAGATGGCTAGCCGCAGAGCATCAATTCATCTTCGAGGTGCAGATGGCTCACTTGATCCGCAAACTGATTTGGTTCTTACCCAAGAACCTGAAGTGCACATGGGTGGTCATGGACTTTATGGCACTGTTGGTGAATACATGAAATTCATCCGAATGTGGCTCAATGATGGTGCTGGTGTAAATGGTCGAGTGCTCAAAGAAGAAACAGTCGCAATGGCTGTAAAGAACGGACTTGAGGATCATCAGAAGGTGGTTGTCCTACCTGGGGTAATTCCATGGCTTTCAAATGACGCAGAGTTCTTCCCAGGATTAAAGAAGTCGTGGTCATTTTCTTTCATGGTCAACGATGAACAAGCTCCAACAGGCAGACCAGCAAATTCCATCGGCTGGGCAGGGCTTGCCAATTTGTTTTATTGGATTGATCGCTCAAATGGAATTGGTGGTTTTTGGGGTACGCAGATTTTGCCATTTGCTGATGCTTGTTCATTTGGCGGGTACATGGATTTCGAATCTGCTGCCTACAAACAAAGCGCATTGGTTGGATAAATTTAGCCACTTTGAAAGAACTGTCGGGGATGGGTGTTAACTCATCCCCGACAGTTCTTTGAAAAGCTTATTCATGACGAAATGATAACCAGTTAGAAAACAGCAAAATTCCTTTGCCTAGAGACCATTTACCGCACAAATGTAACCGAAAAATGCAATTTGCCTGTGAAATTTCGCGTACTTATCCCTGACTGCTAATGTTCGTTAGGAAATATGCGCTTGACCAGGAGCCCCTAAGTATTAGCGTAATCACATACTTGTTTACTCTCGAGCAAAGGCAATGCAATGTCAGGTCGTTTATTTACTTCTGAGTCTGTAACTGAGGGCCATCCAGACAAGATGGCAGATCAGATTTCTGATGCCATTCTTGATGACTTACTAGCCCAAGATGCAAAGAGCCGCGTTGCGGTGGAAACCATGCTTACCACTGGCCAGATACACGTTGCCGGCGAAGTAACCACAAATGGTTTTGCAGATGTGATGGCACTAGTTCGCACTGTAGTTTGCGAAATTGGTTACGACAGCTCGGAAAAAGGTTTTGATGGCAACTCTTGTGGCATCTCCGTTTCCATTGGCGCGCAGTCACCAGATATTGCCCAAGGTGTTGATGATGCATTTGAAGAGCGCGTTTCTGGTTCATCTGATCCGCTAGATCGTCAAGGCGCTGGCGACCAGGGTTTGATGTTTGGTTACGCATCCAATGACACACCTGAATTAATGCCACTTCCCATCACCATCGCACATCGTCTTGCTGAGCAACTAACTGCAGTTCGTAAATCTGGCCAGATGGCTTACTTGCGACCAGATGGCAAAACCCAAGTGACCATCGAATATGACGGAGATCGTCCAGTTCGCCTTGACACGGTTGTTGTTTCATCCCAGCACGCTGACCACATTGATCTTGATAAGCAACTTGCGCCAGAAGTTCGCGCCAATGTTGTGGAGCCAATCTTGGCCCGGTTCGACATCGATGCCACAGATTTTAAATTGCTAGTTAACCCAACAGGCAAGTTTGTTGTTGGCGGACCAATGGGAGATGCTGGCTTAACTGGTCGCAAGATCATCGTTGACACTTACGGCGGTATGGCTCGCCATGGCGGCGGCGCATTCTCTGGAAAAGATCCATCGAAAGTTGATCGCTCGGCAGCTTATGCCATGCGCTGGGTTGCAAAGAACGTTGTTGCCGCAGGTCTTGCGGCGCGCTGTGAAGTGCAAGTTGCTTACGCAATTGGTAAGGCGCAACCCGTTGGCGTATTTGTCGAAACTTTTGGTACTGGAACAGCGCCGGAGGAAAACATTCGCCAAGCGATCTTAAAAGTATTTGATCTCCGACCAGCTGCGATTATTGCTGATCTTGAGCTACTAAATACCAATGTGGTTAAGTACCGCCCAACTGCTGCTTATGGTCATTTTGGTCGCCCCGGATTTACTTGGGAACGAACAGATCGCGCTGAGGCACTTCGGGCCGCTATCTAACCTGCTATTGAACAAAAGCCCAGCGCATTAGCGGTGGGCTTTTGTTTTTCTTGTCACCAGGTGATGCCAGACTGTGACAGTGAGCGAGGATCAACTTAGCCTGGTGCCAGGCAAAAAAAAGCGCGTAAAGGCTGAAGTCCCAATCGCCAATGTCGATCCAGTTGCCCAAATCGCTATCGATAGTTCGCTACCGCATTTAGATCGCTTATTTGATTACGCGGTTCCCGAAAAACTAGATGCGCAAGCAGTTCCCGGGGTGCGCGTACGAGTTCGCTTTGCTGGCAAATTAACCGATGGCTGGCTCATATCCCGAAGTGAGCAAAGCGATCATCCAGGCACCTTGGCTGCAATTACAAATGTGATTTCCCCAGAGGTTGTCTTATTGCCACAAATTCTCGAGTTATCCCAAGGCGTTGCTGATCGACAAGCGGGAACTCTTTCGGATGTATTACGAAATGCAATTCCCAATCGGCACGCTGGCGCCGAGGCAATGGTTTTTTCTAGTGCCCCCGAGATTGCCAGCGCCACAACAGATGCTTGGCAAGATTATGTTGGCGGCAGTGCGCTAATCAAACGCACGATCGCAGGAGAACAGCCGCGCGCAATTGTTACAACCGGCACCGATGATCCAGCGCAATTACTTGCGCAATATGCAATGGCAGTCGCGCACAGCGATAAAGGAATTGTTGTAGTTGTCCCAGATCGCGCAGCAATCGATCGCATTACCACTTGCCTTACCGCTCTTGGTTGCCCAAGTGCCAGTGTGGCAACTCTCGCAGCTGATGATGGCCCAGCTACTCGCTATCGCAACTGGTTAGCTGTGCTGCGTGGCACATCGCGCATTGTGATTGGTACGCGCTCTGCGGTATTTGCGCCAGTAACTAACTTGGCAACCATCTGCGTGTGGGATGACTGGAATGACACTTTGGCTGATCCGCAATCACCCTATTGGCATGCCCGTGATGTCGCGGTGCTGCGAAGCTCACAACAAAACACTGCCCTGGTATTAATTGGCGCAACTATGTCTGTTGAAGCATGTGCACTAATGCCTTGGGTTGCCCACGTTGCAAAGAGTCGCGAACAACTGCGAAACGAATCACCCAAAGTGCGAAGCGCTCTTGATGAAATAGGTGAGCGCACTAATCCCGCAGCCAGTGGCGCTCGCATACCTTCCATTGTTTTGCAGACTATGAAGTCAGCTTTGTTAACTGGTCCAGTACTAGTTTTGGTTTCTCGGGTTGGCTATACCCCAAGAATCATTTGTGACACATGTCGAACTTCCCCGAGCTGCACAGTGTGTAGCGGGCCATTGATGCAAACTGCGCGATCAAGTGCGCCGGCGTGCAATTTGTGTGGTCACTTGGAAACAACTTGGCATTGCAAGAAATGCCAGGGAACAAAAGTTAGAGCGGCCGCTGTCGGCAGTGAGCGAACTGCCGAAGAACTTGGCCGCGCTTTCCCGGGAATTCCAGTTCGATCTTCAACTAGTGATCACATTTTGCGAACGGTTGATTCGCGGCCAGCAATTGTGGTGGCAACTGCTGGGGCTGCGCCGATTGCAACCGGGGGATATGCCGCTGCAATTTTGCTTGATGGAAATGCCATGTTGTCCCGCCCAGAATTGAGTGCAACGCAAGAAACTTTTGCAAAATGGAGTGAGTGCGTTTCATTGGTGCGCGCTAGTGGTGATGTTGTAGTTGTGGCTGATTCCGAGCATCTCGGCGTGCAAGCTTTGATTCGGCATGATCCTGCTGGCTTTGCTCAGCGCGAATTAGAGCAACGCACCCAAGTTTCATTGCCGCCAGCAGTTCGGTTAGCTGCGCTTACTGGAGAACCCGCTGATGTCGAAGAAGTAATTGCGATGCTTGCCCTGGCTCCAGAGATCATGCAGCGTGGACCGGTGCCTGGCAAAGACAGCCAGGTTCGAATGCTGCTGTCTTGTGATCGGCGATTAGGTCTACAACTTTCCGCTCAACTCAAGGCAATGACCGCAGCGCGCAGTGCCAAACATAAGGGAGGATCGGTGAACGTTCGAATTGATCCGCAAAACCTCTAAACTTGAGATAACGCAAAGCTCATTTTAAGAAGGTGTCAGATGTCCGTTAAACCCGTGCGGTTATTCGGTGATCCCGTTCTGACTACGCCAGCCCTTGAAGTCACAACTTTTGATAAAGAACTTCGCCAACTTGTAGCTGACTTAACCATGACCATGATGGAAGCACCGGGTGTTGGCTTAGCCGCTCCGCAAATTGGCGTTTCGCTTCGTGTCTTCACTTATGACGTTGACGATGAAATCGGTCATTTAATTAACCCAGTTCTAGATTTGTCAGATGAAATGCAAGATGGCCCCGAGGGTTGCTTATCGTTGCCTGGGTTAACTTTTGATACTCCAAGAGCCATGAACGTCGTAGCTAAAGGCATGAACATGTTTGGCGAACCGGTAACTATTGTTGGCACCGAACTTCTGGCCCGCTGCGTCCAGCATGAAACCGATCATTTAGATGGCGTGCTCTTTATAGATCGACTAGATGTTGAAGCCCGCAAGGAAGCCATGAAAGCAATTCGCGAAACTGAGTGGTTCGCAGCTGGCGCACCAACAATTAAAGTAAGCCCACACACCATGTTCAATGGCATGACATAAGCGTGCTTAACCAAATATGAAAATTGCTTTTGCTGGCACCCCGCTGGCTGCAGTGCCAACACTTACTGCATTGCTGGCATCAGATCACGAAGTCACTTTGGTTGTCACCAGGCCTGATGCACCGGCTGGGCGAGGTCGCACATTAACTTCAAGTCCAGTTGCGGATGTTGCAGGACTAAGTGGAGTCCCAGTATTGAAAACTTCTGACTTGCGCAGCCATCGCGACAAGTTTGCAGCAGTTGACTGCGTAATTGTTGTGGCATTTGGCGCAATGGTGCCGCGCGAATTACTTGCGGTTCCTAAGCACGGTTGGATCAATGTGCATTTCTCACTGCTGCCGCATTGGCGCGGAGCAGCACCTGTGCAATACGCGATTTTAAGCGGCGATGAATTTACTGGCGTGACTACATTTCAAATTGATGAAGGCCTAGACACTGGCCCAATGCTTGCTTACTTAACGACGCAAATTGAACCCGCGCAGACCGCAACAGAGTTACTGGATCGACTTTCCATCGAGGGTGCCCAGCTTGCGCTAGCAACTTTGACTGGTATCGAAAATGGCTCAATACTGCCATTGCACCAACCGATTGATGGCATCTCGCAAGCTCCTAAGATAACTGTCTCCGATGCTCGGGTGCGGTGGAATGATCCAGCTCTTGCCATTGATCGCCGCATCCGCGCAGTAACAAAAGAACCAGGGGCTTGGACTATGCGCGATGAAGTACGAATCAAACTTGGTCCCGTCACTGTAAGCCCACACGTTACAGATCTAGCACCTGGCCAAGTCGAGCTTCGCGATGGTGAAGTACTTGTTGGAACGGGCAGTCACGCGATTGCGCTAGACACAGTTCATGAAGCTGGCCGCAACATAAGTGATGCCAAAGCTTGGTTTAATAATCAAAGTTCTTCAGTAGTTTTTGAGTGAAAACTTCTGGTGCCACTAGGCGAGTTGCTTACGATGTTTTGCAAGCAGTCCACGAAAAGGATGCTTACAGCAATTTAGTATTACCGGCAGCGCTGGATCATTTGAAAGTCTCAGCGCGTGATGCTGGCCTGGCAACTGAAATGACGTACGGAGCGCTGCGTCGCCAAGGAAGTCTGGACGCAGTTATTGATGCCTGCGCATCCCGCACCGACACAATGGATAGTTCGGTTCGCGATGTGTTGCGTGTTGGGGCTTACCAATTGCTTTTCATGCGAATTCCATCGCACGCAGCCGTTGATGAGACCGTGTCACTTGCTCGCGAAGTTGCTGGCATGGGTGCCTCAAAATTTGTTAATGCAGTGCTGCGCAAAGTATCCGCCCAAACCTGGGAGCAATGGCTTGGGCAATTGAGCGAAGGTAAATCGGCCGTAGATGTTTTGTCACTTGAGTTTTCTTATCCTGCGTGGGTAATTCGAAGTTTGGCAGATGCTTACAAATGTGATGAAGTATCAATTCGCGAAGTACTAGCTGCTGGAAATGAACCCGCGCCAGTTTCACTTGTGGCAAAACCAGGTCAAGCCAGTATCGAAGAACTACTTGCCTTACCGCACGTGTCGCCAGGGGCATGGTCCCCGCTTGCTGCAACTATGTTGCGCCCAAGTGGCCCAGATGAAAGTTGGTCCACCAGGCCAGGTGACATTGACGCAGTGCGAGATAACCGAATTGGTGTCCAAGATGAAGGAAGCCAGTTAGTCGCACTTGCGGTTGCAAATGTTGTTATTGATGGACCGCAATCACATTGGTTAGATATGTGCGCGGGTCCTGGTGGCAAAGCAGCGATCTTGGCTGGACTTGCTAGCGGCGTTGGCGCCGATTTCACAGCACTGGAACCAATCGCAGCTCGCGCGCATTTAGTTTCTAACTCACTATGGAACGCACCTGGGGAACATCAAGTCATCACAACTGATGCGCGCGAATTTGAATCCGAGTTTGAATTCGAT
>Ga0209443_1002810_pt1 | contig 10149 bp, 10 predicted proteins | sample LauGreBMM110DCMD_2_FD_187571 | JGI IMG/M metagenome (GOLD analysis project Ga0209443, IMG submission 187571) | Freshwater lake microbial communities from Lake Michigan, USA - Su13.BD.MM110.DCMD (SPAdes) (version 2) | ecosystem: Environmental > Aquatic > Freshwater > Lake | place: Lake Michigan... | reverse complement strand
TAATCATTACATTAGGAGCAGGAGATATTAGTTCACTAGGAGAACCTATTCTGCAATCACTTGCTGATCGGTAATACTTAATGAGTTTAAGGATTTCTAAGCGGCTAAAGCGATTATTAACATCCATGTTGGTAGTTAGCGCAATCTCGGCCTCTGCTTATCTTCTTGGTTGGTCTTCACTTCTTTCTGTAGCACAGGTATCAGTTAGTGGTAGTGGTTCTGCGAATCTAGTTTTAAATGAGCTTTCTCGAGATGGGATTGAGCCAAAGACTGGTGATCAATTGGCCAGGGTAGATGTTAGATCCATAAAAAGAACCCTTAATCAATTAGATTGGATATCTAGCAGTGATGTTTCTAGGAACTGGTTTAATAAAAAGCTCTCAATAGTGGTTATAGAGAGAGTTGCAATAGCTAAAACGATTTCTGTGCAAAATGCCTCAGTAAATTTTGATAGCAAGGGCTTTATTTTTACACCTACTTCACCAAATCAACTTATGTCGCAAGGTAAATTACCTGCGGTAATAAGTCAGAGTCGCAGTAATCAGGACCTGACCGCAATAGCTACTTTATTAGAGCAAATTCCAACTGATCTGAGATATTTATTACTAGATCTTGAGTCAATTTCCATCACAAAATCAAGCTTTATTTTGATGGATACCCGACTTAATGCTTCCACTCTTCGCATTAATTGGGGAGGGGCTACTGATATCGGACAAAAATCAAAAGTATTAGCCACCCTCTTGAAACTACCGGAAAATAAGGCAATTAAACAGGTGGATTTATCACAGCCAGATTCGCCAATAGTCAGTTAATTCTGATTAAAAGTAAATCTGAATTTGGCATTAATTCTTAATAAAAATTCATAAACTGCATAAATATTTATCTCACTAAATATCGTGTCGGTGTTTGATTGAGTTGCCTCTAATGCATACTTTTGCGTTATAGAAAAGCAATAACTTTAACTCTCAAGTTGAGATTTAGGGTTAGGGAAGAGGCGCAACGTGGCAACACCGCAAAATTATTTAGCTGTAATTAAAGTTGTTGGTATTGGCGGCGGTGGAGTTAATGCTGTTAACCGAATGATTGATGTTGGTTTAAAAGGTGTTGAATTTATTGCAATCAATACAGATGCACAAGCATTGTTAATGTCAGATGCTGATGTGAAATTAGATATTGGTAGAAAGTTAACAAGAGGATTAGGTGCAGGTGCTGCGCCAGAGATTGGTCGTCAAGCAGCTCTGGATCATATTGATGAAATTGAAGAAGTATTACGTGGAGCGGATATGGTTTTTGTTACCGCAGGTGAAGGTGGCGGAACTGGTACTGGCGGTGCTCCAATTGTTGCAAAGGTTGCAAAAGATCTTGGTGCGCTAACAGTTGGTGTAGTTACAAAACCATTTACATTTGAGGGAAAACGTAGAACTGCACAAGCAGATGAAGGAATTGAAAATTTAAGAACAGAAGTTGATACTTTAATTGTAATTCCAAACGATCGTCTGCTTGCAATTTCAGACCGTTCAATTAGTGCTCTTGAAGCATTTAGAACTGCTGATCAAGTTTTATTATCTGGAGTTCAAGGAATTACAGATTTAATTACAACACCTGGATTGATAAACCTTGACTTTGCTGATGTTAAAAGCATCATGTCAGGTGCTGGTTCTGCATTGATGGGAATTGGTTCAGCAAGAGGTGAAGCAAGATCTATTCGCGCAGCAGAGCTTGCAATCTCAAGTCCACTCCTTGAAGCTTCAATTGATGGTGCACATGGCGTATTACTTTCAATTGCTGGTGGATCAGATCTTGGATTATTTGAAATATCAGAGGCCGCTGAATTAGTTGCGAAATCTGCGCACCCAGATGCAAATATTATTTATGGCACTGTAATTGATGATGCCTTAGGTGATGAAGTCCGTGTAACTGTTATTGCAGCAGGATTTGCTGGTGGTGAACCAAAGCGTGTATTAATGCCGGTAATTAATGCGGCCGCACTAAGTGGTGAAGCAGATCCAATCGCTGCTAATGATCCAATCGCAATTGCACTTGATCTAGATGTTAATGGCGGGGAACCACGCTCGCGCAAGCGGATAACTTTTGAAGATTTAGTCGCAGAAGATGAGATCGATATCCCTGATTTCATGCGCTAGGAAGCCAGCATGGCTCGCCTGCTCTTTACCTCGCGACACTTCGGTTCACTAGATAATCCACATGCATCTGATAGCGCAAAACAGCTTTCAAAATTAATTGGTAATCCTATTTATTTTATGAAACAAACACATGGTAATAAAGTATCTGTGGTCGATAGCCAGAGTTCACCAAATGGGGCAGTTTATGATGGTGATGCAGTTGTAACTGATAAACCAAATGTCGCACTAGCAGTGCAGGTAGCTGATTGTCTGCCACTACTGCTTATTTCAAAAAGTGTAGTTGCAGCAGTTCACGTTGGCCGCAAGGGGTTATTAAATAAAGTAGCACTAGCTGCGTTAGATCAAATGAAGAAGTTAGGTGCTGATCAGATATCCGGGGTGGTTGGCCCTCATATTTGTGGCAACTGTTATGAAGTAGATCCAGTGATGTATGGCGAGATTACTAAAGAGCATCCAGCAACAGGTGGCAAAAGTAATCACCTAAACCTGTTTGCAGGGCTAAAAGATCAATTAAGTGGGGTTGAAATAACGAGTTTAGGAATTTGTACAAAGGAAAATTCTGACTACTTCTCACACCGCGCAGATGCCAGCCTAGGCCGACAGGTTGGTGTAATTAGCATATGAACCGTATTGATGAAATTAGCTCAAATCTTGAAAAGGTAAATGAGCAGATTAAGTTAGCAGCTGAAAAAGCTAACCGGTCAACTGATGAAATAACTTTAATTGCAGTTACTAAAACCTTTCCAGTATCTGATATCGAAATTCTCTATTCTCTTGGTATCCGAGAGTTTGGCGAGAATCGCGATCAGGAGGCAAGTGGGAAGGTTTCACTATTACCAGGTGATGTGAAGTGGCATTTTCAAGGCCAGATTCAGAGCAATAAATTAAAATCAATCACATCTTGGGCAAGCTACATACATTCAGTTGATCAACTTAAATATGCGCAAATTATCTCTCAGCACAGCAGTGGCATAGAAAAGCCAATTTTTATTCAGGTCTCACTGGATAAGCCGCCACAATCTAGATCCGGTGTTAACCCTTCAGATTTACTTGAATTAGCAGCTGCTATTTCTCAGTTACCAGGAATTAGTTTGCAGGGCTTGATGGCAGTTGCCCCAGTTGATTCACCTGCTGAGGACGCCTTTGCTGAATTAGCGGCTATCCGCGGTGATTTCTCACGCACCTTCCCAGCTGCTAAATCCTTATCAATTGGGATGAGTGGTGACTATCAATTAGCCATCAAATATGGTGCGACACATATCAGAATTGGCAGTTCAATCCTCGGTATTAGATCGCCTATCGCATAGCCTTTAATCTATGGCTAGTGCATTTAAGCGGGTTGCAGGTTACCTCGGACTAATGGATGAGGAAGAGTTAGACCATGGCAATAATCAACTAACTGAGCGAGCACCTAGATTAGTTCGTGCTAATTCAAAATCTGCTGCAAAGTCAAATGTTGAATTACTTTCAGCCTCTTCGCAAAGTAAAGTAATGGATCATATTATTTCGTTAACTCCTAGAACCTATAGTGAAGCTCGATTAATTGGTGAGCATTACCGCGAGGGTAAGCCAGTAATTATGAATTTAAGTGACATGGAAGAGACAGAGCGAAAGCGTTTAGTTGACTTTGCTTCTGGCCTAGTTTTTGGCCACCATGGAAGTATTGAACGAGTAACTCCAAAAGTATTTTTATTAACACCGCCAAATGTTTCAGTTAGTGTTGAAGATAAAAATTCAGCAGCACAAGCAAGTTTTTTTAATCAAAGCTAAAAACCTTTAAAACATGGGTGCAATTTTTGGTTTAATTTACTGGGCTCTTAACCTATTTTTAATTACATTAATCGGCCGTTTAATTTTAGATTATGTTCGAATCTTCTCACCAAATTGGCGTCCAAAAGGAGTTGTACTAGCCCTAGCCGAATTGGTTTATACAATTACCGATAAGCCATTAGCTTTTGTTAGGCAGTTTGTGCCACCACTTCGCTTAGGCGCAGTTTCACTTGATCTATCTTTTATAGTTGTGTTTTTTGTCGTGCAATTACTTATGAGATTAGTTTCAATTCTTTAATTAGTTTTTAATTAGTTTTAACCACAAGCCGAGCTCATTTTCATCAGATTTTTCGGTGCTAACTTGCTGCATTTTTGTGGCCAATACTTCAGCGCTAATTTCTGCCGTTGCTGATGAGATCACCTGCGCTAACTCGGTTGGGCCATTCCAACTAACTGTTATCCGGTCGCTGACATCTAAACCAATATTTTTACGCTCTTCTTGAATTGCTCTAATTACCTCACGCACTAATCCTGATCTAATTAACTCTGGAGTTAGCTCAAGGTCAAGTGCCAAACTCTCACCTGCATGTGAGGCAACAGACCATCCAGTTCGAGGGGTTTCAGTAATTATCAAATCTTCAATTTCAATCTCAATGCCTTTAGACTTACCATTGATTTCAACATTTAATTTAAAGGTTTTATTTTTCCGCAGATCTTTAACCATAGCAGTCGCATCAGTTACCGAGATTTGTTTTGCAATCTCTTGAACATTTGCGCCAAATTTTGTTCCAAGGGTGCGAAAGTTTGCCTTTACTGAGATATCCACGAGATCTGATCCAGCCGCATGAATACCATCTAATGCCAAAATATTTAGCTCATCAGCGATATGAGATTTAATCTCCTCAGATATCTGATCCCAGCCAGGAGCAGAGATTAAGGCGCGAGATAGTGGTTGGCGAATTTTAATTGCCGACTCTGCCCGAGCAGCTCTTCCTAATTCAACTAGTCTTCGCGAAAGTGCAACAGAAGTTGATAATTTTTCATCAATCATCACTTTATCAAATTGTGGAAAGTTTGCCAGGTGAACAGATTCAACTTGATCTGCTTCAGATGATTTAACTAGTTTTTGCCAAACATGTTCAGAGATAAATGGCACCATAGGAGCTAGCAGAAGGGTTAAGTTCTTAAGGCAGAAGTAAAGAGTATTAAGTGCAACTGGGTCACCATCCCAGAAACGACGACGAGATCTGCGCACATACCAATTTGAAAGATCATCAATAAATGCAGCAAGTAAAGCTCCGGCACCCTGCGAATCAAAACTTTCAAGGGCATCATCTACACCTTTAATTAGTTTATTAAGTTCAGAGAGAATCCAGTGATCCATAAGTGTTAAATCTTTAGGTAGGGATGAAACTTTAAAATCTGCTGCATTTGCATAGAGGGTAAAGAAAGAAATGGTATTCCAGTAGGTCAGCAGAGTTTTTCTAACCACATCTGATATCGCATCATGTCCAACTCTGCGAGCACTCCACGGTGAGCCAGCTGCGAGCATGTACCAGCGCACGGCATCTGCGCCATGTTGGTTCATCAACGGTATTGGCTCTAATACATTTCCTAAATGCTTGCTCATTTTTCTACCATCTTTATCTAAAATATGACCAAGGCAAAGCACAGTTTTATATGATGATTTATCAAATACTAAAGTTCCAATTGTCATTAAGGTATAGAACCAACCACGAGTTTGATCAATTGCTTCACAAATAAAATCTGCAGGGTATGCAGCTTTAAATTCTTTTTCAGATTCCGCCTGATGCGGGTAACCCCACTGTGCAAATGGCATTGCCCCTGAGTCATACCAACAATCAATTACCTCTGGCGTGCGCTCCATTACAGATGAGCAATCTTTACATTTAAATTTAATATCATCGACAAAGGGACGGTGTGGATCTAATTTGCTTAACTCTTTACCAGCTAGTTCTCCTAATTCAGATAGTGAACTAACGCAGATTTCATGCTTGTTCTCACATTGCCATATTGGAAGTGGCGTTCCCCAATAGCGATTACGAGAAACTGCCCAGTCAATATTATTATTTAGCCAATCACCAAAGCGACCAGTTTTAATTGTCTCTGGGTGCCAATCAGTTTTTGAATTCTCGCGCAGTAGATTTTTCTTAATTGAGGTTGTCTTGATATACCAGGATGGTTGTGCGTAATACATTAAAGCTGTGTGACACCGCCAGCAATGTGGATAGGAATGCTCAAATTGAGAGCTCTTAAACATTAAATTGCGAGATTTTAAATCCTTAATTAATGCCTTATCTGCTTCTTTAAAAAATACACCACCGATTAATGCAACCTCTTTTTTAAAGTGACCATCGGGCTCAATTGGATTAACTACCGGCAGGTTATATTTTCGACAAACCTCTAAGTCATCAGCACCAAAGGCAGGGGATTGGTGAACTAATCCAGTTCCATCTTCAACTGTTACATAATCAGCTAAAACTACATAGTGAGCATTTTCAATCTCAATGAAATCAAATGGCCTAGTGTATTTGGTGTTCTCTAGTTCGCTGCCTTTAAATGTAGCTAATACCTTTCGGTCCTCTCCTAGAACTGATGCTAGATCAGCAGCAACTACCAACCGTTCAGTTAAATCCTCATTTGTAATTTCAATTACCTGGTACTCCACCTTAGGATTTACTGCAACAGCGGTATTGGCAACTAATGTCCATGGGGTAGTAGTCCAAATGAGCAGGCTTGCTTCTAATTCTGCTAACTTTCCAGATGTTGCTTTAAATCTAACAAAAACAGATGGATCCTTAATAGTTTCATAGCCTTGTGCTAATTCATGATCGGATAAGCCAGTTCCACATCTTGGGCAATATGGCGCAACCCTATGGTCTTGAACTAGTAATCCTTTTTTCCAAATTTGCGCCAGTGACCACCAAACACTTTCAATATATGCAGGTGACATAGTCCAATAGGCTTCATCAAAATCCACCCAAAAACCCATGCGCTTTGTCATATTAGTGAACTCACCAACATGGCGTTGCACTGATTCACGACACTTTTCATTAAATTCTGCTACACCAAATTTTTCGATATCTGCTTTACCGGTAAAACCCAATTCTTTCTCTACTGCAATTTCAACTGGTAGTCCATGACAATCCCAACCCGCTTTACGAATTACTTGCTTACCTTTCATTGTTTGAAAGCGTGGAAATAAATCCTTAAAAACTCTAGCTTCAATATGGTGGGTACCAGGCATTCCATTTGCAGTAGGAGGGCCTTCATAAAAACTCCAACGCGGTGCACCGTTTCGATTTGCAACTGACTTTTCAAAAATTTGATTTTGTGACCAAAAATCCAAAATACTAGCTTCCATTGATGGAAGATCAATTTGCGCAGGTAAGGTGTTAATTGTGCGCTTCAGGTTCGTATCCACCCTACATTCTAACGCGGGATTGGTACCTTTTTCTGAACTCTCATTAAGTGCAGGGGTGGCGGTTGGTAATTAGTTGCGACAAGCCATAACCTTTGCTCCCCCAGGAGGTATCGTGGCTATTCGCAAGTTATTTAAGAAATCAGCAAAAAAAAGTAAGAAGCCTTCCATAAAAAAGCCGGCTAAGTCAGCCGTTAAAAAGGCAAAGAAAAAAGCACCTACTAAGAAGGTGGCAAAGCGATCACCAAATAATGTAAAGCCTAAACTTGCTAAGAAATCAGCATTTAAAAAAGCACCTGGTAAACCATTTCCTGCCAAGTTACAAACCTCAACTTCAGGCTCTTCAACAACTATTTCTGTAACATCAACAATCCCAAATGCAAATGCAACTCCAATTGTGGAAGAGCGCAGATTAGTTATGTTGCCACCGCCAAGGCCAGTGTTAAAGTCAAAGAAAGCAGCAGCTCTAAAACCAATTAAAAGTGCACCAGCTCCACTTGTGGCTACAGCGAGTGAGATGGCATGGAATGCCACCGAGTTAAAAAGCATTAAAGCTGAACTTTCTAAAGATTTAGTTAGATTACGTAAAGAGTTGGAAACAGCAGAGGCTGAGATGGAAAATTTAGTTGAAGCCGCAGGAGTTGGCGCAGGAGATGACCAAGCTGATGCTGGTGCAAAAACTTTTGAGCGTGAGCATGAAATGTCATTAGTCTATAACGCTCGAGATATGGTGCAGCAAAGTGAGCGAGCCCTTGAGCGAATTAATAATAAAACTTACGGAAAGTGCGAAGAGTGTGGAAACTTTGTAGGCAAAGCAAGGCTACAAGTTTTTCCAAGAGCAACACTTTGCATGGTGTGTAAACAAAAAGAGGAACGACGCTGAACTATTTTCAGCGTAAATGGTTAGCGGCTACCGCTTTAATAGTTTTTGCCATAGATTATTTAACAAAAGTGCTTGCAATCAATTATTTATCAGATGAGCCAAAACAAATAATTGGTTCACTGCTGCAACTTCGACTCGTCTTTAACTCAGGGGCGGCATTTAATCTTGCTTCAAGTGGAACAATATTCCTATCAAGTTTTGCAATTATTATGGCGGCTGTGATTTTTTATTATGGAAGAAGCGTTAGGTCTAATCCCTGGGCGATCGCCCTTGGCTTAGCATTGGGTGGAATATTTGGTAATTTATCTGATCGAATTTTTCGCACACCAGGTGCCTTACAGGGTGAGGTGATCGATTGGATTCAAATACCTAACTGGCCAGTCTTTAATATTGCAGATATGTCAGTGGTTAGTGCTGCAATACTGATTACATTTCTAAGTTGGAAAAATGTGCCATTTGCTAAAGGTAAGGGGGATCTATGAGTTCACGCGAGGTTAGAAACTTATCAATCCCAGAGGGATTAAATCAGGAGCGAGTAGATGCTGCATTATCTAGATTACTTGGGCTATCTCGTAATGTAATTGTTGGATTAATCGAATCAGGTGAAATATCTAAACTTGGTAAACCAATTGGTAAATCTGATCGAGTGATTACTGGAGATCAGATTGAAGTTTTAATGCCAGCTGCTAAAGGTGAAGCAAAGCTAGTTGCAACTCCGATTGATGGTTTAAAAGTTGTCTATGATGATGAGTATTTAATTGTGATTGATAAACCAGTTGGGATAGCGGCTCATCCAAGTCCTGGTTGGCAGGGCGCAACAGTTGTTGGCGCAATATTTGCTGCCGGTTATCAACTTGCAACATCGGGTGCTGCAGAGCGCCAAGGAGTTGTTCATAGGTTAGATGTTGGAACATCCGGATTAATGGTGGTTGCAAAAAATGAGATTGCATACTCTCATTTAAAAGATCAGTTTCGTGAGCGCACCGTTTCTAAGGTTTATCACGCTTTAGTGCAAGGTCATATGGATCCAACCGTGGGTACTATCGATGCCCCAATTGATCGACATCCAAAAGAGGATTATCGATTTGCAGTTGTTGCAAATGGAAAACCAAGTATTACCCACTACAAAACATTGGAAGTATTTCCAGCTGTTACGTTGCTTGAAATTGAACTAGAGACAGGTAGAACACATCAGATTAGAGTCCATTTTGCTGCGCTGCACCATCCCTTAGTTGGTGATCTAACCTATGGATCAGATCCAGTACTTGCGCAAAAACTTACAATCACTCGTCCTTGGCTGCATGCCAAGCAACTTGGCTTTACCCATCCAGGCAGCGGTGAGCGCCTATCCTTTAATGCTGAGTATCCAGAGGATCTGACACGCTCACTAGCGCTTCTTTCAGATTTAGCCCGCTAGAAATTAAAGTCAGTAGTAATCTCACCATTCATGTCTGATTTAACTGCAAACCCGAAAAATTCGGAGAATTTTGTGCACCTACATGTGCACACCGAATACTCCATGTTAGATGGTGCTGCAAAAATTTCTGAATTAGTTGCTGAAGTAGCACGTCAAGAAATGCCAGCAATTGCGATGACAGATCATGGAAATGTCTTTGGTGCATTTGAGTTTCATAAGGTTGCCAAATCTGCAGGTGTGAAACCAATAATTGGTATTGAAGCTTATGTAGCACCAGAATCAAGATTTGATAAGCGAAGAGTTAAGTGGGCTGAAGGCGGACAGGATGATGTTTCTGGCGGAGGGGCATATACCCATATGACTTTACTTGCTGAAAATAATCAGGGACTTTCTAATTTATTTAAGCTCTCATCATTAGCTTCTTTAGAGGGTTTTTATTACAAACCAAGAGTTGACCGAGAGTTACTCTCAAAGTATTCAAAGGGAATAATTG
>Ga0209443_1002809_pt1 | contig 10150 bp, 7 predicted proteins | sample LauGreBMM110DCMD_2_FD_187571 | JGI IMG/M metagenome (GOLD analysis project Ga0209443, IMG submission 187571) | Freshwater lake microbial communities from Lake Michigan, USA - Su13.BD.MM110.DCMD (SPAdes) (version 2) | ecosystem: Environmental > Aquatic > Freshwater > Lake | place: Lake Michigan... | reverse complement strand
GTTGGTGCACGGGATTGCCATCTACTTCAATCGTTCCTTTTTGGCAGTAGTGCCCAGTGGCTACAAAGTCTGCTTTTAGCTGGATAGCTGCCTTGAGGAAGATGTCAAACTTGATTTCGCGGTTGCATAGGATGTCTGGATTGGGAGTTCGTCCTACGCTGTATTCAGCAAACATGTAGTCCACAATCCGCTTTTGATATTCCGCACTTAGGTCGATGGCTTGAAAGGGGATGTTGAGCGTTTCGGCCACCAACATGGCGTCGGTGGAGTCCTCTATCCAGGGGCATTCGTTGGAGATCGTGACCGATTCATCGTGCCAGTTTTTCATAAACATGCCGATGACCTCGTAACCTTGGTCTAGTAAAAGTTTGGCAGCCACACTGCTGTCTACGCCTCCAGAAAGGCCGACGACGACTCTAGGTTTTGTTTTCATTGGTCGATAGTAATGGAGTAAAGGTCCATTAGGTAACACCCAAGTCAACCTCCAGAAGAGGGCAACAAGTTCCCAAAGGTAGGAAATGAGGAGCATTAATCGAAAATTTATTAAAAGAGCTTTGTTTCATGGATCGAATGCTTCACTTTTATGACTCAAGAGCGAGGTCTGATGACTCTACAAAACCGTATTAAAGCAGGGGTTTTCCTTGCGGAACTGGAATTTCAAACTGCCCGTAGTGGGGGGGCAGGAGGACAGCATGTGAATAAGGTGGAAACAAAGGTGCTCCTTAAGTTTGATGTGATGTCATCTCAGGCACTTACCGAGGATGAAAAATTGACCCTTATTCAAAAAAATAAGAATAAGGTAGACCAAACGGGAATATTACAGTTGTATGCGCAGGAAACGCGCTCCCAACTTCAAAACAAAGAGGCCGTGATTGTCAAATTCTACGACTTGCTTCACAGCTCCTTTCAGAAAAAGAAGGTTCGGAAAGTGTCCCGCCCAAGAAAGGGTGCTGTAGAGGATCGCTTGAAATCCAAGAAAGCCCATGCGGAGAAGAAGGCAAATCGAAAGCGGCCCGAGTAATCAATCGGTTTTATATCCCTTCCAGCTGGGAAGGGATATAAAACCGTCTTGTGCTAAATTGTTCTTTTTTGAAGAGAAAAAATTATTCGATTAGCTATTTTTTACGACAAATTTGATCTTCGTTTTATCCCAAGAGATAGAGATTTGGCTAGTTTGACTAGCAATTTTTTCTACCTGGTAAGTAAGTGATTCCACGGTGGTTTTGAGCGTTTCTGGCGTACAGGTAAATCGAAGAACATCCTTGCTTGCATCATAGTCATCCGCCAAGTGCATGTCCCAAACCTGATTGATGATGACGGTCCATTCCTTTTCTCCAGGTATGGTGAACAAACCGTATTTTCCTGCAGGGATAGTTTGATCATCAATAGTTACCGGTTTATCGAATTGGATCCAAGTGGCTTTGTGTGCACCCGTGGCCCAAACTTCTCCGTAGGCTACCAATCCGCCAAAAATTTGTCTGCCTCTAACGCTCGGAGAAGAATAATCAATGTGAATATGATTTCCATCGACGATTTCCATGGCCGTTTTTTTAGGACTTTTTGAAGGTTTAGGACTTTCTTCTGAGGGTTGATGCAAGCTATGGTCTTCATTGGTTAGGGATTGATTAGCTGTTTTCCCATTGCAACTTCCAATCAATACGAGTAACCCAATCAAATAAATTAATTTTCCAAATTTCATCGGAACTCTACTTTTTAAGCTATTCAGCGTTTTCATATTGGTTAATTTTTCAGTTATTTTTTTCTCGATTCTTATTTTTTGGAATACGTCTGTTTCACCTCTCCACAGGCAAGCATGGATGCTCCAAAGTAGGGATTTGTAATTTCCTTTGTTTCGCTCAGCCAAAAAGCCCCTTTGTTGTTAAACGCCATGGGGCAATAGTCCTTGTACACCAAATCCTGGTTAACGCCATAATTCTCAGTAAGAAAGATCACTTCGGTAGATACTTGCTCGAAGTGTTTACGAAGTTCGGCAATGTCCTTAGCGCCTTTTACTTTGGCCAAGGCATCCCTAAGTTTGTTGTTAAGGGTTTCCCAAGCCGTTTTTTCGGACCCTTTAAATTTGCTTGCGTCAACCTTAGCAAGAACTTGGCTCATGTCATTACCCGCTGATTTTGCCGGGGCAATTTGGTCTTTTACTAGGGCATTTTTCAGTTTGAAATACTGTGTGACCACCTCGCTTACATTCCCGCTAAATTCTACTGAGATTTCTGTGTAGGAGCCTACAGGTCGGCTCATCATACTTTGCTTACCTGACAGCTGCGCCGAGGCATCGATGGCAAATACTCCTTGAGTAGCAATTTCTTCCCCAGGGCTTAGACCCGACTCGATGCGGTACTCCTCTCCCTGACGGCTTACTTGTACTTCGCGCATCTCAAAGGCGGCTGTGGAAGAACTTGGGACTTTCACATAGACCACCGAGCGCTTTCCAGACCAAAGGATAGCTGTTCGGGGTACCAGTAGGTTGGCGGGTGATTGTGAGTTTTTGTTGCTCAATCGAGCAGTAACAAACATTTCTGGCTTCAGTGAATTCCCGACATTGGGGATTTCGGCACGGATGGATGCCGCACGCGTTTGCGCGTTTAGGAGTGGGTCAATAAAACTGACCTTGGCGGTTAAGGGTTCTCCAGCTCTCCCAGCAACGGTATACTGGATTTGATCTCCCAAGGAGACGGAGGGAAGATCGGTTTCATAGACATCCAGCAGCAACCAAAGTTTGTTCAAATTGGTCACCGTAAAGAGTACGGATCCTGTAGCTACATAATCCCCAACAGATACATTTTTTTGAATGACCACCCCGGATTGATCGGCAAGAATATCCCATTTTTCCTTAACGACTCCAGCTCGCTCAATTTCTGCGATTTGTGCTGCACTCAGTTTCCAGAGGGTAAGTTTTTCCTTGCTTGCCTGATAGAGCTGTGGAAATGTCGCTTTTGTTCTCGCAGCCTCTAGAAGTTCTTTCTGAGCATTCATCAGCTCAGGAGAATAGAGGGTCGCTAGCTTTTGGCCTGCTTTTACCTGTTCCCCGGTAAAAGTCACATACAGTTTCTCGATTCTTCCTGGAAACTTGACTGTGAGTGAAGCGTTTTCACGCTCATCGGCTTGGATTTTTCCTGAGAGCGTCAGCTCCTTCTTCGCACTTCCTTCCCCGACCACAAGGGTTTGTACTTGTGCCATGGCCATGGCTTCTTCCGTCATTTGGAATGCTTGTGGATTGCTGCTGCTTGCTGATTCCTGGCTAGCAGGGATCAAATCCATCCCACAGATCGGGCAATCCCCCGCCTCAGGCAACTTAATGTTTGGGTGCATGGAGCAGGTCCAAATCGAAGGTAGGCCTTCCCCCGCCTCATGCGCATGTGGGGTCGTATTATCGGAGGTCATCGCGCGAAATCCCCATCCTAGGACCAGGCCAACGATCAAGATGAGTACTAGTTGGGGTAGTCTATTTTTAAGTGTATTTTTCATGGCTTGTTCGGATTAGAAGGTGAAGGGCTTGGCGAAAGCAAGGCATCTAATTCTGCCAAACTTTGGTGCTGCTGGTATAGGGTATTGAGTTTTTTTCTGCGGTAGTCAAGTAGCAGTTGTTGGGTTTGAATAACCTCCGAAAGTGAAAGGTTACCGCTCGAATAGGTGGTTTCCATCACCTGCAGCTGCTGCTCCACCAAGGCTACTTGTGCGTCATAGAGGCTGAGCATGCGTTCGCTTTCTTCCCAATCGCGAAAGGCGCTGGCCCATTGAAGGGTAAGCTGGTTTGCCATTTCTTCTTGCTGCATCATAGCACCATTTTTCAGGTAGTCGGCCTGCTTTATTTTGGAGGCTATTTTTTTACGGTAGATGGGCAAACTCATGGTCACCATGGGCATGACCATATCTTGGCCTCCCATGGGCATGCCACTTTCCAATCTTGACGTAAAGGTCATGTAGTTGACTCCCGCGCCGAGCATGGGCTTGCCTTCCAATTTTGCCATTTTGGCTTGCTGCGAAAAGGCCATTTGCTCTGAAGCATACATAGCAAGCATGGGATTGCTTTCCTTTATGTTTTCCAAGTAGTCCTGCTTGGCTAGCGTGAGCTGTGCCTTTTCCCAAACCGCTGGAAGAACTAGGTTGGCTTCCATGGGGCGGTTGAGGAGTTGCTGGAATTGGTATTGGATTATCTCCTTGTTGGCAAGAAGCTGTTGCAGGATGGATTCAAGTTCCTTGATTTGTAATCTGATTTGAAGAATGGCCGTTAGGCCGGTGCTGCTTCCCACCATTGGAACTGCCGACATAGCTGAGGATGGGGTAGACGCCCCTTGTGCGGTATTAGATGAGGATCCGCCCATTCCTGACATTTGGCTACTATTGGCAGGCGAACTGCTGGTATTGGCTTGGCGAAAACTGTTACTCGGAAGTACAATCGAATTTCCGACTTGGTACTGCATCAAGGCGAGCGTCTCGTACTTCATCAGGTATTCTAGGTTTTCTTTGGCAAGTTGCTGCTCTCCTTGAAGAAGAAGTAGCTTGTTCCAGGTAGATTTTACCTCGAAAAAAAGGCGATTTTTTTCCTCCAAAAACAACTGGTAGTCGGCTTGCCCCATGTGGTAAGCTTCTTCTTTTTGGGTAGACAGCATCCCAAACCAGGGAAACATCTGCATCAGTCTAAAATCGGCCGTTTGATTGCCCATAAATCTCTCCATGGGGCGTATGAAGGCTCCAGCCTGAAGTTCTGGATTAGGGAGACTCGCTTGGTTGACCTGCTCTGAAGTCGCCTGGTAGCGGGCATAGGCGGCCTTTAAGCCTGGGTTATTTTCCGCGGCCTGTAGGAGATAGTCATCCAGCGTTTGCGCTTGGATGGACTGAGTTCCGCTCCAAAGGAACAAAAGCAGCGAAGCAAGAGTGAGGGTTAAAACCCGCATTTGCCTGCTTGTTCGCGCAAGGGAACAAGGTGTTACTAGGTGTTTATTTTTCATCGGATGTCTGAGAAGTGGCCAAAGGGGTCTCCTTTGCCATTAAATTCAATTTTCTTTCTTTCCACCAGCAGTACAGGGTAGGAACAATAAATACAGTGGTCACTTCCAGGATCATTCCCCCTAAGGCAGGGATCGCCATTGGGATCATGATATCCGATCCCTTGCCCGTAGAAGTGAATATGGGCACCAAGGCCAATAAGGTGGTGGCCGTGGTCATCATGCAAGGCAATACCCTGCGCTTGCCGGCTTCTAGAACGGCATTTCGAATTTCTAGCACCGTGCTCGGCTTTTTCTCTGCAAAACTTTGATCCAGGTAGGTGGCTACCACTACGCCGTCGTCCGTGGCAATGCCAAACAAGGCAATAAACCCTACCCAAACAGCTACACTCAAGTTATAGGCTTTCATTTGGAAGAGATCGCGCAGGTTGGTACCCCAGAGGTCGATGTTTAAGAACCCATCGAGTCCAAACAACCACAACATCAGGAAGCCTCCTGAGAAGGTCATCGCAATGCCTGTAAAGACAAAGAGGGTAGTAGAGATCGCTCTAAACTGGAAATAGAGCAGCAGGAAGATTAGCACCAAGCAGAGGGGGATCACCAACCCCAGTCGTTTTTCTGCCCGCACCTGATTTTCATAGGTACCGGAAAATTGAAAACGTACTCCATCAGGAACTGTGAGCTCTCCCGAATCAATCTTTTCCTGTAGGTAGCGTTGTGCATCTTCCACGACCGTTACTTCGGAGAAACCGGGCATTTTATCCAATAAAACAAAGCCGACCAAGAAGCTGTTTTCTCCACGGATCATGTCCGGCCCTGGGCGGTATTGAATGTTGACTAGCTGACCAAGTGGGATGTAATTTCCCAATGGGGTGGGAATCTGCAAGTTTTCAATCGCTTCTGGATCATCTCTGTATTCTCTAGCATAGCGAACTCGGATAGCGAATCGCTCCCTTCCTTCCACAGTCGTGCTGAGGGTCATGCCCCCAATGGCTGCTTCAATAAACTCTTGTACATCGATGACATTTAGCCCATACCGGGCTATTTCATCACGGTCAATGTCTAGCTCCAAGTAGGGCTTGCCCACAATTCGATCGGCAAAAACCGCTTCTTTTTTGACTGAAGGAACTTCTTTCAAATAACCTTCTATTTTTAATCCAAATGATTCAATAGTTTGAAGATCAGGCCCATACACCTTTATTCCCATGGGAGCGCGCATGCCGGTTTGAAGCATGACGAGGCGTGTTTCTATGGGTTGCAACTTGGGAGAGCTGGTGACTCCGGGGACTTTAACTACTTGTACGATTTCGTTCCAGATGTCATCAGGGTTTCGAATATGGGATCTCCATTGTCGGAAATAGGCTCCAGAGGCATCTGGTACCAAATTCGCTACATCCAGCTCTTGAAGGGCCATCGTTTCGGGGTCGAAGTAGCTTCCATCCTTCAGCAGGTACTTTCCATCGGTTTCCGCAAATCGTAAGCGTTGACCTTTGGGATCCGTGAGGTATTCGGATTTGTAGTTGATCGTATTTTCATACATGGTGATGGGAGCTGGATCGATGGCCGTTTCGGCTCTACCTGCTTTTCCGACCACCAGATCCACTTCTGGAATGGCCGCCACCAACATGTCTAATTTTTGGAGCACTTCTTTATTTTCCTGAATGCCCGAATGGGGCATACTGCTCGGCATCAGCAGGAAAGAACCTTCGTTGAGGGAAGGCATAAACTCCTTACCCAAACCCGGGAATGCATGGCTTAAGCCTGACCAGATTCCATTCGTGCGAATGTTGATCCCAGCACCATCCAAGGTGCTGGGGATGATCCCAAATACCCGTGCAAAGCCTAACCAAACCATCAATCCCAAGAGGATGATGAAAGAAGGAAAGATGAAAAAAGTGCGCTTGTTTGCCAAGCACCAGGTCAAAATCCGAGGGTAAATGCGGATGAAACCACTAAATCCTCCCAACACCAAACCAAGCAATAGGGCGATGCATACAAAGTTGAGAAAGGTGCTTACAGAAACGCCCAAAGGCATCCACAGTGTGGTGAGTAGCCAGGAGACGGCCACTAGGGTGACGGAAATAATCAAAAGCGATTTTTTGGATTCTACCTTTTCTGGATAGTGGGTGGACGCACTGTGGATCGCCCCATAGCTAAAGAGTAGCCAGCCAGCCCAAGGCCAAGTAAACCAGGCTAGAATGGGGCCGAGCAGCAAGAGGCTGTAGTAGAAGTACCGACTGAGTTTGCTGGGGAGGCTTTTCCAATTGAATGCCCAATGGGTCAACGCGGGCAAAATGAACAGGGTAATCAATGCCGCGGCAAGGAGTACAAAGCTCTTGGTGTAGGCTAGGGGTCCAAATAATTTTCCTTCTGCTGCCTCTAAGGTAAAGACTGGCAAAAAGCTGATGATGGTCGTGCCTACTGCCGTTAAAATAGCCCCAGAGACCTCTGCGGTGGCCAGATAAATAGTTTTAAGCTTGGATTCCCCTTCCGGGGCTCGTTCGAGGTACCTGAGCACGTTCTCACTCAAAATAATTCCTAAATCCACCAGGGTACCAATTGCGATTGCAATCCCTGAAAGCGCCATGATATTCGCATCCACGCCAAAATACCGCATAAAAACAAAGCACATCAATACCGCCAAAGGAAGTAGAGATGAGATCAGGAGGGAAGCCCGAAGATTGGCTACCATTACGAGAATGACCAAAATGGTCACCAGTATTTGCAAGTTGATCGCCTCGTAGAGCGTGCCTAAGGTTTCGTAGATCAAGCCGGATCGATCGTAAAAGGGAACGACCGTGAGTTTGGATACGGTGCCATCTGCCAAGGTCTTACTTGGTAGGCCTACCGATAGTTTTTCAATTTCTGCTTTTACCCCTTCAATGACCTGCAGGGGATTGTCGCCATAGCGTGCGATCACCACTCCGCCTACTGCTTCAGCACCGCCTTTGTCCAGGATTCCTGACATATTTCTCGGTTGAGGACCCAAATTCACTCGGCCAATATCCTGAATACGGATGGGCACATTATCGCGCACCTTGACCACTGCTTTGTCTAAGTCGGCGAGCTCATCGATGTATCCCAAGCCACGGATAAAGTATTCCACCTTGTTTATTTCAATCGAATTGGCAGATACATCTAGGTTGGATTTCCGAACGGCCTCCATCACATCCATGAGGCTTACGCCATAGGCTTTCAGCGCAGCAGGGTCTACATCAACCTGATATTCTTTGACATAGCCGCCCACTGAAGCCACCTCAGCTACACCTTCTACTGCTGTTAGGGCATAGCGAATGTAATAGTCCTGAATGCTACGAAGTTCCTCAGGATTCCATCCCCCGCTTGGATTTCCTTTTTCATCTCTCCCTTCAAGGGTATACCAAAATACCTGTCCTAGCGCCGTGGCATCAGGACCCAGTTTGGGTTGCACCCCCTCAGGAAGTAGTCCAGAGGGTAAGGAATTGAGTTTCTCCAGTACACGAGATCGGCTCCAGTAAAACTCAATGTCCTCTTCAAAAATGATGTAGATACTCGAAAATCCGAAGGCGGAATTGGAACGTACACTTTTTACTCCCGGAAGCCCCAGGAGTGAAGTGGTTAGGGGATAGGTGATTTGATTTTCCACATCTTGTGGAGAGCGTCCCATCCACTCGGTAAATACAATTTGCTGGTTTTCACCGATGTCCGGAATGGCATCTACCGGAACAGGATCACGGGGAAAACTCCCTAGGTTCCAATTGAATGGAGCGGTAGCCAATCCCCAGCCCATGATGAGTAGGAGGATTAGGAAGGTGATTAACTTATTTTCTAGAAAAAAGCGGATGAGTCGATTGATCATGATTCCAAGAGGTTAACTGAAAAGACCCTGGCCAAAAGCCAAAGGAGATTCATACAAAGCTTGTAGGACACAAGCTTTCCTTGGAATTAAATCAAGAAGGTCTGGTAGAGGAGTTGAAAGTCCCGTTTTGGGAAAGGTGGGGAGGATTCAGCAGGAAAATCAATTGCGCTGACCGCGAAAAAATCAAGTCCAATTACAAATACTTGAATGAAGGGGAGGGTAAAAGTAGGGTTGAGTTGGAAATCAACCTGACTAAACTGAAAATCATCATCTAATTGCAGGTGCTGGGTTTTATTTTCACAGCAGCTGCTTGGATCTTCGGGTGTAGCTTCATTTTCTTGATCGACGGGAAGTTCCATCCCACAATCCAGGTGCTTCTCTCCAAAGCCAATTGCAGAGTCCATCTCATGACCCATGCACCAATGCGTCGTCTTTGCCATTCCCACAGTGGAGATGAGCAGCAGAAACGCTAGTAGGATGGATACACTCGATTTCATTTTACAAACATACGGATAAATTCAATTGCAAGTTTCACTTTCGCTTGATTTTGAAATCAGGTAAGTGCTTGATACTTATTCGAGTGGATAGCGGATTACTTCAGGGTTGCGATGAATCCAGCCTTCAGTACCGCCTTCTGGATATCCTCTGAGCTAAGTATATCCGTCTCCACGGTGAGCGTACGATCTGGGTCTTGCAGGTCCACCTGCCAGGCCTGAATTCCAGGTTGCTCATTCAACTTTGGACTTACCTTGGATAGGCAATTCCCACATTGAATATTCGTTTTAAAGGTTAATTTTTTCATATTTAATCCATTGATATAATGATATTTAACTAGTTTATTATCAAATTTTAGTTTAATTGTATTTTTCCCAAATTAGGACCAGTTTTCAATCCAGTCGCTGTGTTTTTAGCCGCAAGCTATTGCCCACTACAGACAAGGAGCTCAGCGCCATCGCCGCACTGGCAAACATGGGATCGATTAAAATTCCAAAAGCAGGGTATAGTAGCCCTGCAGCTACTGGAATCCCGATCAGGTTGTAGACAAAGGCCCAAAATAGATTTTGCCGAATTCCATGCACGGTTAACTTCGATAAACGCAAGGCCTGCGGAATTTTAGCCAAATCAGAGTTTACCAACGTGATTTTGGCTACATCGAGCGCAATGTCCGAACCCATTCCCATTGCAATGCTGACATCGGCTTGTGCCAAGGCTTCCGCATCGTTGACACCATCACCCACCATGGCTACCACCTTGCCTTGCTGCTGCAGCGCTTTGATAAAGTTGGACTTGTCTGCAGGGAGGCATTCGGCCTGGAACTGGGTGATTCCCACTTTGTCTGCCACCGCTT
>Ga0209443_1002808_pt1 | contig 10150 bp, 10 predicted proteins | sample LauGreBMM110DCMD_2_FD_187571 | JGI IMG/M metagenome (GOLD analysis project Ga0209443, IMG submission 187571) | Freshwater lake microbial communities from Lake Michigan, USA - Su13.BD.MM110.DCMD (SPAdes) (version 2) | ecosystem: Environmental > Aquatic > Freshwater > Lake | place: Lake Michigan... | reverse complement strand
ACCATTTACTACAAGCATAATGTATAACATAATGTGTTATATTATTTAAATAATTTGATAACAACATATTTTGCGTAGTCATACTATAAGTATGTTATACTTATAATATTTATTTGATTTTATATTTTGCTTCGCAATTTTATGTTATTTTATTACGAGTTAATTTATCCGATATATTACTTGAATATCCAAAAATACTCTTCTATTTTTGTATTTTTTTTGCTAAATATTTTTTTTTATCCAATTTGTACCAAAATGTCTTCTTTCTTTACACAAATTATTTATACAATCTCTATCCATAATATAAATATAGTTGTTATATTATAATTGTTAAAAAAAATAAAGTAAAATAGAATTGTTATTATAAATATTCATTAATATATCATACCATTTACTACAAGCATAATTTGATAACAATATATTTACATAGTCATATTATTAGTATGTTATATTTTGGCTTCACAATTTCCAGTTTTCTTGTTGCGTCACATACCATTCTGACAACGTTTTTTAGCAGTTGCGGGTTTATCGGGGGTAGGTCTTTTTGGAGAACCTTGTTTATTTTTTGGTTCGCACATTCGGGTTTTCTTATTACGTCGGGTGCCGTTCGGACAGCGTACTTTATTAGACGTAGGCGCACGTTGTTTGGGTTTTTTATTAGGATTTGATTTTTCTCGCGTATTACTCCCATATCCAAATTTTTACAATATTCTTTAGATGGATAATATTCATCATCTGGTTTGCAATTAGTAAGTTTTATAAATTCTGGATGGTGTTCGAAATCAACAATTCCTGAGTTTCGTAACTCTATTTTTGTTGCTAAAGTCTTTTTTTCCATTCAGTAGCAGAAAGTATTTTTTATTTACACAAAAAGTTTAGACAATCACCGTCGTTCATATATAATTATTGGGTCTAAAAACATGCGGTATAATTTATTTGCATCGAATGTTTTAAGTAGGAGTATGCGGTATATTTGTTCAGCATACGATATCCGGTTATTATATAAAGTAATAATAAAAAATATTAATGTTTTTGCAAAATAGTAAGCCCATTATTATTAGTAAACCGTTCTCTTATACTCCAATTTTGATTATTTTCCAAAAACTCTTCAATTGCCTTCGATAGGCCACAATTTATTTCTTCAATAGGAAACCCAGATTGGAACGATTTTTGTATAAAGTTATGATTTTCACGTATGCTTTCACCATATATTTCATCAATTGTTGTATCGTGCATAATTATATATTTATTTGTAATTTTACTGAACTTATCCAACTCTCTTTTTAATTGACCGTAAACATGCCATGTATCAATAAATACTAAATCCACATTTTCGTTTATGATTAAATCAAGGTCATTCATCCAAATATATTCAATATTTATATCTAATGTTTTAGTTGCATTTAATAATTCACTTATATTACATTGAGTTATATCATTCAATAATATTTTTTTAGTATTTTTGTTATTATTTAATAATCCATTCACAAACGCCCAACTGGATACACACCCACGAACCCCACACTCAATAATTGTTTCACATTGTGATGCGTATTTAAATAAAGTAGGTAAATGTTCGTTAATGTCTGACGGAGAGTTGCATAAATCGTTATATTTATTATTTATATAATTCATTATAATATAATTTATAATTAAATAACCGATATTAAACACAAAACCTAAATATTTATTGATAATCAAATATTTTATATATATCTTTTGTAGGTTGTTATGTGGCGGGGCGAAGCCCCGCCGTTTCAATGATAATATCCCATAACTTCTTTTACACCTTTTGACATTTAAAACGCCGATTTTTTATGTATGACAAAGGAGTAAAACGGAATAAACCCAAATAACAATTCCGCAAAACCAACAATATATTTTGAAGACAATGTTCCAAACATATAATCCCAAAATGGCGTAACAAAACTATAATTCACATTCTCGTCTATATGATGTAATTTATGGTAGTGTTTCGCATTTATTATTATATTACTTGAACCCTTATAACTATGCGAAAGTAGATGTGTGATTTCAAATGACAAGTAATTCAACGGGAAAAAAATATAATACGATACAATAATGTGTGGATTGACGAATAACTTGAAGATATAGAAATATAAAATCCAATTCATTATAACCATACTCATAGGAGTATTGATGATTGATAATTTATTGGGATAGATATGATGTTTTTTATGATGGGTGTATAAAATATTATGAAGTAAAAATCTATGAAAGATGTATTCTGTAAAAGACCATATGGAAGATGCGAATAAAAAACCATACAGCAATTCTAAATAACTGTACTCGTTTTGAATGAAACTGTATAAATTGTATCCTGATACACATAACCAGAATGTTATGTGATATGGATAAAAATGTCCTCCAAACAATAACTTATTCAAATTGCTTGTAAGTGGTTTCGTTTTTACATTTGCTAGTTCATAATTATTGCTTACCATTTGTGATATTATTTTCTGTTTTCCTATGATTTTTATCATATCCAAATGTGATGCGTGTTTGAAAGTTATGTTGTTAGTATGTGTTATTGGATTATGAATAGTATCGCTTGTTGAAATGATTGTGTAGTCTGTATTGCTTAATGTATTCGTATTTTGGTATGTTGGATATTTTTGTATCATATACCACTTGTCATTACAGTATAACGAATACAAAACCCGACTAACCTTTCTTATACTGTTCTCTACAAATGTATTACTTTGAAATCCTGCAGGGGAAATTAAAATCGTTTTGATATCCTTGTTAAATAATTGTTTGAACTGTAATGTCAAAGAACCACCAAACGAAAAACCAACGACACATTCAATGTCTATTTCACCAAGTTCATCTATTATTTTTATGAGTGTATCTCTGTAAATGTCGTTATTGACAAAGTTTGTATTTATGTAAATGTGATTGAACGAAGACAAGTCATTTGATATGTTCTTATATTCTACTTGTGCTTTTTGAAATAACCCAGCAAAGTAAATGATAGATTTCTTTTTTCTGTCGTAGTCATTTTTGATAATCGTGTATTTATCTTTTGGTTCAAATGACAATGGATAGAATGTTTCCAGAAATGTGAAATATGGAGCAAATAAGAATGAGTCGTATAAGTTGTCTAAAAATGCGGGCGTGTTATTCTCAAACCATTTATGACCTACAATTTGTAATAACCACGAAGCAATATGAATTATTATATTGGTTTGAACCGATAATGTTTGTCTAAATGCGAAATGAAGCACGAACAACGATTGTAAATAATAGACCGAATGAATGCTCTTTGCGGAGAAAACATCAAACAGCAAATAATTTACCGAATAGAATGTATTTACGACAAACGCAAAATAAATTGGAACGGTAGAGTAAAATGACAACAAAAGCAAAGGAACGCAAAATTGATGAATGACAATATTTGTATTGTCTTGATGATATGCCTTGTATTTAAGCAGCGGGTTTATCATTTTATGATATATATATATATATATATATATATATATCATTTTATGATATATATATATCATAATGGGAACGCACAAAAGCGATGACCACAAACTCACTGCGGTTGGATATTACTTGACGGAGGATACCACACAAGAATGTTAATCAGTTTTATATTTCGACATATAATATGTAATTTTCTTGAAAAGTATTTAATTCTATCGATTTATAACAATCCAGAATTAGTTTATACAAAAAAAGAGTTGAAATGATTAAAATAGTTAGAAATAGATAGATAAAAAGAACTATAATGTAAAGTAAATAAAAATATACTTTTTTTATAAATATTTAACAGGACTCTAAATTAAAAATAATATCTTGAGTATCTAACTACTTATTGACATAATTTGTAAATGGCGTAAAATAATGGCGATAATAGGGTATTTTGTATTGTATTAATTGATATTTTTTAATTAGGAGATAAACTTACAATACTACTCATTTCACTAGATGATACTAGATAATTATACCAACCGGCATTAGCAATAGTAACATTACTACATGAAGTATTATCTCCATTAATTTTAGAAAACGCGAAAATACCCAATGAAGAAAATATGTTAGTTGGGTAGGAGAGATTTCCACTTTGATATAATAAACTATTCGTTTTTGAATAAATATATAAATTGAATACCGCTAAATCATAATTAAAACTCATAAATGTATGATAAAAATCATTAATATTTGCTAATATATTACCAGTTAAAATATATATTAACAGATTATTATTCACACGAAACATATAAGTTATTTTATTATGGTTGTTTTGACCTGCACTTCCTAGTAACATGAAAGTAGTAGTAGTGAATCCAGTGTTAACAAAGTTTAAAAGTGTAGGCATTTTTGTATAAGTGCTGGAATTAAGATGTTTTCCTTTTACGTATATTGTAAATTTCTTGTTACTTGCGGTGTTGCTTGTAAAATTGGTTATTAGTCCGTACGTATTCGAAGTGGTTGAACTGTTAAAAGTAATGGGATATTGATTCGCGGTTCCTGTAAAATTAGTACCACCTGCGATAGTAAATTGAAATGGAGTAAAAATTGGGGGGGGGTAGGGTACATTTTATATGATTGATCGAATTTAAAATATTCATGAGTATATTCAAAAGATACAAATCTTTATATTATTTCAACCCATTTAAAAAGATTTATATGAGATTAATCCGTCGAAAATGTTGTATGATTGTGGTAGATAAGTGTTAAAAAAGTAATTAAAAAAGGTATTTTTTAGTCGCTGAATGTCCGTTTCCATATTTCCGAATAGATTTTTGCGCGAGTTTATATGCGTTTTTATTATGGTTGCAACCTTTATTTAAAATATGAAAATCAATTGCGGCCGATTTCCCCGCACTAATGGAACTCGCCAATCGCGCTAATCCCCAAGATAGTGCTGTTTGGTTCGGTCTAGACCCCGACGAATAATACGCCCCAGCACCTTTATTTACAATTTTTTTCAATGCGTGTAAAGAACATCCGGTAGCCTGCGCCAATTCGGCATTAGGTGTAATATTTTGTATATTGTATATTCTACGAGCGTTTATAATATGTTTCGATTGTTTATTTTTGTAAGACCCCATTTTGGTTCTTGTAAAAAACGTACCTTTTTTATATAGTTTTTTTGAAATCGCCAATTGTTTGATTTGTTTTTTTTTATCAGAAACTGTTAAAGAAATCGGAACATATCTCATAGGAAGTTTAATTTTATATTCGGCCATATACTATTTATGTGGAAAATATTATATAGCGATTCCGTTATGGTTTTATATGTTGTTTTTGTAAAATATTTTATAAATATTTTCAAATATTACACGGAAACAAATGACAAATATTTTATATATATCTTTTGTAGGTTGTTATGTGGCGGGGCTTCGCCCCGCCGTTTCAATGATAATATCCCATAACTTCTTTTAAGAGAATACTCTACCATAAAAAAAGATGAATCATTAATTAATTATTTTAAAATATTATTTCTAACTAGACTATTATTTAATTCATTCCAAATGTCAATAAACTCGTTAGTACATGTCATATTTGTATTATAGTATGTATTAACGTATACCCCTAAAATCCAATAAAACAATATGACATAGAGTGTAAAAAATGTTGTCCGTATCCCATATTTAGTTGCTCTAAATGTTTAAACATAATATATAGCAGGAACTTAATTTACACAGTTTAACTATTTTACTATGCGTATTTATGATATTCGGATTAGGTCAACAAAATGTGGTTGCTGAACGTAGAAGTATTTTGATAGCATCGGTTGTTTTAATATATATGATATTATTCGGCCACGTAATGCCGGTAAAGTTAAATAAGATTTAGATAAATGTTAGGCTGTTTTAAGATGCCCGATGATATAAAATACAATACTGGTATATATATTAAAATGATAAAAGGTGTATAAATAAAAATGTTGTGTGTTATCTTTTACAATATCAATAATTATATCTGGAGAATGTATTATAAAATGTTTTGAATATTACAATTTTCAAAACATTTTATATATATCTTTTTGTGGAATTGTTAGGTGGCGGGGCTTCGCCCCGCTCCTTCCAAGGATATTCTCCATAAGTTATTTTATATATAATAATTTAAGTTTTTTATATGTTGAGAGAATGTTTTGTAAAATTGATTCTAAAATTATACAACACACAATGAATAAATTAAAATGTTTAACTTTACCAAAACCAACAAATCGGAATCATTAAATGATAAATTACAAAAACTTGAAAATAATTTTCAAGAAAAGATGGATGAACAAGACAAATCTTATAAATTACACATTCAAAAACTGGATGAAAAAATAGTTGTATTAGAAGAAAAACATAAAATAACATACGAATTAATGGATAAATTATATGACTATCGTTTTCAGGAAATAAATATTAATACCGCAAAATTATCAAAACAATTTAGTTGCAAGTTAAATGAATGTATAAGCGTTTATGATAAAAAACTGGAGTTTAATTTTACAACATTACAAGAAAACGCGCAAAATATAAATAGTCAAATAAATGTGTTAAATAAAATTCAAAAAGAGACTTTTATTGAAATACAAAAAATAAAAAATAACGTCGGTAATAATTTTGGAGAACAAATAAATACATTGTCAAAACAACAAGAAATTACAAATGAAAAAATTATCGCATTAAATAATAATGTATCTGAACTAGATGATAAAATAGATGTATGTGTATGTGAAGTATATGAGAAAATAAATAGATTTGAAGAAGAAATACATGATAACATTAAAACAATAAATAATCAAATATATGGGTTTGAAAAAGATTTATTATATGGGTTGGAAGAAAAATTAGATGAGAAAATAAAAAAAATCGAAAACACAAGTAATCCTATTATAGATACATCTATAATTACGGATAAACTTGAAATATGTATGAACGCCATCAAAAAAATAAATGTATATCGGATTCCAGACGATTTGAGAAATAGTGAAAGGGAACGTTATTATGAAGACAATCATAATTTGGGAACATCTATAATTATAATTAATCGAAAATATGAGTTTTCATACATAAACCAATTTTATAATTTAAAGGTTCTAGTACTTAATAATTGGTCTTTATTTACTTATGGTAAGTGTAGTAATAACCCAACATTATATGGACCCGAATCAGATACTTTTACAAAAATGCGGGATAAATATGGAGAAATGAATAATAAAACACTGGAAACATTTATTATACACAATTCATACGATTTAAAAAATGCTGGACACGGAGAAACAACCCGCCTAGAACCGCTTCTGTTAGAATATTTATGTATGCAATTTAAAAACTTTCCATCTTTAAAAATAGTCAAATTATATTATTTAGATTTTCCAGAAAATATTGAAGATATATTAATAAAGAATCTTAAAAATATGGCACATGCAATAAAAGAACTTCATATAATAAGTAATAACGATTTAAAATCATCAAAATTAAAAAATTATTGTAATAATAATAATATTACATTTGTCGTGCCAAGGTTCAATGATTTTATACTAAGTAAAGACCCTAATCCGCAAGGTAAATGCTTTTCAACCGCATTCCAATGGGATCTAATTGTTCCATTACGAAATCAATTAATGATTGAAGATGATACATATATGCGAAGAAAAAAAGGTTATAATTAAAAATTAAAGTAATCACTTCAAACCATTAATAAACTCCCACTATTCACCCACACATAAAATAAAATGAAATGTCAAATCGCACTTTCAAAATGTTATCCATAATTTATTTTATAGAGAATAATAAACGATATATTAAAATAAATATATATTTTTTTATTTATGTTGTTCCAAAGATATTCACCGTCGTTCATATATATAAATAATAGCATATAAAAAGATGAATTATTTTAAAATATTATATCTAACTATAGTATTTAATTGATTCCAAATGTCAATAAACTCATGATTTTTCATTTTGTTATAAAACTGTGCGTTTGCACATACCTGTATAATCCAATTAAAATCGCTGGTAATTTCCACATTAGGATTAAAATCAGTAAGATGTTCGTATCCGGTTACTTGTTTCACATATTTATTTAAAATACCGTTATCATGATAGCAAAAATACGATTTTTCTCTGCAAAATATCTCAAACCCATTATTATTGTTTATAAATAAAGTTCTGTAAATTAAATATTTACCATTGATATCCTGATAATTTAAAGGAACACTTAACTTATTGACATTGATAATATGTTTCGATTGTTTATTTTTGTACGACCCCAATTTGGTTCTTGTATAAAATTTACCTTTTTTATAGAGTTTTTTTGAAATAGACAATTGTTTGATTTGTTTTTTTTATCAGAAACTGTTAAAGATTTCGGAACATATCTCATAGGAAGTTTAATTTTATATTCGGCCATATACTATTTATGTAGAAAATATTATATAGCGATTCCGTTATGTTTTTATATGGTGTTTTTATAAAATATTTTCAAATAATATACTCATATACACATCACAAACATTTGATTACAATGTGTAAACATGTCTTGGTGGCGGGGCTTCGCCCCGCCTTTTCAATATGTTTTCTCTGTAAGTGTTGTTATAGATAATAATATACCATAAAAAAGAATCAATAATATATTTTATTTATAGGTTGATAGAATGTTTAATACATTTTAACATTTCAAATGCCCATTATTTATATTTTATACTCCATTTTATAGTTACTTCAAATGATACATTTTTCAAAAATAAGTATAATCCTATTATATTTATTACAATGATAAGTAATGCGTAATTTAATAAATATAATTTGCTTAAAATTATATTTACATACTCATAGTTATACGTCCATATATTATAAATAATTAGTAATAAACTGATGTATAAAATATTGAAGTTGTAATTTTGAATAAGTTCATGCATTTTCGTTTATGATTAAATCAAGGTGATTCATCCAAATATATCAATTTTTCATAATTTATAATATTTAAAATGTGCGTTTGTGTAAAAAGATAGTATAAATAAAAAAGATAGTATTATTTTAATTAATTATCCTATTTTATTTTATTTTAAAGATACATTACCTGCCTCGATATAATCGCAAATATAGGGTGTATTGTGTTTTATATAATTTGAAATCCAATCACTACTACTTTTATTATAATCTTGGTATTGATTCATCATCAAATGTTTGCGAATTGATAATGTTATCTGTCGATTAATAATGGTCGACCAAATAATATTCAAATTATCTAGTTTTTTTAAAAACGAATGTCGCCACATAAACGCCAATGCGTTTGTTCGTTCAATAGACAACGGTTGCTCCAACAACCATTTATAAAATGGATTTGTATTTAAAAAGACATAATTTCTCCCTACCTCCGAAACGATAAAGTGAATGTTGTCATGTTGTAATGGGTAAATTTGTAAGGTTAAAAGTTGCCAATACATTTCCTCAATGTATGTATTTGCGAGTGTTTTAACATTTTGAATGGTATCGTTAAGTTCTAAGCTCATTATATATGATGCGCGTGAGTTGATATATTCTGTTTATAATAAAAATGTATTTCAATTTTATAAAAAGGTCGTAATAAATCTGCGTGCGTTGATAAATACCAAATAATTGTTATAAATCATTAAAATTGTAACGTAGCTGTGGTTTCGCCAATATAAGTTCTAAGTGATATGATAAAAAAGAGTAATTATTTTAATTATTTTAAAATATTATTTCTAACAACAATATTGAAGTCATTCCATATATCTATGAAAATGCCTCCTCCCGTTTTATCGTAATAGTAAGTATTCATACATATCCTTAAAATCCAATAAAAGTCGTTTCTGGTACATCGTAATCTTCTCCATTTGTATCTTTAATATATTCATTTAAATTTTCGAAGTCATCTTTGCAAAAATAGCCATTTTCTTCGCAAAATAATGTTTCATAAATTAACCACTCGCCTTTATCATATGATAATTGATAATATGTATATTTTATTCAATAATAAACCTAATATACTCAATAATTCCGTTTTTAATGTTTTCCTCAATCGTATTAAATGTTTAAAACTCATATTGTATACCTTGTAAAAAAATATGAGTAGTTTAGGGTTATAGGTTATACATTGTGTTTCCTACCAGTTGTCCTATGAGGGGTAAAAATAAAAATAAAAATAAAAA
>Ga0209443_1002807_pt1 | contig 10158 bp, 4 predicted proteins | sample LauGreBMM110DCMD_2_FD_187571 | JGI IMG/M metagenome (GOLD analysis project Ga0209443, IMG submission 187571) | Freshwater lake microbial communities from Lake Michigan, USA - Su13.BD.MM110.DCMD (SPAdes) (version 2) | ecosystem: Environmental > Aquatic > Freshwater > Lake | place: Lake Michigan... | reverse complement strand
CTCAGGATGCTGTCGTACTGCTCAACTGCATAGGATATTTGCTCAGCAATGATTTCAGCATTCCTGGGTGAAGAAGACCTTGCGCGCTTGATGAGTGTAACATGGAAACTGTCGTCACGGCTTTTTTCCAGCTTGACACGGATGTTCTTGATCAACAGGCTGTCTTCATTTGCAGATAGCATCAGATCGGAGGAAGCCCTTTCCTCTTCATCATCATTTCGGTCCCAATTCAAATCCATCGGATAGTAATTCCCTTCTGCATCCTTGAATTCAACCTTCAGTTTTCCTGCACTTGGCTGGGCGATGCCGATTTCGGTCTTGACCTGGCCGGCACGTTTGAATTCTTTGGAAACGGTTGCCACCAGCATCACAGCCGATACCCACCCCAGGGCCCACAAGATGCCAAATGTAAGGGCGATGTATGGGCTTCTTGTTTTCGAACCTGCAATCCTGCGAACCAGCCACTGTACCAGGGCAACAACAGGAACTGCAATGAACAGGATGATGGTTCCCCAGGCATAGGCCTGGATCTGGGAACTGTTGACGGCAAAATCCATGAGCGGCATCAGCATGTTGGTGCCGGCAAAAAGTCCGATCAGTCCTGCAATCATTGCGATGGCAATCACACCAAGGATAAAAAATATGATGACCTTTAAAACGCCAACAATGAACCTGCCGAAGCTGTTGCCGGAACGCTTGACCGCAGGACCCGCCTCACCAGCAAACCTGCTGGCCGTTTCCCTTGCTTCCTGTCCGAATTCAGAGGCCTTATCAGACAAGCCCTGTTTCCATTTGCTGGCACTGTCTGTAAAGTTTTTCTTCACGCCCTGCATTTCATCCTGCACCTTATTTTTGATCGACTCGAGATCAACTTTTTCACCTTTCATTTCCAGTTTTTCGGATGCAGTAACCGCCTTGGGAACAACAATCCAAAGAATCAGGTAGATCAGGAACCAGGTGCCAAAAGGCAGGGTGATGGCTCCCCTGAAATGAACCCAATGAAACATGCTTTCGAAAGCGCCCAAAATAAAAGGCAGTGCAAAAATCAAGCGGGGTATCCAGACCGCGATATTAAAGTATTGTGCAATTCCGCTGGCCACACCACCAAAAACCTTTTGGTCTGCATCACGGTACAATTTTCTTGTTACCGCAGTATGGTTCATGAATCGCTCAGGAAGAATCGCCCACAATACAATATAAAATACGAGGCCAAACCCGAACGAACCTACTGTCAGCATGGCAAACAAAACCCGCACAATGGTTGTGTCAATCCTCAGGTAAGCACCCAAACCGCTGCAGACACCGCCCAAGATTTTTTCGTTGCTGTTTCTGTAGAGAGAGCCGCGGGGTTCGGAGGAAGGGTTGAGCTTGCCAGCCGAAGGCTGGGAGGTTGAAGGGTTGGGCTTGCCAGCCGAAGACTGGGTGTAATTGTCTTCGATGATCACATCATCAAACTGCTCTGGACGGCCGATGCTGGCAATGATCGCAGCAACATGTTCCTGGCTGATGAAGGTTGACTGCCCGGCTTTCAGTTTTTCACTGAAAAGCTCAGCGATGCGGTTTTCGATGTCATTGATAATCTCCTCTTTTCCCTCTTCATTGGCAAAATGATTGCGGAGGCTTTCAATGTATTGTTTCAATTCTTCAAATGCCGGTTCCTCAATGGGGATCACCCTGCCCTGGAAATTGATATTGATTACTTTGTTCATGGTCTAAGTTTGTACGTTAAGATTGATGTTTGTTGCGCAGGCTTATCCTGTGTTGGTCAGGCTTTATCATTGGGGAGATGACTATTTTCATCTGTTGAACTGGGTTCGGTATTGGTGGATTGCTCGGGTAACTGTTGGATGTCGCCCTTTGCTTCAACCCCCCTGCCTTCGGCAGGCAGGTTCAACCCCTCAACATCCCTGCCTTCGGCAGGCAAGTTCAACTCTTTCTTATTGCCAATCACCCTTTCCACCGAGTCACTCATTCCCCTCCAGGTCATTTCAAGCTCTTTGTAAAAAGCTGCGCCTTTTTCGGTCAATGAAAAATACTTGCGGGGCGGCCCACCGGAACTTTCCACCCATCGGTAGGCCAGCAGGTCTGCATTCTTCAATCGTGTAAGCAAGGGGTAAAGTGTTCCCTCAAGGATATTGAGGTGGGCCTTTTTCATCTCTTCGATGATATCACTGGGATAGGCCTCTTCGCGCTGGATGATGGACAGGATGCAAAACTCAAGCACCCCTTTCCTCATCTGGCTCTGTGTATTTTCTATGTTCATGGTCCTGTTTTGATCGTGAAAGATGCAATAACAGGACAAAGATATGTACTATTAGAATACTATGCAATACATAGTACTAATATTTTGACAGTACTTTAGAAATATTTAACTAAATGCATTTTTTGCTGCCTTCCACCGATGTACCTGAAAGTTTTGCCATCATAAAAGCCATCTTCCTCCAGCATGATCCGGATTTCTTTCCCCCATTCGGGTATGAGGGTGGATGAATTCAGTTCAATGGAATAGGCAGTATTGGGGTAAAGCCTATAATCACCACTGCCCGGAACCCCTTCCTGCTTATCCCACATGCCGATGGTAGGACCGGCAGCATGGCCATGCAGTCCGAGGGGATGTGTGTAGATGCTGGGCACAATTCCCTCTGATTTGGCCTGTTTTATTGCAGCAAGCAGCATTTCATTGCCAGTCCTGCCCGTCTTGAACTGGGCCGTCAGGATATCCTGAAGCCTGTTGCTGCTGGCAAAGGCCTTTTTGATGGAAGCCGGAGCATCGGTTTCACCGGGTTTCAAAACATAGGCATGTTGTTGAACATCCGTGTTCAGCCTCAGGTAGGTGATGCCAAAATCCACATGCAACAAATCTCCCGGCCTTATCACATCATCCTTAGGCCGATTGGAGAAGCTCCTCAGGTGTTCGAAGTTTGCTGTATCGTTTCTTTGAACGGCGACAGAAGGATGAAACCAGGTGGAAAGCCCCAGCGATGTAACCTTCTGGCGAAACCACCATACAAGGTCATCGGTGGTGGTGATGCCCGGCGTGATGACCTTGGCAGAAAAACCCTCGGCAATGATATCATGTGAAATCTTGACCAGCTGAGGATAGACCTGCATTTCCCTTTCCGTGCGGCTCTCCAGCCATCCAACGGCCAAAGGTTCTGCCGAAACCACCCTTGTTTTGTATTTGGTCGGAAGCATGTTCATGAACATCTCGTAATGTGAATGGTCCAAGCCATCGGCATGACCAAAATCAACCGAGGTATTCAATGCGATTTTTTTCGGGGCCCTGGTTTGAACGATATCCCTCAGCGCATCCCACTGATCCGGAAACCTGGTCATGTCCCAGGCGGCTTTGATTGACTCCCCTACATTGTATCTGGCAATTGCCAGCTTCTCTACCTGTTTATTAATCGTATCGTTGTAAAACACCAACATAGTGGTTCTCCTTGCAGACAACCAGGTGGAAGGCAACATGGTTTTGAGGACCGGATCTTCATTGTATTCCCGGGAGATGATTACCCACATGTCAATCCCCGTCCGGTCCATCAATTGCGGCAACAACACATTGAACCTTTCATTAAGAATTTCATCAATTACTCTTGATTCTTCTCTTACAGAGAGAATTTGAGCTGATACAAATTGAGAAATGAACAATAATGAAAAAAAGAATAGCTTTCGCATGATGCTGTTATTTGGAATATCAAAATACTTCAAAAGGATTGATTAACAAAACTATCCAAATATCCTAAACCGATTAACCTAAAAAATAAATCTATTTAAGCCTGGCACGTATCTGCTCCCAGCTGTAAAAATGGAAAGTCTTGTTATCACTCATCGCTACAAATAAACCACCCTTAAAACCAGGAAGTTCTACAGCCGTAATTTCCGAACCATCAGAATTATTGGTTGAAAATGGAATTCTTTTTATGAGTTGATGTTCATGTGGTTTATTTGGAGCTCCTTCTCGTAGATAAACATTGAAACTATTATCAGATTGGTTAGAAACGAGTATATACCCTAGTGAATCATTGACTGAAAATATGGAAATACCTTCATTATCCTCCTTAAATTCACCCTTTCCAAAAACTGCAAGTTCTTGATCACTACTATCTGGATCAGCGTGGTATTTACGAATACCAAACTGTTCATCGGAATAGTAAACATAGCCTAGGTTATGATCGACTGCTATTGATTCAATCTCCTTCTTTCCTGAATAATTGCCAAACTTCCGAACCAACTTCGCTTGAACCATTCCCATAGTATCAACCAACAAGTATTGGTATAAATATCCATCTAACGGACCTTCCTTTCTTCCAACAATAGCATAAATGTTACCATCTGAAGGTCGTTTATACAATGCAATCCCCATTGGGAGATTCAAACTATCGTCTTCAAAAACTTTTATGCCACCTCCATCAATAATTTCCATGGAGGGTAAAGAAAACACTCTTATCGACTGTTCATCTCTTTCTGTAGCAACAGCGATATCAATTATATTTCCCTTGAAGCCAAATTGGTATGCAATATCAATGTTGTTTACACGCTTAAGACCAAGTTTTGAACGAGAACTATCAATCTTCCCATTTAAAGTAAATACATATACTCCACCATTCATCTTATCCTTATCTGTTCCTAAGACCAGACTACTATCAGGATAGTCCCTATTGATCCAAATAGCGGGATCATCCGTATCGCCAAAAACAGTATCAGTAACTACAACTGGTTTTAGTGCTTGTTCTAGTGGTTTTGACCTATTACAAGAACAAGATAACAGCAAAAATAAAACAGACAGCTTTAAAAAAATGCTCATGTTGTAAAAATAAAAGACTCTCGGCACACTTGTACCGAGAGTCTATAAGAAAAAAGAACTATTATTTTAAAAGATCAAACTTCAAACCAAAATTCATACGTGGACCATAATACTCAACTTGAGCAGTTCTACTTTTTTCTCCTTGATAATAACGCAAAGACTGGTTAGTCAGGTTATTGATTTCAGCAAAGAAACGAAGCTTTTTATTGAAAGCATAAGATCCGTTGAAATCAAGGAAAAATTGTTTATCGTAATACCTATCAAAAAATGAATCCTCATTATAACCTGCATCATCACTATCATCAACATATGCAGCTGTATAATTTGCAGATAGTCTTAATACAACTTTCTTATTCTCATATGATAATGAACCATTAAACATATGGGGGGCAGTACCTGGTAGTGTTACATTTTCTCTGATGAGTGTTCCAGAACCATCATAAATACCTTTTGCCTTAGAAGAAGTATAAGTATAGTTAGTGTATATGCCGAAACCTTTCCAGAAACCTGGCAAGAAATCAAGCTGACGCTGGTAAGCTACTTCTAAACCAAATACATCTACTGCACTACCATTTCTTCTTTGAAGAAATTGCCAATTATCGCCTGCTTTAATTGGATTATTTATAATTCCAGGAAAATCAGCCGCAAATTTTTGAGTTGTGTAATTTTCATCTCTATAGGAATAGAAGAAATTGTTTAGACGTTTGTAGAAAAGTCCTCCAGAGAAAATACCAACAGATTTAAAATATCTTTCAAACATCAAATCAACGTTGGTAGACTTGATAGGTTTGAGGGTTGGATTACCTGTACTTAATTCTTGATCACTCAGTAGCACATTAAAATATGGAACAAGATCATAATACTTTGGACGTGCAATACCAGTTGTAAAAGCTGCTCTCCAAATCATGTTATCTGAAGCTGCATACCTGAAGTTAACACTTGGCAAAACATTCAAATAGCTATTTTTTAATTTGGCTTCACCTTTAAGTTTTTGCTCATCTTCAACAATGTTACCTGTATAGTTCAAGCTAGTATTTTCTAAACGAATACCAGCTACCATGGTAAGTTTATCTGAAAACTCTTGGTTCAACTGTAAATAACCAGCAGTAATAGTTTCTTTTGCTTTATAATTTCCTGCAAGGTATTCAGCAGGAGCATCAGTTTCTTTAAAAGATGAAGCATCTTTGAAATTTAATCCCCCTAAATAATTAGGGTCAACAAAGTCTCCAATAATATATTTACTACCTGCATAATAATTTGATACATCTTGATTCTTTAAACCAAGTAAGCTAATATTAGCGAATTTGGCAGCCATTGTACCTATAGGTCCGTATTGAAAGAACCTATTCGCCCTTACCTTTGTTTTTTCTCTCAGTCTTAATCCGTATTTTAAGATACTTTTCCCATTTGATGAAACTGGCTGTGAAAATCCAAGTTTAACATTGAAATCTTCTTCAAATTGATCTTGAAACTCTTCAGTCAATTCATTGAGTCTTGTATATGCATTAAGTGCTGTGGTTGAAGTCAATAGCGGGAACTCCCTTTCAGTGATATCCTGTTTTACCTGAATAGATCTTCTACCCATTGAAACATAGCGCTCATTTGGTCTTAACTCTGAGGCTCTGGCGTATTGTGCACTCCAATCAAATTTAACCTTGCCGAATAGATGGTCTCCTCTAACCTGCAAAGAACGAACACGCTGGTCTTCCAATCTTCTTCCTTCATTTTTATCATTATCAATACCACCTTTGGTTTGACGCAAAACCTCACCGTTGTTGTAACCGGTAATATTACCTGCTGCATCATATAGAATATTTGTAGCACCGCCTCTAAAGCGATGACGCAAACGGAAACGATTTTCTAAATCATCTCTCCAATTGTAAGAACCAACTACATAAACTGTACTTGTAGGTGATAATTTAAAATCAAGTGTAGCCGATGTAGAACGACGAACACGCTTTACATCATACTTTCTCACATCATGATCAGAAACATACAATTTTCCATTTGCATCTTTTGACCAAACTGCCTCAACGTTATCAGAACCAAAATCGTTGGAGTTGATTGAACCATTAACCAAATAGCCAAACTTCTTGTTTTTGCTTCTATTTCCAACAATAAAATTTCCAGTGCCAATAAATCCGTTTCGAACTGTATTATATCCGCCAGCCAGGGTTCCAGATAAACGCAATCCATTAGATGGAGCACGACTGATCAAGTTAACTGATCCACCAATGGCATCTGCATCCATTTCAGCTGTCAGTGTTTTACTAACCTCTACAGTCTGTATCATATCTGCTGGGATCAAATCCATTTGGATTCTTCTGTTATCACCTTCTGCAGATGGTATACGCTCTCCATTAAAATTAACTGCGTTCAACTCAGGCCCCATACCCCTGATGATGATATTTCTGGCCTCACCTTGATCATTTTGCATGGTTATCCCGGGAATACGTCTGATGGCATCCCCGATGTTAGCATCAGGAAAACGACCAATCTGATCAGCAGAAACAATATTTGTAACGTTTAGATTATTTTTTTGCTGACTCAATGCCTTTGCTTGTCCTTTTAAACGATCACCAAGCACAACAACCTCTTTCATTTCGTTTAAACCAGACTTCATTTGCTCAATGAAATCATTGACTCCTTCTTTTACGTCTATTTGACGATCAGTCTTCTGATAACCAATATACTCAATAGTCAAGGTATAACGACCAGATTTCAATCCTTGAAATACAGCAAGACCAAATTGATTCGAGATCACTTGTTTGTTTCCTGGATTGAGCTTGACACTTGCACCTGGCATGTTCAATTTTTCTTCATCAATTACCTTGATGTTTAGAATTGATTGTGCATTGGTTAGCAATGCTGCGTTAAAAAGTACAAGAAGTAGTAATAACTTTCTCATTTGCAAATATTTTTGCAAATGTCCACCTAGTATGTTAATATAATATTATTAATACGTTACGCTTAATTGAAGGGACTGTTTATTATTCGTAAACTATAATTTCAATATTGCAAAATGTTGGAATTAATTCAGATACTTTGATTTTAGCAGCTCTTTTTCCTTTGAGCCAATACCGAGTTCAGTTGCCATCATTTTTCAACAGAACCATACTTATCATTTATTTTGATGATGGCTTCTTTCAAATAGTCTGGTTTGACTTTCATCAGAATCATGGTATATTTTTCAGGAATACTCGAAAAATATATTTTAAAACTTTAGCAATGATTTAGTGATCGCATCAAAAAAACCCCTACAAACTCAATACTTACAAGGGTTTTCTTTTTAAACTATTATCTGGGCGAGACTGAGTTTCTTTACAAGTTTAACCTCTAGTCCACAATCCTCAACTTTGCATAATTCAGCATGATCTTTTTTTCTCCGTTGAGTTTAAAGTTGATCGTGGCAATAGGGTTATGGGCTGCGCCTTCCATTTTCAACACTTCCCCAAATCCAAATTTCTGGTGCTCAACCTGTTGTCCCGCTTTGAGATCTGTGGTATCACTGGGCCTGAAATCAGCAGATGGCTGGTGAACAACCGCTTTAGACACAGGCGGTTGAACTGGCAAATAAGTAGGCTTTTCCGGTTGTTTCTTGGGCTCGTTAAAATAGGTCCGGTTTTGCGGCGTGGCACCACCGGATCCGCCCCATCCTCTCATGCGCTCTTGTGCAGATGGTCCGCCAGACGACTGGTTCCGGAATCCTCCGCCAGCATAGGAACGGTCCAGATGGTCTTCCGGCAGTTCGTTGATGAACCTGCTGGGCTCATTCTGTACCACCTGCCCAAACTTATAGCGGGTATTGGCATAGCTGATCCAAAGCTTGTGCTTGGCGCGTGTAATCACCACATAGAAAAGTCTTCTTTCCTCTTCCAGTTCATCACGGGTATTGATGCTCATCGCACTAGGAAAAAGCATCTCTTCCAAACCAACAGCAAAAACACAGGAAAACTCCAATCCCTTTGCAGCGTGGATGGTCATCATTTTTACGGTATCGGCATGCTCGTCCTTGTTATCGGCATCCGTCAACAAGGTGATCTGCTGCAGGTAGGCAGAAAGCAACACATCTTCCCGCAGGGGTTTCTTTGCATTGGGATCTTCCGGACCAGGCACCTCAACTTCAGGATTCGCACTGAACAGGGCTGCATTCCCCTCCCTCATCCCTTCATTCCTCATCCCTTCATCCTCCTCCCTCATCCCTTCCCCCTCATCCCTCATCCCTTCATCCAACATCACCCCGTCTTCATCAATCTGCGCACGGTTCTGCTTATCATCCACCCACTCCTTGATGGAGTTCAGCAATTCCTGCACGTTTTCATAGCGCTGAACACCTTCTGTGCTCTTGTCGTTGAACAGTTCCCTGACCAGTCCTGTTTGTTTGCCCACATGAAAAGCCACATCATAGGCGTTGCTGTTCTTGAGCATGCTGGCAAAGCTTTTGATCATGAGCACGAAATTCTCGATCGCTTCGAGGGTTCCGGCCTTGAAGCCAAACGATCCCGCACGGGTGAGCACCTCCCACATAGTGATGGACTGCTCGTTGGCAACAAGGATCAACCTGTCGAGCGAAGTTTTACCAATGCCCCTGACGGGGAAGTTGATGATGCGCTTGAGCGCCTCTTCGTCTCTCGGATTGACAATGATCCTGAGGTAGGCAACATAATCCTTTACCTCTTTGCGTTGGTAAAAGCTGATGCCCCCAAAAATCGTATAGGGGATGTTCATCCTCCGCAGTGATTCCTCCATGGCACGGCTCTGTGCGTTGGTCCTGTAGAGAATCGCAAAATCCGTGTTGAAAAAATGGTTCCTGAGTTTTTGTTCCTGTATGGCGTCGGCCACAAATTTTCCTTCGTCATTATCGGTCATGGTCCTGACCAATTTGATCTTGTCTCCGTCGCCGTTTTCCGTCCACAACTCCTTTGGTATCTGGCCCTTGTTGTTACCAATCACCTGGTTGGCCACATTCAGGATCTGTTTGGTGCTCCTGTAGTTTTGTTCCAGCTTGATGATCTTCACATCGTCATAATCCTTTCTGAACAGGAGGATGTTTTCAATGGTGGCGCCGCGAAACGCATAAATCGATTGTGCATCATCTCCCACCACACAAACATTTTCGTGCATGGCACCCAAGAGCTTGATGATTTCATACTGCGCAGGATTGGTATCCTGGTACTCATCAATCATGATATGGCTGAACTTGTGCTGGTACTTGTGCAGGGCATCAGGATGGTTCTTCAGGATAAGATAGAATTGCAAGAGCAAATCATCAAAATCCATGGCACCATTCTTGAAACAGCGTTTTGCGTAGGCCGTATAAACCTGTGCGATGGCCGGCCGGTTGGCGCGGG
>Ga0209443_1002804_pt1 | contig 10160 bp, 6 predicted proteins | sample LauGreBMM110DCMD_2_FD_187571 | JGI IMG/M metagenome (GOLD analysis project Ga0209443, IMG submission 187571) | Freshwater lake microbial communities from Lake Michigan, USA - Su13.BD.MM110.DCMD (SPAdes) (version 2) | ecosystem: Environmental > Aquatic > Freshwater > Lake | place: Lake Michigan... | reverse complement strand
CCGGCGAGGATCGCGATGATCGCGATGACAACCAGTAGCTCGATGAGGGTAAATGCCGACAAGCGCTTCTGGGCAGCACTTTTGGACGGGTTAGTATGACGCATCTGAAGATTCTTTCGGGGTTGATGTGATTTTTTCCCGGTTTTTCCATCGCACGCAAGCCCCAGTTTCTCCGGTTTTCCGTTCCTTGTCGGTCGGTTCTCTGACGGGGTGCCAGAAAGGAGACGCTGGAGTCTTGTAACGAGGGCCGCATCCGCGCGCTTCGTAACATGAATAACGCCGTGAGAATTAGCAAAAACCGTCGCAAACTGCCTCATGTCAGAGAGTGCGACGGTCTGTTGTCTGCCGGCAATCGCACTCAGCGTGCGGACTGCGATTGAATTGCTGCAGGGATGATCAACCCCGATCGGCGTGTTTGTCTCAAAGCAACCGGGGCTGCCGCAGAGATGCCTCTAGCTCGGAGGTGAGGGCGCCAGCTCGGGAACGGCGACGTTCGATGATGTGTTTGTCGGTGGCCGGGTCGAAATCGACAGGGTAGTTGCCGTCGTAGCAGGCCAGACAAAATGCGTTCTTGGGGCGCCCTGTGGCTGCGACCATACCGTCGAGGCTCAGGTAGCCGAGAGAGTCGGCATTCAGAAATCGGCGAATTTCGTCATGCGTGTTGGTGGCCGCCATCAGCTTGCTGCGCTCCGGGAAGTCGATGCCGTACACGCAAGGATTGATGTGGGGCGGGCAGCTCACGAGCACGTGGACTTCTTTGGCTCCAGCCTCTTTCAGGGAGGTGACCCGGGCCTTGCTGGTGGTGCCCCGGACGATGGAGTCATCGACGATCACCACGCTTTTTCCGCGCACCAAGTCGGCGATGAGGTTGAGTTTGACCCGGACGTTGAAGTCACGGATGAACTGCGAGGGTTGCAGGAAGCTTCGGCCGACGTAGTGATTCCGCACGAAGGCCATCTCGAAGGGAATACCGCTTTCCAGCGAGTATCCTAGCGCAGCGCAGTTTCCTGAATCGGGCACCGGTACAATGACATCGGCCTGAATCTTGTGTTCGCGAGCCAGTTGGCGGCCCATCTCCACACGCACCTTGTAGACGTTGCGGTTGGCGATGTTGGAATCGGGTCGGGCGAAGTAGACGTACTCGAAGACGCAGAAGGCCTCGCGTCGGGGAGTCGGAAAGGCCTGGATGCTATGAACGCCCTCGGAGTTGATGATGACGATCTCTCCCGGTTCGATGTCCCGGACGTACTTGGCCTGAATCAGGTCGAAAGCGCAGGTCTCTGAAGCCAACACGAAGGCTCCGTTGTCCATGCGACCGAGAGCCAACGGACGGAAGCCATGTGGGTCGCGGGCTCCGATGAGTTCGTTCTCCGTGAGGATGACCAGCGAATAGGCGCCTTCGATGCGGCGCATGGTCTCGATCAAAGCACTCTCGTGCCCATCGCGGGCGGGTTGGGCCAAGAGATGCAGGATGATCTCGCTGTCCACCGTGGTCTGGAAAATGGATCCGCTGGCCTCGAGTTCCTCGCGCAGTTGAGCCGCGTTGGTGAGGTTGCCGTTGTGGCCGATGGCGATGCGGCCCTTGGCGCAGTCCACGGTCAGGGGTTGGGCATTGACGATGTTCGACGAACCGGTGGTCGAATAGCGGGTGTGCCCGATGCCGGTATGGCCCACCAGACGATGCAGAACATCGCTGTTGAAGACCTGCGGCACCAGCCCCATGCCCCGGTGGATGTTGAAGGTCTTGCCGTCGGTGGTGACGATACCCGCGCTCTCCTGCCCGCGGTGCTGAAGGGCGTAGAGGCCGTAGTAGGTCAGTTCGGCGGCATTCGGATGCCCATGGATGCCAAAGACCCCGCAGTAATGCTTCGGATGGTGTTGCACGAGACGCAGCGAGAGTCCGGAAGCCGGCGTCGAAGGCAAAGGGCTTTTTTGCACCATCGTCATCCGAGGGGCGTGAGGCGACGGGTCTAAGGATCCGTGTCTTTCGCGCTGAGGAGTTCGATGGCCAGGCTGTAGCTCTCCCCGAGGGCGTTGGTGACGGCGAAGAGGGTGCGCGGATGACCGTTGGTGACTTGCAGCGGGCCGTTTGCAGCCAGCGCTTCGAGTTGTTTCAGCGCGGGCGCACTGTCGAAGTTGCTTGACCCTTGAAGGCCGTGGCGAGGTCGCCAGAACAAAGACACATCGAGGTGGATGGACTCCCGAAACAGGTAGGCGCGCCAATGGAGGAAGCCTTGTCCTAACTCGCTGCCGCCCAGTCGAGGCCTGAGGGCGTGGCCCGGCGGCACACTGGTGGACCCAATGAGGCTGATTTCGTTGCCAGCACTGACGGGAAGCTGTTTCAACCACACGGTCGCCATGGTCGGTCCGCGATCCTCGGGCAATGTCCGACGGAAGGTCAGGCCACCGGCCAACCAGGATCCGTCGCGATTGGTGAGCCCAAACAAGGTCATCGGTTGACCTTCCGGGAGGCGGAGGGTACGCCCTTCCAGCTTGGGCCGGAGTTCCTCAATCAATGGCAGTTTAAAGAGCAGGAAGGTTTCAGGAAGCTGGAACACCATCGTGAGGAGTTGGCTGCGGCTCTCACCATGCTGGAAGATGGTCGGATGCTCATTGTGCGATTCGAGGTGTCCATCGGATCGTTTCGTCCAGAACTCCAAGGATTCCCCAGGCCGAAGCGGCGTAAAAGATGAGCAACTGGGATCGATGGTATCCCACTGGTTAGTGAATCTCTCGAGAACGATGTCTTTGAAAGCCGTCGGGCCTGGACCTTCCACCCGAGGAATCGCTGGGAGGACTTGAAGCACCGGATTATTGGGAACCTCACGCGGCGATCTGGGCCCGAGGATGGAAAGCGCCACCGCTGGCCACGTGCCCGGCACGACCGGGGCCCGGTGGAATGCCCGGGAGATCCGGTGTGCCAAGCTTTCGAGCCATCCGCCACTCATGCTTGCTAACACGATCGCGGTCAGTAGGACCACAGGGAGGGTGAAGTTGTTCGTCAGTCGGCCCATCAGAGACAGTGACGGGCTCCGGTTGCTGGCTTGCCTGAGCAGGACCCAGGGGAATGCCGCCACTCCGAGGTGACCCAGTGCCAAACACTCTCCAACCGACGGAGGATACCAGAAGCCCGGGTAGGACGCCACCCAGGGGACCCTCGCCAAAAGCGGGAGGGCCATCCAGATGGCCCCCGCCAAGGTTGGGAAGAACAGCGCAGCCTGTCGGTTCAGTGCCCGACGACCTCCCGTGTCGAGCGAGTCCAGCCACTGATCAGCCTTCTGGCGGGCTAGAGATCGCAGGAGGAAGATTCCCGTGATGAAGAAACCGGAGAGGAGACGTTTAAAGATCCAGGAAACGTACAGGGAATCCGTCGTGGCCCATAAAAGCCCTTCGATTCCTGCCAACAGGAACAGGCCGCCGGCCCACCATTGGTAAGTCAGTGCCCAAGGCACCAGCGCCCGGTATGGGGATGGTACGGACGCCAGTTTCTGCGGCGGCGGTTGGACTGGGGCTGGCGTTGCCGGGGCGGTGAGCGCCTCGACGCGGGTGCGGAACTCGGTGGCCGTCTGGAAGCGGAGTTCAGGCTCCACAGCCAGGGCTCGTAAGACCACCTCGTCGAGTCGGACATCGATTTGAATCTTCCGTGAAGGGTTGGCTAGGGAGGCTCCGGGAGGCTCGCCGGTGAGCAGTTCGTACAGCACCACCCCCAGTGAGTAGATGTCGGCGCGGTGGTCGACCGGGCCGCGGGCGCGATGCTCCGGGGCCATGTACTGCGGGGTGCCGGCGGCCGAGGCTCCGAGGGTCTCAGGGCCGCTTGCGCCCGCAGGCGGGGCAGATGCGGGCACCTTGTCCGCTGCGGCTGCATCGGGGCCTCCCGCCGTCGCAGACCCCATCAGCTTGGCGATGCCGAAATCGGCGACCTTGACCCGGCCCTGCTGATCGAGCAGCAAGTTCTCCGGCTTGATGTCGCGATGCACGACACCGTGGTCATGGGCGTATTGGAGCGCCTCGCAAACCGGTGGAACAATGGCCAGAGCCTGTTCCGGGGTGAATCGGCCGGCCGTCATCGCCTGGCGCAGGTTGACCCCGTCGACGTATTCCATCACCAGATGGTAGAATCCGCCCGACTCGCCGAAGTCGTGGATGGTGACGATGTTCGGGTGGTTCAACGAGGCCAGCGTCCGGGCCTCGGCGGTGAAACGCTCGGCGAAGCCCGGGTCGGTGCTGCGCTCCGGAGCCAGGATTTTTAGCGCTACGAACCGGTTGAGAGCCTTCTGCCGAGCCTTGTACACCACGCCCATGCCGCCGCGGCCGAGGCACTCAAGGATTTCCAACTGGGGAAAGTGCGGGGCCAGGGCCGCCGGGCTGAGGGGTTCGGAGGGCGTTGGGGTTGTCCCACCCGGTTGCGTGGGGGCCATCGCCGCCGAGAAGAGGCATCGAGGGCAGGGGTCGGTTCCGGAAGCCGTGCTCTGAGGCACACCGCATCGGGGGCATGAGGGGGTGCCAGACTGGGAACTGTTCATACATCCGAGTCCTGACGCAAAACCGCCGAAGGGTTACCGGGATTCATCGACTTTCTTTCAAGGGCCGCAAACAGCGCCTGGAGCTCCGATTCAATTCCCTCGGGATGCTCCAGGGTGGCGGCGATCTCGGCACGCAGCTGGTGACGGAATCGCCGCCGGAGTCGGTGGATCGCCACCTTGAGGGCCGTCTCGTTCATTCCGGTGTTTCGTGCCAGTGCGCTTTGGTCTCCATGCTCGGCGTCCCCGGTGAGCCATGGTTTGGCGTGTTCAAACAAAAGGCCTTTGCCGTCTTGGATGCATTCGTGTCGCAGGGCTTCCAGGCTTCGTCGGAGCACGGTGAGGGCCCATTGCCGGTCGTAGGCCTCGTCCGGCGAAAGTTGGGTCGGGTCTGAGATCGATCGGGATGGGCCGTCGTCGGTCGTATCCAACGGCGCGTGCTCTGCGCCTGCTCCGCGTTTGAGACGCCGGGCGGCCTCCCGATCATGGGCCACGAAGTGCTTCAGGGCCGCGAGCAGGTAGGACCGGAAGCGGCCACGTTCTTCGGTCGCTTGGGCGATGGCCCCGCCGGCCAGCAGCCGGGCGAAGAATGCGTGGGAGAGTTCCAGTGCCGCGTCCGGGTCCGACGCCATCCGAGTGCGCCGCAAGAAGGCCGTCACCGGTTCGTAGTATGCGGCGCAGAGCTCTGACAGGGCACGTTGGCCCTCGGGCGAATCTAGTTTAGCCCGCCTGACCTGTGTCCAACGGGTCTCGCAGAATTGGGGGCCAAGCATACTCCGCCACCGAGCCCTCAGGCCAAGTGCTCTGCGAGTTGGCCGGTGGTCTCCCGCAGACGATGGCTCAGGAGTCGCGCAATCCTCAGCAAAATTTTTGCCGCCACCTTCGGTTGGCTGTCGAGAAGTCGATCGAACTCGCTGCGTTGAAGGATGAGCAGCCGGACGTCGGTGTCGGCCACCACCGTTGCCGAGCGAGGCTCTCGGTTGAGGACCGACATCTCGCCGAAGGATTTATCCTTACCCAGTTGACCGACGACAGAATCCGACCCATCCGAAGAAGTCTTCAAAACGGTCACTCCGCCCTCGATGAGGATCCCCATGAAGGACTCATTGTCGCCCTCCTTGCACAGAATGGTTCCTGGGCTGCCAGTGCAGGCTTTCATAAATTCCGCGAGGATTATCAGGTCGGACCGGTTGAAGCCAATCGACCAGGCCGACTGCTCCAAAAGGTCAGCTCGTTGCTGATTGGTCCATACGAGAGTTTTAATGGTTGGTGCAGAAGACATAAAACAGTATATTTATTATTAAAAATCGAATATCGATAAAGTTTATTTAATTAGGTAATTAAATAGCGTAACAAACGAACCTTGACGGGATTGTTGTCGAGGTTGCATGACGACGTGGGCTTATCGTCAATACGGTCGAAGGCTGAAGCGAAGAATGCAGCAGGGCAGGATCATGGCCTTCATTCGAAAGTATCAAACCCGTTGAGTGACCTTGATGCTGACCGAGTTGTGGGGTTCCACCCAGAGCAAGCAGCGATGCGAAGACTCAAAAAAGAAATTGGACTGGCGCCTCACTGTTGATTCCCAACCCAAACTGTCGAGAGCCTCAGGTAAGGCGTGCTCAAGGTCGCACGGTCTCCCCAGACATCTGAGCTTGGCGCGAGCCCGGCTTTTTCTGTCGGGGAGCCGACGGTCCTGCTGGCGAACGCGCGGTCCTTCGGGCAGTCTTCAGGCCAATCACTTGACTATGAAGTCCCACTATCGCCTTGCCGTGCTCCTGGCCCTGGCTGGACGGGCCCTCGCCGCCGAAACGGCCGTGCCCACCCACCTGCTGCAGTTGGCCGATCCTAACCTCGAGGTCACCGTCTGGGCTTCGACTCCAATGCTCAAGAACCCGACGAACCTCGACTTCGACCCTCAGGGGCGGATCTGGGTGGCCGAAGGGGTCAATTACCGCGGCCATTACAACCGTCAGCCGGCTGGCGATCGCATCGTCATCCTGGAGGATTCGGATGGGGATGGCGTGGCCGATAAGCAGAGCGTGTTCGTGCAGGAACCAGCGCTCCGGGCTCCCATGGGTGTGGCGGTCATCGGCAACAAGGTGGTCGTTTCGATGGCCCCGGACGTCATCGTCTACACCGACGTCAACGGCGACCGGAAGTTCGATCCTGCGGTCGATAAGCGCGAGGTGATCCTCACTGGGTTCCACGGCAAGAGCCACGATCACACCATTCACAGCGTCACCGTGGGTCCCGATGGACAGTGGTACTGGAACGCCGGCAACTGCGGAGCGATGTTTACCGATCGTTCGGGCAAGACCTTCCGCATTGGCAGTGCCTACAGCCCCGGCAATGCGGAGTTGGGCTGGAACCCGACGCAAATCGCCGGGCAAAGGAGCGACGACGGCCATGTGTGGATCGGGGGCTTCGCCGCCCGCATGAATCCTGATGGATCGGGCGTTCACATCATCGGTCACAATTTTCGCAACAGCTACGAGCAGACGGTCACCTCTTACGGCGATGTCTTCCAGAACGACAACGATGATCCTCCGGCGTGCCGCACAGCCTTCTTAATGGAGTACGGCAATGCCGGCTTCTGCTCGCTGGACGGCCAGCGCTCCTGGGGTGCTGATCGGCGTCCGGGCCAGAGCACGCCGGTGGCCGAGTGGCGTCAGGAAGATCCTGGCTCGATGCCTTCGGGGGATGTCTACGGGGGCGGATCGCCCACGGGCATCGCTTTTTACGAGGAGGGTGCCTTGGGCCAAAAATACCGGGGCTTGCTGCTGAGCTGCGAACCCGGGCGCAATGTCGTCTTCGGCTACCTGCCTAAGCCGGACGGAGCCAATTTCAAGCTCGAGCGCTTCAACTTCCTGACCAGCAATTCGGAAGAGGCTTTTTCTGGTACCGATTTCAAGGGCGGCAGCCGCGGCGAGCAGACCCTCAAGGTGATGTTCCGCCCGAGCGATGTGGCTGTCGGTCCTGATGGAGCCATTTACGTGACCGACTGGTTCGATGCGCGTGTCGGCGGTCATGCCGACTGGGATGACACCACCTCCGGAACGATTTACCGCATCGCGCCGAAGGGGTTCCGCTCCAAGGTGCCGCCGACCCAGTTCGACACGCTGGACGGAGCATTGGCCGCCTTAAAGAGCCCGTCGGTCAACATCCGGGGCACCGCTCAGGAAGCGATTCTCAAGCACGGCGACAAGGCCATTAAACCGCTGGTGCGCCTGCTGAAGGATGAGAATGCCTTCGTTCGTGCCCGTGCTGTCTGGTTGTTGGCCCGCCTCGGAAAGCCGGGTCAGAAACCTGTCGAAGCCTTGCTCAAGGATTCTGATCCTCAGATGCGCATCGTGGCTTTCCGCGCCTTGCATCGAATCCGCAAGGCGCTGCCGGCCCAAGCTGAAACCTTGGCTAAGGATGTCTCTCCGGCGGTCCGCCGCGAGGTGGCGCTGGCTCTTCGGGACCTGCCCCTCGAACAAACCCAAGGTCTCTTCCTCACACTGGCCAAGGGTATAGACGGGTCCGATCGTACCCTTCTCGAGGCTTGGGGTGCCGGTGCCGATGGCCAAGAGTCGGCTCTGTATGACCAGGTCAAACCGGTGCTCAACCATTCCGATCCCCTGCGCTGGTCGCCCGCCTTCGCCGCCATCGCTTGGCGTCTGCATCCGCCGCAATCCATCGGAGATTTCCGCACCCGCGCCCTGTCCACAAACCTGGACTTGGCCGCCCGCAAATCAGCCCTGACGGCCATCGGCTTCAACACCGTCCCGGCCGCCTCGGCCGCCATGCTAGACGTGGCAGCCCAGTCCGAGGGCGTGGTCAAAGCCGAAGCCATCTGGTGGCTCATGAATCGGAAAGACTCTGTCTGGAAAGACCACAGCTTGGCCGCCCCGCTCAAGGCCCGGGGTATTTATGATCCGGAGGGTGTAGAACTTATCTCGGCGACCATTCCCGCAGCCGATAAGCCGGCCTATTCGGTGGCGGATGTAGCAGCACTGAGTGGTTCGGTTGCGCGCGGGCAGGAACGCTTCAATGCGGTCTGCGCGAGTTGCCACCGGGTCGGAACTGTGGGTGTGGAATACGCACCCAATCTGACGGGTTGGGCCAAGCGACAGACGGCGGAGGTATTCTTTAACTCGGTCATTAATCCCAGCGCGGACATCGCCAGCGGCTTCAACGGCACGATGCTCAAGACCAAGGATGGTACGGAGATCCATGGCGTCGTGATTAGCGAGGGAGACCCGGTGGTTATCCAAAGTGCGGCGGGTCTGGTGCAGTCGGTGCCCAAGAACCGGATCGCTGAACGCAAGGGGTTGAGCCGCTCTTTGATGATGAGCGCCGACCAGTTGGGGCTGAAGGCTCAAGAACTGGCCGACTTGCAGGCCTTCCTGAAGACCCAATAGTCTTTTTTAAGTTTCAGACCGCCGTCGCCGGACTCCTCTGGCGACGGCGGTTCTCTTTTCCGACACACTCTTTGCAATGCATCTCATCCTGAGTGCTCCTGAAAACCGACCCTTCCTTGAGCAGGAGTTGCTCCGTGCTCTACCGACGTCGGTCTTGGAGCCGTTGGGAGACTCGATGCTGGCACTGAAAGCGCCGGGGTCTTGGTCCGAGATCCGTACCGCGGTTGGCCTGACAGTCTTTGCGCGCCAGTGGTTGCCCGAGGCTCGCTCGTTTCCCGTGCCATCCATCCGAGCGGCCGCCGAGACGCTGGTGACTGAACTCATCGGATGCCTGCCCGAGGGAGCCCCATGGCGATTGCAGGTTGAACCTCGCTTCGGGGTGGCCGATGCGGGCCGGCACCGCTGTGAGTTGATCCGAGATTCGGTCATCGAACAGTTGCGCAAACGCCGCCGCTCCCTGCTCAAAGGGTTGGATGCCGTGCCCAAGGCGGCTTTGGGAGATCCCAGCAGAGCCTGTCCCTTATTTCAGCCGGAGGAGTCGCTGGTTCAGTTGCTCTTGACCTCCCTAGAGGTGGGTTTTCTGTCCATTTTGCCTGCTCCGGGTCCGTTTACCTCGATGGGCTGTGTGAGCCCGTTTCCGTTGGGTGAGGTTCCGGTGGCCGTGGACAAGGCCGCGCCCAGTCGGGCTTTTGCTAAGCTGGCGGAGTCGGAACGGCGGATGGGCCGGGCCATTGTCGCCGGCGAGACATGCGTGGACCTGGGAGCGGCCCCCGGGAGCTGGACCTATCAGCCGGTGCAGCGCGGCGCTCGGGTGATTGCTGTGGACCGATCGCCGCTGCGCGACGACCTCATGCGAAGCCCGCGAGTCACCTTCCACCAAGGCGATGCGTTCCGTTTTGTGCCCGAGGCTCCCGTGGATTGGTTGCTGTGTGACGTTATTGCTGCGCCGGAGCGGAGCATCGGCCTAGTGCTGGAATGGGTGCGTGAGCGCCGCTGCCGGTACTTCGTGGTGACCATCAAGTTCAAAGGGCAGGAGGATTACGCTCAACTCGATGTTCTGAAGCGTGAGATGCCCCGTTGGGTCGAGTCCTTCCAATTGTTGCACCTCTGTGCCAATAAAAACGAAGCCTGCGTCTTCGGGACCGTGGGGGACGGTCCACTGAAGAACGCAGGCTGAGGCTCCAGCAGTCTGGCAAACTTTCTTTGAGTTTCTGAACGGACTTAAGCTCGCAAT
>Ga0209443_1002801_pt1 | contig 10164 bp, 9 predicted proteins | sample LauGreBMM110DCMD_2_FD_187571 | JGI IMG/M metagenome (GOLD analysis project Ga0209443, IMG submission 187571) | Freshwater lake microbial communities from Lake Michigan, USA - Su13.BD.MM110.DCMD (SPAdes) (version 2) | ecosystem: Environmental > Aquatic > Freshwater > Lake | place: Lake Michigan... | reverse complement strand
GGAACACCTGAAGTCGCGGCTCAAACAGCTGGGGCTCGCGGAGCAAGGCGGTATCCAGCGGACCAAGGCGGACTGCCTGCGCGTCTGCGTCGCCGGTCCCGTCGCCGTGGTCTACCCTGAGGGCGTCTGGTACGGCCAGTGCACCCCGGAGAACCTCGACCGCATCATCACCGAGCATCTCGTCGGTGGGAAGATTGTCGGCGACCTCCGTATCGCTGGGCCTACTTCGGCTTAGTCTCTTTTTTCTTCGGGATGTCGACCTTCTGGGTCAGCGCCCGAAGCTTGGGATAAAGTTCCGCGTAAGGCACATCTTGGATGGCCGTCCCTGATTTCACGGCCATCGCCGCCGCCACGCCGGCCGATTCACCGAGGATCATCCAGACGGGCTCCATGCGGATGGAGGTCATGGCGATGTGGCTGGCGGAGGCACACACGGGCACAAAGAGATTCGTACACTGCGCCTTCTTGGGGACAATTGAACGATAAGGAATGCGGTAGATTCCACGGTGTTCTTCCTCGAGATAGAGCATGGAGTAGTAGCCGCCCATGAGGGCGACCTTACCGTCGAGCGGTACGGTGGCGTAAGGCCACTCGTCGACGCCATAGGAAGCCAGGCCGACGGAGTCGGCGGGACTGGTCCGTCCTTCCATATCCTTTTGGGTGACGACGTAATCGGAGATCATCCGACGCGCCTCGCGGACGTAGAGCTGGTGCGGATAGCCCTTGGTGTCATCGAAGGCTCCCTTCTCCAGACCAGCGCTGAGGGCGATTTCCTTCTGCTTCGCCGGCACCGACGGATCGGTCCGCAAGAAGTGGGTCATGCCGCGGACAAAATCCTGCTGCTCCTTCCAGATGCGGGCTCGGGTCGCGTAATCGCCGTCGGGATAGCCGGCGTTATGACCGTAGTTCGTCGGCGCGAACAGGGCGCGCGCGAGGTTACCCGCCCCCCCGGAATAGACCCGGCCACCGCTCTTCTCCCAGCCATCTAACTTGGCGCGCAACACGCGACCAGAAAGAATATCCACGTCCTGCTGGAAGGCTCGACGATAAAGCTCGAACTGCTTCGGGTCGTAGTTGGCCGGCGGCTCGATTGGCAGGCTCTCGCCCTTGAAGACGAAGCGCCAGCGGAAGCCATAGCCCATGGTAAGCTTATCCGCTTCGCCGACCGGAGCAACGGGAGTCGACTGCAGGCCTGGCAACAGGCCGCTCTGCGGGTCGCCAGCCTTCACGTAAGGATCAATCGCGTAGACCGACATCGGCGGCTGCGCGCCAGCCAAGTTTTCGCCGTACGTCGACTTTGCCTCGCGGCCGAAAGTATACGCGACGCCAGAGCGGGCCATGAGGTCACCCTCGTAAGAGCAATCGATAAAGACCTTCGCCGCGACGACGCGGGCGCCGGCTTTCGTGGGCGCCGCCGGCGGGCAGCCAGTTTCATCGAACGGTGCCAGATCTAAGCTGATCGAACGGATTCGGCCATCGGCCTTCTCGACGGCGCTGACCCGATGCTCGAAGAGCACGGTGACACCAGCGGACTTAAGCATCTCGGCAAAGACCGCGCGATACTGTGCATCGTTGTAGTCCTTCTTCAGGATTGGACGGGTCGAGCCGCTCACGGCCTCTTCGCGCCCCCAGTCGATATGCATCAGGCCTCCGCCAGTCATGCCACCCAGCCACCGGCTCGGCTCGATTATAATGACCTTCGCGCCTTCCTTCGCAGCGGCGCACGCCGCCATCACCCCGCTGGCGGTACCGCCATAGACGCACACATCATGGGAACCCTCCGCCGATAGCGGGCTCATCCAAGCAAGCAGGGCGGCGAGAAAGCGCATGGGAATAATCTTTGGATAGGGTGCCCGCCCCCAAAGTCAAAGCGACTTACTTCAGGGCCTTCTCGATGGCCTTCGCAAGCTCCGCGGAGCCGGGCTCGACGCCCGAACCATACCGGGCGAGCAGCTTGCCGTCGGCGCCAATGAGAAATTTGGAGAAGTTCCAGTCCACGGGGCCAGGGTGGCCGGCATCCTTGCCCATCAACTTCTCGAACAAGGGATGAGGGTCGTTCCCCCGGATGGCCACCTTGGCGTAGATCGGGAAGGTCACGTTGAAGTTCGTCTGGCAGAATTTCAGGATTTCTTTTTCCGTGCCGGGCTCCTGTCCGCCGAAATCATTGCACGGGAAACCAGCGACCACGAGGCCCTGCTCCTGGTATTTTTTGTAAAGCGCCTGGAGACCATCATATTGGCGGGTGTAGCCGCAGCGGCTGGCGACGTTGACGACGAGCCAAACCTTGCCGCCTTGGGCCGCGCCCAGCGTGGTCGCCTTGCCGTCGGTGTCGTTGACCGGGACGCCGAGGAGTCCAGGGGGCTTGTCTTGAGCGAGCAGAGAGGTCATGAGAAGAGTCAGGGTCAGGGCGATGAGACGCATGAAATGATGATGACCGCAACCCGCCCCAAGGCAAGTCGCCCTGATTATTCGTCGGTGAGATCTTCGGGCCAGACGGTGGCCAAGACCGCCCGGAAAGCGTCCGCCTCGACCAAGGTGTCTGGCCGCTCGATGATCTCGATGCAACCCGCGCTCTCCCAATGCTCGCCTTCCTTCTTCACGTTCCAAAAAGCCAAGGCCAAGGCCTGCCAGAGGGCGAAGCCCGCCAGCTGGCCGCGGGGCAGCCAGGCGACGGCCACGGTCACGTCCTCGGTCCAATCGGACTCCTCCCAGAGAACATCAAATTTACCGCACTCACTGGGTCCGAGAAACTGCGTCACGAACTCCGTATGCTGGGGACCCGCATCGAGGAAGTAACGGCAGGCCACCTCGCGCGCGGCGGGTTCGAGATCTTCGCCGCCGTCGTCATGATAGGTGAAAGGCTCCGCCATGCCTCACGGTCGGAGGCCGAAGCGATTTCGGCAAGTCAGGATTCTTTGCGAGCACACCAAGCAAGCACGACCCAGCCTGCAATCAGGAGCGAGCCCCCGATCGGCGTGATCGCGCCAAACCAGCGAGGCGCGCCCAAGGCCATGGCATAAAGCGTCCCAGCGAAAATCACGGAGCCGATAGCCCAAAGACTCACCGGCCAGACGGAGCGGACGGCGATTGCCCCGACGGCGACCGCATGGGTCAGCAGGTAGAACGTCGCCGTCTCCCACCAGCCACTGGCCTCGGGAATCAAGGCAAGCCGCTCCTTCAGGCCGTGGGCACCGAAGGCTCCCAGCGCGATCGCGATCGCACCAAGGAGGCCCGCGGTGACCAAGCGGCCCATCGCTCAGGCGCCGGTATCGGCGCCGCTCTTCTTCTGCGTGAAGACGAGGCCCTTCTCGCCGACCGAGACGATGACCGGCTCTTCCTTGTTATAGTCGTCGCGCAGGATGGATTCGGCCAGCGGGTCTTCGAGGAGACGTTCGACCGCGCGGCGAAGCGGGCGGGCGCCGTATTTCTCGTCCCAGCCGTTGTCGACCAGGTAGCCGCGAGCGGCTTCGTTGACCACGAGCTTCACGCCGAGGTCAAGGAGGCGTTTGGCCACCTTGTCGACCTCGATGTCGACAATCTTGGTCATGTGCGTCTTCGCAAGCTGCTGGAAGATGACGATGTCGGTGAGGCGATTAAGGAACTCCGGCTTAAAGGCGCGCTTGGTCTCCTCCATGATACGCTCCTTGAGCTTCTCGTAGTCGCGAGTGGAATCCACGCCAACGTCGAACCCGACGGAGTTATTCCGCTGCAGCACGTCAGCGCCGACATTGGAGGTCATGATGATAATCGTGTTACGGAAGTCGACGACGCGGCCGAGGGAGTCGGTCAGGCGGCCGTCTTCGAGCGCCTGCAGGAGGAGCTGGATGACGTCCGGGTGGGCCTTCTCGATCTCATCGAAGAGCACGACGGCGTAAGGCTTGCGGCGGACCGCTTCGGTGAGCTGGCCGCCTTCGTCGTGGCCGACGTAGCCGGGGGGCGAACCGATGAGGCGGGAGACCGTAAACTTCTCCATGTATTCAGACATGTCGATCTGGATGACCGCTTCCTTCTCGCCGAACATACGTTCGGCCAGGGAGCGGGCGAGGAGCGTCTTACCGACGCCGGTGGGACCGAGGAAAAGGAAGGAGCCGATCGGGCGCCGCGGATCCTTGAGGTCGGCGCGGGAGCGACGGAGGGCACGGGCGACGACTTCGCAGGCGCGGTCCTGGCCGATGACGGCCGTCTGCAGGTCCTGTTCGAGTTCGAGGAGCTTCTTGGTCTCCTTCTTTTCAAGGCGGTTGAGCGGAACGCCGGTCCAGTCGGCCACGATGTGGAGCATCTCGTCCTCGCCGACCACGATGCGCTTCTCGTCGCGCTTCTTGCGCCAGTCTTCGAGCATCTTCTCGCGCTTGGCGCGCAGCTTCTTCTCCGTGTCGCGGAGGTTGGCGGCCTCCTCGAACTTCTGGTGGCGGGAGGCGTCTTCCTTCTGCTGCACGACCTTGTCGATCTCGGTCTGGACCAGGTCGATGTCGGCCGGGATGTTCAGGGAACGGATGCGGGCGCGGGCGCCGGCCTCGTCCATGACGTCAATCGCCTTGTCGGGCAGATGGCGGGCGGTGATGTAGCGGTGCGAGAGACGGACGGCGGCCTCGATGGAGGCGTCGGTGTATTCGCACTTATGGTGCTCTTCATACTTCGAGCGGATACCGCGCAAAATCAGCACGGCGTCCTCCGGGGTCGGGTCGTCGATTTTAACGGACTGGAAGCGACGCTCGAGGGCGGCGTCCTTCTCGATGTGCTTACGGTATTCGGAAAGCGTGGTGGCACCGACGCACTGGATTTCCCCGCGCGAAAGGGCCGGCTTGAGGATATTGGACGCATCCATCGCCCCTTCGGCGGCGCCGGCACCGACAATCGTGTGCATCTCGTCGATGAACAGGATGATATTCTTGGCCCGCTTGATCTCGTCCATGATGCCCTTGATGCGCTCTTCAAACTGACCGCGGTACTTTGTGCCAGCGACCATCAGGGCGAGATCGAGGGTGATCACCTTGCGGTCGAGGAGGATTTCCGGGACGATGCCCGAGGCAATCTCCTGGGCGAGGCCTTCGACGATGGCGGTCTTACCCACGCCGGCTTCGCCGATGAGGACAGGATTATTCTTCGTGCGGCGACAGAGAATCTGCACCACGCGGCGGATTTCTTCTTTGCGGCCGATGACCGGATCGAGTTCGCCGGCTTTAGCGAGCTCGGTGAGATCGCGACCGAAAGTCTTCAGCAGCGAGAGACGTTCGCCACGACCTGGACGGGCGCTTTCTTCGCCAGAAGCGCGGCGCGAAGGCGGAGGGGTGTCGTCAGAGGAATCCTCGGAAGGCGGCGGCGTGTCGGCATCCTTCTTCTCGGATTCATCCGCAGCGGAAGGATCGATGTCGGCGAGGATTTCCTTGCGGCAGCGTTCGAGGTCGACGTCGAGCTGCTGCAGGACGCGAGCGGCGACGCCCTCCCCTTCCTTGAGGAGCCCGAGGAGAATGTGTTCGGTGCCGACGTAGGCATGGCCGAGCGCCCGCGCTTCGGTGACGGCGTGGGCCATGACTTTCTGCACGCGCGGCGTGAGCGGAATCGTGTCCGGGGCTTTCGCTTCTTCCGGACCGGGACCCACCTGCTTCTCGACGGCGCCACGCACCGTCTTGAGATCGAGTCCCATCCGGCCGAGGACGTTAACCGCGACGCCCTCGCCGAGCTTGATGAGCCCGAGCAGGATGTGCTCCGTGCCGACGTAGTTGTGGTTGAACCGGCGGGCTTCCGCCCGGGCCAATTCCACGACCTTGCGGGCGCGGGGAGTGAAATTATTGTTTTTGTCCTTATCCATAAGTTTGTGGGTGGGGGGCGAAAAACCCCTATGGGGGTAAGCAGGGACTATGCCCGAAGTGCGGATAGGTTCAAGCGTTCCCCCGAAGTTGCTGCTGACCCTCCCTTTTGCCTTTGCCAGCGACGGGGCTCGGCTGTTTGGTCATCTACAAAAACATGGGTATCAGCATGCAAGCGGCGGGCGAGGCCCTCCGAGACCTCGTCAAGGGTCTGAAAGGCAGGAAAGTGGCCGTATTGGGCCACATGCGCCCCGATGGCGATTGCATCGGCTCCCAGACCGCCCTCTGCCGAATGCTCCTCGCCGAAGGGGTGGACGCACTCTGCGTGAACCGCGACCGGATCCCCCCCAATCTCGCCCCTTACGCCGAGGGAGTGACGTTCGTCAGGGCCGCCGATTATGACGCGACCGACCGCCTCGCTGTCACAGTCGACTGTGCCGATGCGTCCCGCATCGGGACGGAACTACTCGCCAAGTTCCCAGCCGGCGTCCTGGCCAACATCGACCACCACGCCTCGAATCCGGATTACGCCCAGACCAATATCGTCGTCCGCGAAGCCGCCGCAACCTGCCATATTCTCGCCGCTGGTGCCCTTGCTCAGGGACTCGCCGTCGACGCGGCCACCGCCAAGGCCCTACACCTCGGCATCCTCACCGACACCGGGCGCTTCTGCTACCGTAGCACCACCGCCGACGTCTTTGCGATCATCGCCGAGCTGGTCCGGCGCGGCGCTGATCCCGCCGAAGCGAACTACCGCGTCTTCGAACAGGAAAGCCGCGGCAAGCTCGAGCTCACGAAACGCTTCCTCAATACGATTGCCTTCCACGAAGGCGGCAAGATCTGCTCCGGCGAACTCACCCAAGCGGATTACGCCGCCACCGGCACTTCAAAGGAAGATAAGGAAGGTCTCGTGGAATTCCCGCGTTCGGTCGAAGGCGTCGAGATCGCGGTGCTGATGGAAGAAGGCGCTGACGGCATCCGCGGCAGCCTGCGCGGGCGTGATCCGAAACTCCGCCTCGACCTCTGCGCCGGCAAACTTAACGGCGGCGGCCATATGCTCGCAGCCGGCTTCAATATGCAGGGCTGCCGGTTGCCGCAGGACCGCGAGAAGATCCTCGGGATCGTCATCGCCCACTATCGCGAATACTCGGCGAAATGAGCGAGCCTGCCGCTGAACCCGCGGGCGTGCTGCTCGTCGACAAGCCGCAAGGCATCACCTCGCACGACGTCGTGGACAGCGTGCGTCGACTCTACCGTACGCGTCGCGTCGGCCACGCCGGCACGCTCGACCCAATGGCCACCGGCCTGCTCATCGTCCTCGTCGGCAAGGCCACTAAGGCCTCGGACCAGCTGATGGCCCAGGATAAGGAATACCTCGGCGAAGCCACACTCGGGGTTGTCACCGACACCCAAGACGCCGAGGGCGAGACGCTGGAGACGAACCCGGTGCCTGAGATCACCGAAGCCCAAGTCCGCGCGGTCCTCGCCTCGATGCTGGGCGACCAGTTCCAGATTCCGCCGATGCATTCGGCCAAGAAGATCGGCGGGCAGAAGCTCTATGACCTCGCCCGCAAGGGTATCGAAGTCGCCCGCGAGCCCCGCGCCATCAGCCTTTCCGAATTCGAACTGCTTTCTTGGCAGAGCCCCAAGATCAACTTCCGCGTCCGCTGCACCAAGGGAACCTACGTGCGCACCCTCGCCTATGACCTCGGACGAAAGCTCGGCCCGGGCGCCCACCTTTCGATGCTGCGCCGCACGCGCTCCGGCCAGTTGAACCTCGCACGTGGCCATACGCTCCCGCAGCTGGGCGCCATGAATGACGACCAGCTCGTCGCCGCCCTGATACCCGTGAGTGAAGCCGCCCCTGCCGCATGAGCCCGCCCCTCCACCTCGCCATCGGCGCCTTCGACGGCGTGCACCTCGGCCATCGCGCCGTCCTGCATTCCGCCCGCGAAGCCGCCCGGGCAGACGGCGGTATCGTCGGAGTGCTCACCTACGATCCGCACCCGAGCAAGGTCCTGCGCCCGGAATCTTCCGTCCCCCTGATCTTTACTCGAGCCCAGAAAGACGAACGCCTGACGGAAGCCGGGGCGCAGCTGATTCATCACGAAAAGTTCGACCGCGCCCACGCCGGTATCAAAGCAGCCGATTTTCCGAAGTGGTTGAAGCAGACCTTCCCGCACCTGAAGTCGCTCCACGTCGGCTCCAATTTCCAATACGGGCGCGGACGCGCTGGTAACGGCGAGACGCTCATCACGCACGCTGCTGCCGAAGGGCTGGGCGTGAAGCTCGTCGCGGCCGTGCACTTGGGCGATGAGACCGTCAGCAGCTCGCGCATCCGCCAGTGCCTCGGTGCCGGCGAACTCGCCCTCGCAAACGCCATGCTGTTCCGTCCCTACGAAGCCGTGGGTATCATCATCAGCGGACGGCGGCTGGGACGCACCATCGGTTTCCCGACCGTGAACATCGCCTGGGAGCCCGAACTCAAGCCCGCCTACGGCGTCTACGCCGTCGAAGTCATCTTCCAGGGCGAAGCCCTGCCGGCTGTCGCCAACTACGGGCAACGCCCCACCGTCGAAAGCGGCCCCGTCGCTCCCCTGCTCGAGGCGCATGTCCTCCGCGGCATGGCGCCGACCACTGATGACGCCGTGCGCGTCCGCTGGATCCGGCGACTCCGCGCCGAACAGAAGTTTGCCGACCTCTCTGCCCTGCAGGCGCAGATCGCGAAGGACGTCGCCGCCGCAAAACAGGCACTTGGCTTGCTCGGCTAGCTCAGGCGAAAGCCTGGGCGAACTTCTTGATAATACCGCCGAAGGCGCCGTTGGAGAAGAAGATGACGCAGCGCGGGGATTTATCCGCCTTCACCAGCGCGGTGAGTTCGGCGAGCAGCGCGTCGCTGGAAGCGGGCGCGAAACCCTTCTTACCAGCGGCCGTGATCGCGGCGGCCACGCCAGCGCTGTCGAAGCGTTCCTCGCCGAGCTTCTCGCCGCGATGGGGCGGAGCGAGGAAGACCTCGTCGGCCTTCAGGAGCGCCGCGCGGAAACCGTCCTGCATCACCTTGCGGGCAGCGGTGCTGCTACGTGGTTCGAAACAGGCGACGAGCCGATGGCGCGGGAAGCGGGCGCGGAGGGATTCCAAGGTCAGGTCGAGTGCGGTCGGGTGATGGCCGAAATCCTCGATCACGGTCAAGTCGGGACGGTCGACGAGCACCTGCTGGCGGCGCTGCACGCCTTGGAACGTATTGAGTGCGTTGAGCTTCAGCTTCGTCGGATCCTTGGCATCGATCAACAAGCCGGCGGAGACCGCGGCCATCGCCGCATTGCGCGCGTTGTAGAGCCCTGGCAGGGCCCACTTCACCCTGCCCCACTCCTTGCCCTTCCACCGCAGCGTGAAAGATGCGCCCGCCGCGGATTCCTGGAAATCGGCGATGACCGCATCGTTGCTGGCGCCGGTGCCCACGCGGATGACCGGGGCCCAAGCGACGTTCTTCACCAACCCGAGAACGTTGGCGTCGTCGCCGTTCGCGACAATCGCGCCATCGCGCGGAACGATGCGAATCACGTGGGCGAACGTCCGCAACACGTCATCGAGGTCGCGGAAGATGTCGGCGTGGTCGAACTCGCAGTTATTGACCGTGAGGATTCGGGGGAGGTATTGGATGAACTTGCTCCGCTTATCGAAGAACGCCGTATCGTATTCGTCGCCCTCGATGACGAAGGGCCCGCCCTGCTTGCCTGGGTGCGAAGAGTCCGGCAAGTCGCGCGGGACGCCGCCCACGAGCCAACCCGGGTCCGCGCCGTTGGCCTTAAGCAGCACCGCAGCCATGCAGGTCGTGGTGGTCTTTCCATGGGTGCCGGACACGACGAGGTTACGGCGTTCGTTTAACAGACGCGTGCGCAGGAGTTCCGGGAGAGAGACGTAAGGCTGGGTGCGCACTTCGAGGAGCCACTCCACTTCGGGATGACCACGGGAGGCGACGTTGCCGACGACGACCAGATCTGGCTTCAGCTGGGCGAGACGTTCGGCGGACCAGCCTTCGAGGATATCGACCCCGGCGCCACGGAGGTGGTCGGACATCGGCGGGTAGATGCCCGTGTCGGAGCCCATGACCTCATGACCCAAGGCGCGCATCAGCAAGGCGGCGTTACCCATCGCCGTGCCGCAGATGCCCATGAAGTAAATGCGCATGGGGCAGATAAAAGCCCTCAGAGGGCCGAGGGCGAGAAACTTAGGCGGCGGCGGCCCGCCCCAACCGGAGGACCCCGGTCACCTTGCGGCGGCCGGGGTCCGGTACCTACCTTTGACTGTGCTAGCTTGGCTTTCGTTGTCTGTTATCTGGCTGACCGTCCGTTATCTT
>Ga0209443_1002794_pt1 | contig 10178 bp, 9 predicted proteins | sample LauGreBMM110DCMD_2_FD_187571 | JGI IMG/M metagenome (GOLD analysis project Ga0209443, IMG submission 187571) | Freshwater lake microbial communities from Lake Michigan, USA - Su13.BD.MM110.DCMD (SPAdes) (version 2) | ecosystem: Environmental > Aquatic > Freshwater > Lake | place: Lake Michigan... | reverse complement strand
AATTCCCATTACTACTAATGCACATACCATTGTTTTCAATAATGGTTCAGACATGCTTTTTAAAACACGCGAGTATTTTGGTCCAGTTAAATTAGAACGTTTAAGAATAAGGTTACTGAATAAGTTCGGAAACGTCATTGATATGAACAACAATGATTATTCTATTGCATTTGAAATGAAAGAATCTTACGCATAGGACTTTGTTAAAACTCTCATATAAAGTTTTTAATAAATTAATATATGAAGTCAAATTTTAAAAACGCATCTACAAAATCTTTTTTTTCAAATGACAATTTTAAAAAAATTACATTTAACACTGGGAGTAATAAAAAAATAGACATAGACTCGGACAAAATCTCTATTATATCTCAACCATCAATTGCTACTTCTTCTGGTATTGTGATAAATCAATCAAAACAAATTGGACTGATAACAAATAATACAACAGATTTTGGAACAGCAGGATACGTGCTGACATCAGGGGGGGCGGATGAGTCAATGACGTGGGCGGTTGGTGGAACTGGTGGGAGTGGAACTCAAACGTTTGAACAGATTTTAGTAGCAAGTAGTGGAAATGGGGGGAACAATAGCATTCTTTTAACCGACGAAGGAGTTCTGGATCCTCCCTCGTCAAATACGATGTCTCCATTAGGAGTGGTGTTGATAAAACCAGTTTCAATAGGGGGAGGCGATTTCGCAAATAAAACAGCAGATTTTAAAGGGGATAGTTTAAGATTAAACGATGTTCCAGTAAATGGAAAAGTAGAAACTTATGCTGAAATGACAAAAGCAGGATTACTTTTTACAACAAGACAACAAGATATTCAAAACACAGAAATGTCGCAAGGTTCATTTTATATTGAAACTACCGATCTTACAGAAAATGTTCTTTCTTCTGTGGAAACAACGAGTTCAACTATTACACTTACTACGAACGATGTAGAAACCGCAGAAACCACCGAACTTTGGATTCAATCTTCAAAAATTGGTATTGGAGATGGGACAATCTTAAATTATGGGACTGCCGGTCAAGTCCTGACAAGTGGCGGAGAAGCAGGAGTGCTTTCGTGGGAAGATGCCGGTGGTGGAGGTGCAACTGGTCCAACAGGTGATACTGGCCCAACAGGTGATACAGGTCCAACAGGTGATACAGGACCAACAGGTGATACAGGTCCAACAGGTGATACAGGTCCAACAGGTGATACAGGACCAACAGGTGATACAGGACCAACAGGTGATACAGGACCAACAGGTGCAACTGGACCAACAGGGTCGCAAAATCTTGCCGATGTTCTTGCCGTAGCACCTGCTGGTGTTGGAGACGCAGGACAAAGCATTTTTTTACAAGAGACTGAAACAGAGGATAGTGGTTATAAGTTAAGTCTTGATTCTGTGGATGGGGTGGTTAGTTCCTTTTATAACACAACGACGAATGTTCTTCAAAATCAAACATCATTATATAGATTAGGTGTATTTTCACAAACAGGCGACCCTGAAACCATAGGGTCTCTTTTTAGTGGAAGACCCAATACAATAACATTATTAAACAAGAATTCCACAACTGGTCTTGACAAAAGTATTTCCATAGACGTCCAAACCTCCCCTAATACTCCTTACCTAAATCTGTCTAACGTTCAAACTGGAATTGCTAAATCAGTCAATCTTAATTCGGAACAATTACAAATAACAAACATTCTTACTTCAACTTCAAGCACTCTTACTACAAATTCTTTAAACATCACAGACGGCACATTAACAAGCAATCTTTCTACCACAGCACTACAAATTACAGATGGAGTAGATAATACAACTACTTTTTCAAGTGATGGGTTTCAAATACTAATTCCTAACAAGTCAATAACCACATCCAGCGGAATATTGGCGTTAGAATATCTTGATGTAGCGACTGTAGGAAATAGAATATCATTAGACTCAGAGGGTAAATCTATTTCAATTGAGTCTAAAACTGCGACGACCGCAGACGAAACAACGATATACTCGGACAAAATCTCTATTGTAGATACACAAAACTCTAAAACCAACACTATAAATGCAACAGAATTACAATTTTTAGATGAGGCTGGGAGTGCGTTTAACACAACGTTTGACATAGATGGTGTCATTTCAACTGCATCCTCTTTTGAAATACAAAACAATACGCTCATTAACATAGGTACAAATGAAGGTCAATCAAACCAAATTCAGATAGGACACGTTGGAACATCCTTCGCAAATATACACGCAAAAGGAAAAGTGTATTTTAACGATCAGTTGTTTGTAGGGGGTATAGCAAGAGAGCAAACAGGTTCTGTCTCTACTTATACTATTCCAGAAAATACTCTTCGTAATTCATTTTATATATTGAGAATGACAGGAACGACAAATCCTACTCCTTGTAATTTACCGATAGACGATATTGGTGGTAAATACATTTACATCTACAATAATGATGGTTCGTTTCCTATAGAAATTAGAGTTCCATCTCCATCTACAAGAAGAATATTTGGAGGATTAGCAGGAACTGGTGGGGGAAGCAATTATCCACTTTATGGAAATCAAACGATTCAACTCTATTCGGACGGAGCAAATGGGTTTGTTGTATTGGGTATAAATAACGGAAACGTTACAGGAACTGCTCCCTATTTATTACAAATATCAGGATCGAATCAACGAGCATTAAGCGGAGCAATAACAAGTTTGGTTGGAAGTGGAACTGGATCTGTTGGATTTAACAATCCTTTTACAGGAAGTAATCGCCCTAACATTACATCAAATGTAATAGACCCAAGCAATACAAGGACAGCAAACATAACTGCTTGGACTGGGTCATCCGGGAATTGGACTGGATTTACATATGCTTACGTCAATTTTATATCTACGACTTATATTACTTGGAACGCACAAGGGCCAATGGTATAAAAGAATGTATACATCGATCCTGAAATTAAAACAAAAAATAGAAAAAAATCTAATATAGTAATATGAGCAACCAAGCAAGAGACGCACAACGTGATGGTGGCCGAAAATTATTTCGCATTACACGAAAACGCATTGATGATTTAATTACAAAACTTAAGAAATCGTTAAAATCTAAATCCAAATCTAAATCCAAAAAATGTCGTAAATAAAAAGCGTTTAAACATAACTTAAGGAAAATATGTATATGAAGATTCTTTCCATTGATGTTGGAATTAAGAATCTAGCTCATTGTTTAATCAACACAGATCCGTTTTCTATTGAACAATGGAATGTTACAGATTTAACCAAGTATCGTACTTGTTCATGTCTTGAAAAAGCAACACATGAACTACATGATATGTATTTATGTAAACGTCACGCATCTTATACCTCGTTACCTCAATGCATAACATTATGTACTAAATATAAAATTCCTTTAGGAACAAAAGATGAAATGAAACGCGAATTAAAAAAGCAAACTAAAACTTTATCTGAACCTACATTGATAGATTTAGGAAAACAAATTATACAAAGTTATGTAGCACAAGAAGTACCAAATATAGTTGTGATTGAAAATCAAATTGGGCCTCTTGCTAGTAAAATGAAAGCTGTACAGGCACTCTTGATTCAATACTGGTTGATGAAAGGTGTTCAAGTAGAATGTATGTCGGCATGTAATAAGTTAAAATTGTTTCATGAAGGAAAAACAACTTACGCAGAACGTAAAAAATTAAGTATTGAACATACGTCACAATTACTAGAACAATATGCATTAAATGATCACGGCTTTCATCGTCACAAAAAGAAGGATGATTTGGCAGATACCTTTTTACAAGGAATTTGGTATATTCATAATTGCGGAATACTTAAAATTAATACTTCTTAAATAGGTATATAATGGAAGTTATCAATTTAGACGAAGTAAAACCGAGCACTACTTTGCCCGGCATTGAATTGTTAATGAATGATAAAAAAAGTAAAGAAAAGGATACCATTACATTAAGTGATATTGATAAATTAGAAAATGAATTAAATAGTTTATCTAACATTTCATCTGATAGTATAAAAATAGAAGAAGTTCCAAAATCTGATTTTCCACGATCTGATTTTCCACGATCTGATGATACTATCAAGATTAACATGGATCCTCCTTCAGTTAAATTTGATGTACCTGAATTACCTAAAAAAGATCCTTCTAGCTGGAATGAGTTTAAACCATTTAAAGGGGCAGTAGCACCTCTTCCTAAAGTGGATAATTTAAAAGAAAAGTTTACCATTTTAAGAAAATTGGAAGATTTAGAAAATAGGGGTGTTCGCTTGACACGAAAATACACGATGGATTCGTCATTTGAAGAAATGAAAGGTGAATATGAAAATATTGTTGAAGAAAAAGAACGTATCAATAGTGTTAAATTTCAAGGAAAAATGTTAATGGCCTGTATTACAGGAATTGAGTTTTTAAACGCTAAGGTGGACCCTTTTGATGTAAAATTGGATGGATGGGCAGAACAAGTGAATGAAAACATTACAGATTATGATGAAATTTTTGCTGAATTGTACGATAAATACAAGTCAAGAGCCAAGCTTGCTCCTGAATTAAAGTTATTGTTTCAGTTAGGCGGTAGTGCCATCATGCTTCACATGACCAATACCATGTTCAAGTCATCGTTGCCTGGCATGGACGATATCATGCGCCAAAATCCTGAATTGATGCAAAAGTTTACTCAAGCGGCTATGAATTCAGTAGGAAATACTCGACCAGGGTTTAACAATTTTATGAATGTAGCAGTTCCGCAGAAAGAAAAAGAAAGAGAAGAACGGCGCCCTGATATGAAAGGGCCCAGTGACATTGATGACATTTTGAGTGGATTAAAGCCGAAAACAGTACAAATAGATGAAGGAAGTGTAGTTAGTATAAGTGAATTGGCGGAAATGAAAGACGGCTTAAAGCGTGGTCGTCGTAAAAAATCGGATCGTACTACTATTAATTTGAATGCTATGTAAAAAAAATGTATAATGAATTTGAATTTGTAAAATTAATCTATATCACAACAAAGCTGTTCAAATGCTCTGTATTCTTCATATTGTTTTTTTAAAATTCGATGATTTACATGTTGTATTTCAGTAAGTGCCCAAACAAATATATACATGACAAAATAAAAGCACGTAATAAATCCCCAGACTACAACAGCAAAGTTCATTTTGTTATAGTCTGGGGATTTATTATTTTCAATTTTTTTACAAATATATAATATGTCAGAATGCGCAAAAGTGTCTCAAGAAAAATGTTTACCGCCTAAATGTATTTATGTAAACAAAACACGTAAATATTGTAGAAAGGCATTTAAACAAACTGAAAAACTTGAATGTAAAAAATTACCACAAGATCAATGTACTCCACCTTGTGTATATATCAATACTGAAAAACGTAAATATTGCCGTTCTAAAAAATCCACCTTTTATTCTCCAAATTCTACAAACCCAACTAAAACAACCAAAAAAATATCAACCATCATTAAACAATCCAAATTATTTTTAAAAACAATGTGTAAATCATCAGGTGAATGTTTAGCATTTGGGAAATATTCCGACGAATTAAATAGATTATTTAATCATTTTGCGGATTTTTCATATGCTTCTGGTCCAATTAAAAAAATTGGCAGTGAATCATCCAATGGATTTGTTCGTGAAATTAAGTATGAAAAAGATGGATACACAGCATATTCTATTTTAAAATCAAGTACTTCTGCAAGATCTGATAATCTAGTCTATGAATACATTGTAGGAAAACATTTTATTAATAAAATTATTAAACAATTTCCTTGCTTTTTATACACATACGGGTTATACTATTACAAAACTTTAGCAGCCCATACTAAAGTAAAATCAGCAAATCAATATGACGCCACTACATTATCCGATGATATTAAAGTATCTACCATTCAGTATGATCAAATGTGTAACCATGCTAAACGTGCTTGTATACTTGTTCAACATTTACACAATTCAGTTTCTTTAAAAAGTATGATACCAGATACTCCGTTTGTCATGTTTGATTTAATTTATATTTTATTTATTATTTATCAAGCCTTATATTCTTTACGTACACAATTTACTCATTATGATTTACATACAGAAAATGTATTATTGTGTAAACTACCAGAAAATACATGTATACAATATGTGTACCATTTATCCGACAAAGACCTTATATTTAGATTGCCTTATGTACCTAAAATCATAGATTATGGTCGATGTTATTTTAACGCCGCAACAAATTCACAAAAAATTAAAGATAAATTGTGCGCAACACCCGAATGTAATCCAAAATGTGGAAGTAATTTTGGATTTTCACTTTTGAATAGTAGATTAAAAAAATATTATATTCAACCCACCCAAATGAATCAAAGTCATGATTTACGATTATTGCACATCATTAAAACTACTATGAAATTTAAACATACAAAATCAGAACTATATCAAATGTTATCCAGAGTTGTTTATTTAAATCGATATGGAACACCCGAAAATTTAAATTCTGAGGCTGAAAAAATTTTAAATGTAAGCGATGCTTATATAAATATAAAAGAACAATGTAATACTACGATGGATTTAAATGTTGAAAAATATAAAAATCATAAAGTAATTCAAACTCTTCATATTTATGAAAATGGTAAAGAAATAGAGTATGAATAAAAAAAATATGTATATGTTATAAAATGACATTATCCAATTTAAAAACACAATATAAATCTATTCTTGGATTATTTATTGTGTGTAATGTAATTAATATTCCATTAATTTTATATAGAAAACAGATAGCAAATTATTTTTCAACACATACAACAATCAAAGACCAAAAGAAAGCATTGTTTAATTGGCTTAGTTACATTTCACTTTTTTTAGCTGCCATCATTAACATTCCACTTATGACCAAAGTAAACAATATGTTATTGTTTTGGATTTATATATTATTGTTTGTTTTTTTTGCCATCATACGCCCTATAGGCATATTTACAACAAATTCGTTAGCATTGCTTGCTGTTGTTTGCGCAACCCCGTGTATTTTTGCGATGCTTAAAAAGCTTAGTTTAACAGACACTTTTAATACATGGGTATTTACAGCATTGATTTGCGTATTAACTATTTTTAATGAAAATATGCTCTATACCTTGTATACCACATTATCTACGTATCCCTATTTTATCATGTATTCTATTTTTTATCTATTAGGGTACATCATTGTCATGATAGATCGGCCAATAAATGTTGAAGCAGTAATTGAATACGTAAAAAAAGCAAAACTTCCGGTTGTAAATAAAATTTTTGTTCTTGAAATGTTTATTATCCTTTTATTTTTATATGTACGATCGTTTACAAAAAATTATTATGGCGGTAAATTGATTGTAAGTGATTCAATTAATTTAAATAATTCTTCGGGATACAAAATTCATGATAAAATGTATGAGTATACACTTTCATGTTGGGTTAATTTAACTGCACCTGGTCCAGATCATAATTCATCATCTTCCGAATTTACCAGTATTCTGTTATACGCAAATTCAGTCATGGTAGCGTATCAGGCAAACACAAATACATTGCGAGTTATCATAAAAAATAAAGATGAAAAACATAGTTTTGATTTTAATCCAAATTTACAAACTTGGAATCATCTTGTGTTTATGTATTCCAATGGTGTATTTGATATTTTTGTGAATGGTGAATTAGAAGACACGTTTACCATTGTACCTGATACATCTAATCACGAATTGAACATTGGTACAAATAAAGGTGTGTTAGGTCAAATGTGTTCCGTAACTTATTATACGTCTGTTATTTCATCTGAACTTATCAAATCCATATATTCAGCATTAAAAGATAAGGACCCTCCTGCGTTTTAAATATACTCAAAACTAAAATTTAACGATCATCTTGTATATTGAATTTTTGTAAAAACAGGGCAAGGTTTCCCTCAATGCTTTTGGTAGGACCCCATAATATACAATCATTCACTTCATTTTCATTTAATACTGACCAATCATTAGTTGCTCTGTATTTTCGCATAATATAATTATTGCGAATACCTATGTTTCCATGATCTACATAGGTATTAGATTTTGAACCAAAATGAATGGTTTGATAAGGATTTTCTAATTGAATCATGAATCGTTTGTGGGGTAAAGTAGAACGTTTAAACTCTATCAATCGCATACATAAATATTAATTTATTTATATTTATATATTTTTTATAATAATTTAGTAAAAATATATTTTATTATATGGATATAGATGAAGATATTGAAAAAGTAATTGAAAATCCACTTAACATACAAAATGTTAAACACAAGAATAATCCTCGTGTCATCATGGCTGCATTACAAAAAGACATAACAGCTATTATGTATGTAGATGATAAAGATATCAATTATGACATTGCTACTTATGTAGTTAAAAATGATGGAAAATTATTATTGTTTATTCCTTATAAATTACTAGATAAAAATTTATGTATGATTGCATTTGAACAAAATCCTGCCGCAATTCAATTTATTCCTCATGAATTAATTACTAAAGAAATGGCATTTCATGCAGTTCAAGATAATTTTAAATTGTTATATTATATTCCCTCTAAGTTAAAAGATAAAGAGTTATGTATGTTTGCATTTGAAAAAAATCCTGAATCACTTGAATCAATTCCACATAAATTCATTACTAAAGAAATGTTAATTGATTCTCTTCAAAAAAACGGAGAAATATTGAATTATGTTCCATTGGAATTAAAAAAAGAAGACATATGCATGGTTGCATTTAATCAAACACCTCGAGCAATATTATATTTTCCATATCATTTATCTAAAAGTGATATATTATTCAGAGCAATCAATTACGACGCTACATTATTATTAGATGTATTAAAAAGTCTTTTAAGTAAAGAATTAATTGAAAAAGTATTACTATCAAATCCAAATATCATTTATATTCCTAACATGTTAAACAAAATTAAAGAATTTATACCTGAGTATCAAGATATACCTCTTACACCTGAATTAAAACGACAACTATCAAACACATTTACACATCAAGGAGCTGATGGAGTTTGTGGTCGTCATGCGTTTTCAAAAGTAATTATCAAAAATATAATCGAATTATTATTTCCGTTAGTTGTTTCGAATACGTATCAACAAAATAATTGTAATATGTTTTTAAAAACAGATGATTTAGTGTTAAACCCCTCTTATTTAAATGCATTGACACCTGAAACTTGTTCTCAAGGTGGATATTTAAAAATTTTATTATTTTTACATTTGTTTCATTTATTCCAAACATATATACCTACCATACCAGATAAACCTAAAGGATGGTTAGAATGTATACAAGTTTCTGATTTATATTCATTTATATATCAACCCGTATCTGTGCCTTATTTAAATACACCACAAACACGCGATTTAACCCATACATTAGATAAAATAAAAGAAGTAAGTGATGAAAATAAAATTGCATTTGTTACATTTCACTTTAAAGACATAACTTTTTCCAATATTAAAAAAATAACCGATCATGGTCTGTACATCATGTTACGAATTGAAGATAGTAGTAGTGATGATTTTCATCATGCTCATTTTATCATTATTGTAGGAACAATAGATAATTATTTATTAATTAAAAATTCATGGGGAGTTGAAATGATTTATAAAATAACATTCAATGAACCTTTTTATTTAAATACGTATCGTTATGATAAAAAAACAGATTGTTCTTTTGTTATACCCGTAAAGTCAGATAAAATACCAATTGTGTCTGATGAAGAAAACATGACGTTTAAAGATTTAACACACGTAGATGAATTTTTATCAAAATATGAAGAATTAAAACATGATTTACAGGGAGTAGTAATAAAAACAAATTACATTCCATCCACAGCGTCTTATGATGACACCTATGATCGTTCAAAACCATGTCCTTCTCACAATATATCACCTACAGCGTGCGTGAATGATTCTCAGTATCGTCATCAAGCAAAAATTTTTCATCCAGATAAAAATCCTGGTTGTGTAAGCTCATCAACAAAAAAATTTATGAAATTAAAAACATTGTGTAAACGAGATGATCGTGATGAAAGTAAATTATTACTAACAGCTGGAACACGTAAATATAAACGTAAACGTTCAAAAAGAAAAAAAATAAATGTATATCCTACGTATGGAAGACGATGATGT
>Ga0209443_1002793_pt1 | contig 10181 bp, 9 predicted proteins | sample LauGreBMM110DCMD_2_FD_187571 | JGI IMG/M metagenome (GOLD analysis project Ga0209443, IMG submission 187571) | Freshwater lake microbial communities from Lake Michigan, USA - Su13.BD.MM110.DCMD (SPAdes) (version 2) | ecosystem: Environmental > Aquatic > Freshwater > Lake | place: Lake Michigan... | reverse complement strand
AATTATGATGTACTAGCTTATAAAAAAGATGCTGAAGGAAAAATCACTGGTTTTGTTGTCGATTTAACTGCAACATTTGATGGGGATGTGCAAACCTTTTCATTGGACCCAATTAAGAAACAAATGTTGAACATACAAGCGTTTCAAAAAGACAAATCTTTCCTCTCAAAAATCAGTACTTTCCCTATAAACACTGAAATTAGAAGTGTAAAAACTTTTACCACAACTCCTCCAAGAATCTCTCCTATTCCTGCTCCAAAAATTGGTGTTGATTTGCCTTCTGGATTGGACGCTGGGTTAGTTACTTTGGAAACCAATACTTCTATTATTTTATTGCCTAAAAAGGCTATGAGAAAGAGAGAATTTGATGCACGTGTTGGATTTTTTGCAAATCAATACGGCATTTTTGAAGAAGAATCTCAGAAGTCAGATACCAAAGTATTTGCTGTTCGTTGGAGATTAGAGCCTAAATCTGCTGAAGAGGCTCAAAAGCAAAAAAAGGGAGAATTAATTGAACCATTAAAACCTATTGTATACTATATTGATCCTGCTACTCCAGATAAATGGAAAAAATACATTAAGCAAGGTATAGACGATTGGCAAGTTGCTTTTGAAAATGCAGGTTGGAAAAATGCTATTCGTGGAGAATATTGGCCAGAAAATGATCCGACAATGAGTTTAGAAGATGCGCGTTTTTCTGTTTTAAGATATTTTGCTGCTGAAATTCAGAATGCTTACGGACCAAATGTTCACGACCCTAGAAGTGGAGAAATTTTGGAAAGCCACATCGGTTGGTACCATAATATCATGAGTCTTTTAAGAAATTGGTATTTAATACAAACGGGTGCTGTTGATCCAGCTGCGAGAAATAAAAAGTTTGATGATAAATTAATGGGCGAATTAATTCGTTTTGTTTCTTCTCATGAAGTGGGTCATACTTTAGGATTACGTCACAATATGGGAGCTAGTTCTGCTACACCAGTTGAAAAATTAAGAGATAAAGAATACCAAAGATTGAACGGACATACTTCATCTATAATGGATTACGCTCGTTTTAATTATGTTGCTCAGCCAGAAGATGGGGTAACTAGCTTGTTCCCAAGAATTGGTGACTATGATAAATGGGCGATTAAGTGGGGGTATTCTTATTTTGAAGACACCAAAAATGAAGCGGAAGAAAAAGCATTTTTAAATGAAATGACTAAAGAAGCGTACAAAAATAATCGCTTATGGTTTGGTTCTGAATCGAGCCCTTACGATCCGAGATATCAAACAGAAGATATCGGTGACAATGCAATGCGTGCCTCTGAATATGGAATTAAAAACCTAAAAAGAATCCTTCCTAATTTATCAGAATGGTCTAAAGAAGATGGCGAAAGCTACGCTGAACTAGACGAATTGTACGGAGCACTATCTGGTCAATTCAGAAGATATATGGGACATGTTACTAAAAACGTTGGTGGAATTTATGATAGTCCAAAAACCTATGATATGAAAGGAAACCAATTTCAAGCTGTTCCAAAGAGCATTCAAAAAGATGCGGTTGCTTTCTTGAACGCACAATTGTTTACTACACCAAAATGGTTATTGGATCAAGGAGTACTTTCGAAAATCAATCCTGAAAATGGAGTAGAAGCAGTTAAGGCAATGCAAGACGCAACTTTAAGTAGTCTTTTTGCTGGAGATAGAATGGTTCGTCTTTTAGAAACTTCTTCAATAAGTAAAAATAACTATTCTATTGATGAGTTAATGACCGATTTAAATAAAGGAATTTTCAGTGAATTGAAAAACAAAAATTCAATTGATATCTTTAGAAGAAATATTCAAAAATTGTATGTTGATAAAATGATCGACTTATTAACTCCGGGTACAGCTAATGTTAGATCGGTTCCTGTTGGAGTTACTTATGGTTTCAATACTAGAAGAGTAAATTTAGCTCAAACCGATTTACCATCAATTACTAGAGGTCAATTGATCAATTTAAAGAATAATTTAAAAATGTCAACTTCAAGAATGACCGATAAAATGAGTAAATACCACGTTCAGGATTTGATTTCTAGAATCAATATGGCTTTAGATCCGAATAGAAAAGTAACTTCAGATAAAAACTAGTAATCTAGTTAAAGAGTTATAAATAAAAAAGAGGCTGTTCAATTGAACAGCCTCTTTTTTATTTAATGCTAAAGTAGGATTTATATTTTCTAGATCCCGCTAAAGCTGGATAAGCGATTCAAATCATGCAAAGCAGTAGTTCTCTGCTTATTTCACTTCTTCGTAATCTACATCTTGAACATTGTCACCTTGCGCTTCTTGTGGTTGCGCTTCGGCTTGTTGGCCTTGTTCTCCTTGAGCATACATTGCTTCTGTAGCTGTTTTCCAAGCGGCATTGATATTGTCTAATCCTGATTGGATTGCCGTCAAATCTTGAGATTGGTGTGCCATTCTCAATTCTGTCAATGCATATTCGATTGCCGTTTTGTTTTCGTCAGATAATTTATCACCTAATTCTTTCAATTGGCTCTCTGTTTGGAAAATCATTCCGTCAGCTTCGTTTAATTTTTCAACTTTTTCTCTAGCGATTTTATCTGCTCCAGCATTTGCTTCAGCATCTTTTTTCATTCTTTCGATTTCTTCAGATGTTAATCCAGAAGAAGCTTCGATACGAATATCGTGAGATTTTCCAGTTCCTTTATCTGTTGCAGATACTTTGATGATACCATTGGCATCAATATCAAAGGTAACTTCAATTTGAGGAACTCCTCTTGGTGCTGGTGGAATACCATCTAAGTTAAAACGACCGATCGTTTTGTTATCAGCAGCCATCGCTCTAGCACCTTGCAATACGTGCAATTCAACTGTTGGTTGAGAATCTGCTGCAGTAGAGAAAATCTGAGATTTTTTTGTTGGAATAGTAGTATTCGACTCAATTAAAGTTGTCATTACTCCACCCATAGTTTCAATTCCTAAAGATAAAGGCGTAACGTCCAATAACAATACATCTTTTACATCTCCAGAAAGAACTCCTCCTTGAATAGCAGCTCCAATGGCAACCACTTCATCAGGATTAACTCCTTTTGATGCTTTTTTACCAAAGAATTTTTCAACTTCTTCAGCAATTTTTGGCATACGTGTAGAACCTCCAACAAGGATAACTTCGTCAATATCAGAAACGGATAATCCAGCATCTTTTAACGCTTTTGCAACTGGTGCCATAGAACGTTTTACTAACGCGTCAGACAATTGCTCAAATTTAGCTCTTGTTAATTTTTTCACTAAGTGTTTAGGTCCTGAAGCCGTAGCTGTAACATAAGGCAAATTGATTTCTGTTTCAGCAGAAGAGGACAATTCGATTTTTGCTTTTTCAGCAGCTTCTTTAATACGTTGCAACGACATTGGATCCAAACGCAAGTCAATTCCTTCTTCGGCGTTGAATTCATCTGCCAACCAGTCAATGATTGTTTGGTCAAAATCGTCTCCACCTAAGTGAGTATCTCCATTGGTAGACAATACTTCAAAAACTCCGTCTCCTAATTCAAGAACAGAAATATCAAATGTACCTCCACCTAAATCGTAAACTGCAATTTTTTGATCTACTCCTTTTTTATCTAAACCATAAGCTAACGCTGCTGCTGTAGGCTCATTGATAATACGCATTACTTTCAAACCAGCAATTTCTCCCGCTTCTTTCGTAGCTTGACGCTGTGCATCGTTAAAGTAAGCAGGAACAGTAATAACTGCTTCTGTAACTGTTTGACCTAAATAGTCTTCAGCTGTTTTTTTCATTTTTTGAAGTGTCATTGCTGACAATTCTTGTGCTGTATATAAACGTCCGTCAATATCTACACGTGGTGTATTATTGTCTCCTTTCACTACAGAATAAGGAACTCTTTTTGCTTCAGCAGAAACCTCTGAAAAAGAATGTCCCATAAAACGTTTGATAGAAGCAACCGTTTTAGTTGGATTGGTTACCGCTTGTCTTTTTGCAGGATCTCCAACTTTGATTTCACCGCCTTCTACAAAAGCAATTACAGATGGTGTGGTTCTTTTTCCTTCTGCATTAGGAATCACGACAGCTTCATTTCCCTCCATTACAGAGACACAAGAGTTGGTTGTTCCTAAATCAATACCAATTATTTTACCCATTTTAATTCTATTTAAATTTAATTTTAATTTCTAAACTCATTTTCCTTATGTCAATCTTTGTGCCATTGTACCTATCAGTAATAATTGTCAGTTTCCTTTAAATACTAATAATTAAATTTATGACATTCTGACACAATTATCCTTTATTTGTGCTGAAACCAATTGGTCCCATCATCAAAATAGGCTTTAAATTCTGAATTTACAGGTGATCCATGGATTATTTTCTCGTAATAGTATTTTCTTAATAGGTAATTAAAAGCTCCCATATCTCCAGTATAAGAAGTTTTATTATCAAAGTTATAAGTGTTATGAAGCTGCCAAATAGATTCAATTAATGGTTTAATAATTGAAATATTGCCGCCAATTATTCCACAGTTTAACAATTGATGAGATTTATATTCCGTTTCTATTTCGAGGTAATCAGTAATACGACTTCTTAAATGAGAGCCGTGAAGATGCATCCATTCATTATTCCAATTTGTTGGTTCATCACCACAAAAAACACAATCAAATTTTTCAATAAATAAAGGTTGGATAAATGGGTTTTTCAATACCAAAACATCAGATACATCAGTTACAAATAGCGAATCAATTTTATTGCAGTATTTTTTCAAAAATTGATTATAAATAAAATATCTAAAAATATTTGGATTAAATTCCTCGTCATGGGTTATTCTAATAAAAAGAAGATTTTTGGATTGGTGCTTTAGCACCGTCGATTCTGAAAAATTATTGTGAAAAATAATGGCTTGAAGATTCAATTTTGAAATTGAATTTACCCAATTTTCAATGATTGAAAAATCATCGTCTTTAAGCATTTGACTTCTATTTACATCATAAACACCGGTAATATGGCATCCTAATATAAGTTGATTTGACAATTGAAAGGGGGAAGGAATTTTCAATTAACTCAAATTATTTGATTTAACTTTTGCACTTATACTATTTGGGTTGTTTCTATAATAAATATAAGTTCTTAAATCCAATTTTTCAACAAAATATATTTTTTCTGCCCGTTCATAAAAATGAGCATCTGCACCATACATATCTATAAAATTTAAGTTTTCAAACACTTCCTTTTTCCCAAATAAAGTGGCAAAAAGGATGCAATCATCAACATGAACCACTTCATTTTTATTGTAACGATCAGGGACATAATAGTCCGATTCGTTATTCACAATAGTTTCTGTTGTGGAAGCAATAAGATCTAAAGAATTTATTTCAGATAAACATAAATCTAAATGATTCGGTTTGTATTCATCATCGGCATCAATTACTGTGATGTAAACGCTGTTTGTTAGTAAAATTGCTTTGTTGATTGATTCTGACTGACTACAATTTTTATGGCGCAAATAGGTAATTTTATTTTCATTTAGAATAGCATATTCTAAAATTGATTGATGAGAACCATTGGTGCCTCCATCATCAATAATTATTAATTCAAAATCTTTGAAAGTTTGATTTAATACCGAGTCAATTGCCCTTTTTACAATAGTAAAGGGGGTATTATAAACGGACATAATAACCGCTACTTTATATTTATTTTTCATAGAAACAAAAAAATCAAAATTATCAACTATTAAAATAATCTTTAATAACTATATATTAAATAATAAACAACAATTTGTTTGCACTTCCGCAGGATCCTTACCAATAGTTATTTTAATAAAAAACAGAAACTATTAAGGTAAAGTCTTAATTTTTGTGAACAAAATAGAAATAAAACTACTGCTTTTTTATCTCTCCTACATATTTTGTTAGCATTAAACCGTAGCGGGATTTAGCTACTTTAGGGGACATCGATTTTTGAATGGTGTCCAAATACTTAACCGTAGCATCATTAATTTCAGATAATGCGATATAAGGCGCTACTTCATAGTCTTTATTGGTGACCGCAAAATTAATCGCATAAAGGTATTTCCTTTTCATTATAACATTTGATTTTTCCTCAATTGAAGCAATTAAATCCATTTGTTTGTTTTTTAACGCATTAATCTTTGCAACGGTAAGTTCTAACTGTTGCTCGTTGTATTTGGAAGTAATTTTCTTGTAATTTTCATACAATTCATTGTTCTTAGATCCTGTAATGACCGCTTTTGAATAGAAATATTCCAGTTCTGTAGCGATATTTATTTTCCCAGTCTCAGCAAAAAACATCAAATTGTTATCTCCAGATTTTGTTTCTCCACGGTCCAAAAATAAGTACAACATTTCTGGTGATTTCAAATCAATGTTGCTTTCAAATTCCGATTTGCCATCAATTTTTATACTGTCAAGGGTGATAAAAGTACTGTCGCCCATTTTTTTCAAATACAAAGTTCCTTTTTGTAATCCTTTTACATTCCCCGTTATTTGTATATTGGTTTCTGGTTTATTTTCGCATGACGCCAAAATAAATAGGGACAGTATAGCCAATAGTAATTTTTTCATAGTTTTTTATTTGTTGGCAAATTAAAGAAATTATTAAATACTATCGAGGGTTTTTGTCGATTTATTGCTACTAAAAATTGGGAGTATTCGAAATGAAATTCTATTTCAAAAAAAAACTCCTGAAAACAGGAGCTTAATTTAATCAAATTTGTTTTTTATATAGTATTTACCATCTAGATCATCGTCAAAATCATCAATTTTGATTGGTTTTGGTTTCGGTTTTCCAGCGTTAGCTTTCTTTTTCCATAAATCAAATTTGTCAGTTGGAAGTTTCTTTTTCATAATTTCAAGAACTTCTGTTTCGTTTAATCCGAATTCCTTTTTGATAATTTCAAATGGATTTTTTTCTAAAGCCAGGGTGATCAGTTTTTCATTTTGATCCCAAGTCAATTCAATCTTTTTACTCTTTTTCATTCCTAGAAAAATAAATAAGGTGGTTTTTGTTTAGTTAATATCTCAATCATAATTCAATATTAATAAAAAAATCAATACGTTTTATAGTAGCATTAAAATTTTTTTATGGTTTTTCAAACGTGCTCTTTTTTTGGAACGGTATTTTTAACAAGTTTCCTATGACATTATTTTTTTCTATTTCCATGTGAGTGTCAATTCCGTAAACAATTTCCTCTCTTTTTAAGGTAGAAAAAGTACCAAATAGCCGATCCCAAATAGAAAAGATATTTCCATAATTACTATCGGTATGCGGCAATTCATAATGGTGGTGCACTTTGTGCATGTCTGGAGAAACGATGATATAACTTAACCAGCGATCAAAATTCACCGGCAAAGAAATGTTGGCGTGATTGAATTGTGATAAAACTACCGATAGCGATTGGTACAAAAACACCATCCACATTGGAGCTCCGACTATTACAACTGCTAGCGCGGTAAATACAAATCGTACCACGCTTTCCCCCGGGTGATGGCGGTTGGCGGTCGTGGTGTCTACCCAAGTATCCGAATGATGAATTAAGTGAAAGCGCCAAAAAAATTTGACTTTGTGTTCTACATAATGCACCAAATAAGCGCTAATTAAATCCAATAATAGCAATCCAATAATCATGTAAATCCATGGATTTATAGCATTCAAATAGGGAAGTAATCCAATACTATTTTGTGTTGCCCACTGGGAAGTCCAAAGTAAAATAAACGCCATAAAAAAGTTGACTACAATGGTGGTAACCGTAAAAAATAAATTTATTCCCGCGTGCTTCCACTTACTGTATTTTAATAAGAAAAGTGGTTTTATGGTTTCTATTAACCAGAAAAAAGTAATTCCACCTGCTAAAATTAACGCACGGTGTAAAGAAGGTATCGTTTCAAAATAAAGGATAATCTCGGTCATCTTTTTTTTTATAAAAATAGGAATTTATCTTTTAAAATGATCGGTTGACAAAAAATAGATGGGAAAAAGAGATCGAATTGGCTTTAAAGCCAATTATTTTTTAGTTTTAGAAGTAAAATGCTGGGTTAAATAAATCAAATTTACTCCAAGAATAAATAAGTTGGTGATAATGATTGGCCACGAGGTTTTCAGCATAATCCCATAAAAAATAAATAAAATAGCACCAATAGAATTGATCGTTCTTAGCGTGATAATGTTTTTCATTAAAAAGGAAATCATCAATAGTAAGGACGCCAAATAACCAATCCAATCTGTTGGTGTAATATCAAACATAGCTGAGTATTTAATTTAAAGGAATTAAAACGTGTTTACCGTTTTTCTAATGGCAACTAATTTGGTCATTAAGGCTTCAAAATAATCCAGGTGAAGCATGTTGGCGCCATCACTTTTAGCATTTGCAGGGTCAAAATGAGTTTCAATAAATATTCCATCCACACCAACAGCAATTCCCGCTTTGGCAATGGTTTCGATCATATCTGGGCGACCGCCCGTAACTCCGGCCGTTTGATTTGGCTGTTGTAAAGAGTGGGTTACATCTAAAACGGTAGTAGCATACTGTTGCATGGTCGGAATTCCACGAAAATCGACAATCATATCTTGGTAGCCAAACATGGTTCCTCTATCGGTAACCATTACGTTTTGGTTGTGGCAATCTAAGACTTTTTGAACAGCATGTTTCATACTCTCCGGACTCATGAATTGTCCTTTTTTCAAATTCACCACTTTTCCAGTATTGGCAGCAGCCACCACTAAATCGGTTTGACGAACTAAAAAAGCTGGGATTTGCAACACATCAACATATTGAGCTGCCTTGTCGGCATCTTCATTGGTATGAATATCGGTAACGGTAGGAACGCCAAAAGTTTCCGAAACTTTGCGTAATATTTGCAATGCTTTTTCATCACCAATACCTGAAAAACTATCAATTCTAGATCGATTTGCTTTTTTGAAAGAGCCTTTAAATACGAATGGGATTTCTAATTTATCGGTAATTCCAACTAATTTTTCAGCAATTCTCATCGCCATTTCTTCTCCTTCAATTGCGCAAGGTCCTGCTAACAAAAAGAAGTTGCCGCTATCAGTATGTTTTATTTGAGGTAGTGTGTGTAGGTTCATCGTGCTTTTTTTGATAGTGCAAATATAGGAATTAGGAGTTATTAATTGTGTGTTAATTCAGTTTTTGTTATTTGGAAATCTGTATACTCTTTGGCAATTAAAAATCGCTAATCGTTTTTCGTCAACCGTTTTTCGTTAACCTCAAAGCATTCACTTTTGCTAACAACGGTCAACAAACAACGGTTAACGAATCTCGTTACTTCACTAATCCAAACCCTACAGGCACCATTAAGTCGCCTTTTTCATAGCAATTGAGATACATTTTTATAGGTTTTTTCAAGCTTACCCAAGTGACTTCGTATTGATCGAGGAAGCCGCCACCCATTTCGTGGTTTTTGGTAGGGAAGGGGCAACAGATGGTTACTTTTTTAAAGAAGACTTTTTCACCATTGGGTCCGGAAAGTGCGTTTAAAAAACGCTCTTGGTTAATGGTTAAGTTTTTGGTGTCCCAATAAAACACATTGATGGGATAATCGGGGTGGTAACCGTATTTGGGGTCTTTACTGTAAACAGTAATATAAATTTGATTTTCATAATTCGTTTGTTTTAAAAATTAAAGATACGATTTTCATTTATGCAATAACCGTGCTAAAAAAAATAGTTGTAGGTTGTTAACCGTTGGTTGTTTTTCGTTGACCGTTGGTCGTTTTTCGTTGATCGCTTATTTAGTAACAAAAAAACCACGCAATTGGCGTGGTTTTTTTTAATCTTATTTTAGTTTAAGCGGTTTTTCTCTTTTTAATCAAAAGAAAACCTAGCGCTGTTCCCAACACGATCATTGGGATTATAAAGTCACTAATGGGCACATCATTTGTGTCATCTGGAAATGATTCTTGAGCATTTACCAAATTCATTACTAAAATAAATACGAATGAATAGACTGTTTTTGGGGTTTTAGTTTTCATAGTTACTTATTTTACGATTATTTTTTGAGTGTTTGTTTTTCCGTTGTTGGTCATTTCTACCATATAAACCCCAGCTTTTAATTCAACATTTGGCTGAACTAGGATTGAATTGTTTATTGGCGTAGCGCTTACTTTGTAAACCGATTGACCTATAATATTGTAAATGGTAATAGCTACTTTGT
>Ga0209443_1002791_pt1 | contig 10183 bp, 7 predicted proteins | sample LauGreBMM110DCMD_2_FD_187571 | JGI IMG/M metagenome (GOLD analysis project Ga0209443, IMG submission 187571) | Freshwater lake microbial communities from Lake Michigan, USA - Su13.BD.MM110.DCMD (SPAdes) (version 2) | ecosystem: Environmental > Aquatic > Freshwater > Lake | place: Lake Michigan... | reverse complement strand
AAGGATGGCACAACTTTGAAGGAATCAGCGCTGGCTTTAGGCCTTGTTAGCGAAGAGCAATTCAATGAGTGGGTTGATCCAAAAAAGATGATTTAGTTTAACATGCCGTTTATAATTTATAACAAACTAAATTTTTACTTTAAAGCGTGAGATTGTTCTTGCGCGATATTATTCCAAGCCAGTTGTTGCATTGTAAGCTTTTTGGCGACGGAGATTTAGATGGTGAAAGTTTCATGTCATCATTACTCGGAGTCTGATTATTCTGATGAGATCCTTTCAACGGAGATTTTGCAGACTTCGTGTCATCATCATTCTGGGTCTTATTATCCTGAGTAATTTTTGAATTTGACTCTGCAGTTTCAACCTCACTAAGATTATTTTTATTTATCAGACCTCCAAAGAACCCCGAAAGACAACCATAATCAACAGCATTTAATTCAGCTTCGTCAGTTGCCGGAAGAAACCCAGAAGGATTAGAAGCTTTTTGGAGAGCGGATGATTTTAAAAATTTTTGTGGGCGACAAGATGTAAACTCTGGCAACTCTTCTCTTTCCCTTTTATTTGTCTCACTAATAGATTTTGATTGATCGCGCAATTCTACCTTCATAAATAAAAATTAAATTGTTAAATTTGTATTTTAAAACTTATATTATTAAACACAAAAAATAGCTAATTTATTTTTAACTTATTGAAATAAATATTTTTTTTGAAATAAAATGAGAATTTATTTTTTTAGTTAACTATCCTTCCAACCTTTTCTTTTTAAGAAGAATTCATAAGAATCCTCAAAGGTAAATGTTTTGTCGTCATCAAAAACAACTAATTTATTTGCGATTTCTTTGAGCATTCCTTCATCGTGCGAAACCATAATTAATGCACCTTCAAAGCTTTTTATCGCTTCTTTAAGTGAATCACAAGATTCCATATCAAGGTGATTTGTTGGCTCATCAAGCAATAATAAATTCGTACCTCTTAACAAGATTTTTCCAAGCATCACGCGACTTTTTTCGCCACCCGAAAGTACCGAAATTTTTTTATTTGCCAAATCACTCGAAAACATCATATTACTACAAACTTGTCTTACGCGACTTTGTGGCAAGCGCTCGTCAACTTTTTGAAGTTCTTCAAAAACAGTTGAATTTTTATCTAAACGATCAATATTCATTTGCCCAAAAAAACCAATTTCGACTTTGCTATGAACCTTAACTACGCCCTTCAAAGGTTGTATATCTTGCGTTATAAGTTTTAACAAAGTTGATTTTCCTTTACCGTTTTTACCAATTACGCAAATTTTTTCACCATTGGCAATTTTAAAAGATAAATCATTAATTAAGCGATTTTCAGGATTATACCCAAATGCCAAATTTTCAACTTCAATTAAATTTTCTTTACTCGCAAAAGGCTTGTGATTAAAGGCGAAATCAAGATTTTGAATATTGTCTAATTTTTCTTTTACATCAATTTTATCAAGCATTTTAACTCGCGATTGGACGCGACTGGCTTGACTCGCTTTAGCTCCAAAGCGATCAATCCATTCTTGAGTTTTTTGGCGTTGCTTCTCTTCATTGACTCGCGTTTTTTCATAAATTTCTTCTTCCACCGCAATTTTTTCGCGCACGCCTTTGGTATTTCCAGGAACTTTTTTAAAACTATTACGATGAAGCAATAAAGTGTGCGTAATAACGCTATCCATGAAATCGCGATCGTGAGTAACTAAAATCAACTCGCCTTCCCATTCGCGCAAAAATTCTTTTAACCAACGAATTGAGTGAATATCGAGATAATTTGTGGGCTCGTCGAGCAACAACATTTGTGGCTCAATCAACAATAATTTAGCTAAATTTAATTTGACTTGATAACCGCCCGAAAAGTTTTTTGGATCCTTTTGCAAGTCTGACTCCGTAAATCCCAAGCCATATAAAATATTTTCACCTTTCCAACCTTCATGCTCACGATCTTCCGGCAAAACTGAACAAATTTCTTCCAATACAGTGTTGTGCGTAAAATGAATATGCTGTTCTAAATGCCCTATTCTGTAGCCTCGTGGAATTTCTACCGCCCCGCTATCGGGCTCAATTTTTTTTAAAATTAACTTTAAAAAGGTTGATTTTCCACTGCCGTTGCGACCAATCAGCCCAACCTTTTCTCGTGGATTAATTATAAAATTACCTTCGGAAAAAACTTCGTGTCCCGAAAAAGAAATTGATAAATCTTTAGCTCTAATCATATTTTTGTTTTAAGTTTTTATTCATCATAACTAAATTATTTTAAAATTAACATATTTTTAAAATAATTTACACACATTGAGCCTTTTATACTCCAAGCATTAAAATTTCATCAAGTTTTTTAATAATTTTTTGTGAAATATTTTGTGAAACTTCAATGGCTTTTTTAGCGTTGTCATTGTAGGAAAGAATGTCATTTGGATTTTGTAAAAATTTTTGTACAATTTCATAAAGTTCATCGACATTTTTAACAATTTCACAAGCATTTCTTTGATGCAAATCATTATAAATTTCAGCAAAATTAAAAACTTCCGAACCAGTAATGACAACGCAATTCAACTGAATCGCTTCAAACGGATTATGTCCACCAATTTTTAAAAGCGAACCGCCAATAAAGGCAAAATTTGTTAAAGAATAAAAAGTTCCAAGCTCTCCCAAACTGTCGACAAGATAGATTTCCGTAGACTCAAAGATATTTTGATTCTTACTTCTTTGTGAAAAATTTATATTTTTAAAAAGTTCGCAAACCTTGTCAGCTCTATTTGGATGACGCAAAACTATGATTGTTAATAAATCAGAAAATTGCTTTTTTAAACGCTGATGTGTTTGTAAAATTAACTCTTCTTCGCCCTCATGAGTTGAAGCGCAAAGCCATATTTTGCGATCACCAATTTGCATTTTTAATTCTTGTAATTTTTTGTCATCAACTTCGAGTTTAGAATTTTGCGATTTAAGATTTCCTTCGTAAAAAACAGTATTTTTTGTAAGATTTTGTAAAAGATTTTTATCCTGCGCACTTTGCGCAAAAATTGCCGAAAAATAATCAAAAATATTAAAGCCTAATTTTTTTAAAAAAAGCCATTTCGAAGCGGTTTTTTTGGAGATTCGAGCATTAATTAAAAAGCTTAAAATAGCTTTTTTTCGAGCACAATAAATAAAATTCGGCCAAATCTCCGACTCAACAAAAATGCAGGCTCTCGGCTTCCAATAATTAAGAAATTTTTTAACAATAAAATAACTATCGATCGGAAGAAATTGATGAATAATGCGATTTTTAAATAATTCATTTTGTAAAATTTTTTGTTCAATAATTTGCGCCGAAGTGGTTGAAGTTGAAGTAAAAAGAATGTTAATATTTTCTGAGAATTTAAGTAAATTTTCAATCAAAACCCAAGCTGAATTTGATTCGCCCACACTTACAGCATGAACCCAAAACAATTGAGAATTTTGTGGTTTAACAATTTTTGTAATCGCGAATCTTTCTAAAAATCTGTGCGGATGTTCTTTGGATTTTTTCTTGCGGTATAAAATTAGAAAAAATAAAAAAGGTAAAATTATTACCGAAAAAATTTGATAAATTCTTAATAAAATATTGCCCCAAAAGCTCATTTAAAAGCCCCCGGCATTTTTTATAAAAAACTTTTTAACTTTTGGAAGTAAATTTATAACGCCTAAACCAACATTGCGCGCCGATTTTAAAACCAAGCTTTTGCTTTCAAAAATTGAATTCAAAACATCGGTGGCGATCACCATTTTTTTAGCGTTATTGCGGGTTTTTTGATGATAAGATTTTATTAAATTTTCTGAAGAAATTTCTAAACCGCATAAAATATTTTGCGCGATTAAATCGCGTAAATTTTTAATGCCGACAATTGCTAAATTAAAGCCTTGACCCGCAATTGGATGGACTCCACAAGCCGAATCGCCAATAAATAACATTTTTTGGTGATAAAAATCTTTAGCCAAAATCATGACTAATGGATAGGAAAATTTTTGCGAAATTATTTGACATTTGCCCAAGCAATTTTCCATTTTTTTATGTAATTGGTGCAAAAAATTTTCCTTATCGAGACTCAGAATTGCTTGCGCCTCTTCATCGCGAGCAATCCAAACAATTGAAGATTGATTTTGGTCTTTGAGTGGCAAAATTGCCAAAGGTCCGCTTGGTAAAAATTTTTCGTAAGCAATATTTTTGTGCGGAATTTGATGAGAAATTTTAAAAACAATTGCTGTTTGGTGATAATTTTTAGTTTGAGTAGGAATTTTATAAAGCTCGCGAAGCTTGGAAAATCTGCCATCGCACGCTAAAAGTAATTTTGCTTCAATAAAGTTTTTATCATTTAATTCGATTAAAACTTTTTCATCAAAATTAATTTCTTGGTAAAAATTTGGACAAAAAATTGTAATGTTTTTTTGTTGAGAAATCTTATTTTTTAAAGCTTCAAAAATAAAATGATTTTCAATAATTTGCCCGAGTTGACCATCTTTTTCATCGACTTCTAAGCCAATAAAATCAAGAACAAAAGGTGATTTGTAATCGGTGATTTTTATATCAGAAATTTTGCCGGCGACATTTTGTAATTCATCGTAAATTCCAAGTTCTTTAAAAAGTTTTAACGAAGATGATGAGATGGCGTAAGCGCGCCCATCATCCGTGCGCACCTTATCAAAAATATTTTCTTTTTCGATTAAAGCGATTGAAATTTGTGGCGAAATTTGCGCTAAAGTTAATGCGCAAGTCATGCCCGCAAATGAACTTCCGATGATGGCTATATCAAATTTTTGACAGTTCATGACTTGGCGTTAATTAAAGCGAAAATTATTTTCCTTGATAAATTTTAATAATATTATCAAGCATTTTTAAAGCTTCTTCTCTTGGGCGTTGAAAAGTATTGCGACCAATGATAGAACCATTCGCTCCCCCTTTATAAATTTGACGAATTTCATTATAAATTTCTTCTTCGCCTTTAGCATTTCCGCCTGAGAAAACCACGATACGACGACCGTCGAAAGCAGTTTTAATAATATGGCGCACTCTTTCTTCAAGCGTGTTCATTGGAATTTTTAGCTTTTCATAAACCTTGATGGTTTCAAGATTTTCTAAGGCTTGCGTTGGAGGTTTAACTTTAATAATATGCGCTCCAAGCATTGCCGCGATATGAGTTGCATAAGCGCAAATATCCATCGCCGTTTCGCCAATTTTTGATAAATCTCCTCCGCGTGGGTAAGACCAAATTACAACCGCCAAACCGTTGGCTTTAGCTTCTTCAGCAATGCTAGAAATTTCTTCAAACATATCAAAAGCTGCGTCAGATCCGGGATAGATTGTAAAGCCAATTGCCGAACAACCCAAGCGCAAAGCATCTTTTACCGAGGCTGTTGTAGCTTGATGCGGAGCCGTTCCGCCATTGTGAAGTGAATTTGAAGAATTAACTTTTAAAATTGTCGGAATTTGTCCAGCAAAAGTATCCGCTCCGGCTTCAATCATGCCAAGTGGTGCTGCGTAAGCGTTCAAACCAGCTTCAATTGCTAATTCATAGTGATAATGTGGGTCGTAAGCGTCTGGATTAACTGCGAAACTGCGATCAGGACCATGTTCAAAACCTTGATCGACGGGCAAAATAAGCATTTTTCCAGTGCCACCTAATTTGCCATGCATCAAGATTCGTGCTAGATTAGACTTAGTTCCCGGATTATCGCTTTCATAGTGCGAAAGAATTTTTTTAACTGTTGCTGAAATTTTCATAATATTGTTTTTGAATTTGCTTTATACTCAAATTTATACTAAATTTTAATTCTAAAAATGCTTTTTAAAATTAAATTTAGCCCTAAATATTCATTTGAAAAAAATTATAAATTTTTATTTTTGAGGGTCAAGATTTTTTAAAAAATGCGAGTGATTATGTAAAAATATCGCGAAATGAAATCTCAATTTCTACAAATTTACGATTTTATGCTTTTACGTGCCTAACCCTAAATTACCTCGGCTAAAATGATGGAATTCTTCATTTAAATATAAAATCAAAGCCAAAGATGACTAATGTCGCAATTCGGATGCAACTAAAGCTTTTACTTCTAAATCTTTTTTTAGATCTATATTTTCTGATGGTCTTTCTTCATCTTGGTTTACCAGTGTTTCATTGGCTTTAACTAAATAGTTACTCTCAATAAAAGATAAGCCTTTATATTTATCATAACCAATATTGCCTTGCGAATCTTTTACAATAAAACTATAAATATCTTTTTCTGTTAAATCTTTTACATCGAAAAGTTTATCATCAATTTTAATTTTGGGATTTTCTCCTCCCAGCATAATCATTGATAAGACTGTGCCAGTTTTTTTATTTATAGTGAGTATAGCTTGAGAACCTTCTAAGCCTTTGGCGGGATGGCATTTATAAGGATCTGAGTTAGTGCAATAAGATAGCGCCTTTTCGCCATTCATGATTATAATATGATTTTCATCATTACAATCTTTAGAAGAAATTTCTACTATATTATTAAAATTTTTATCTGGATTATAAGAAGTCGTCATTCCCAAATTTTTTGGATAATATTTAGAAGTTAAATCAGCTGTGATTTTTGGTTTTCTACCAAATAATCCCATATATTTTTGAATTTGTTTTTGGTCCACAATTGAAGGTTCTTGTATTGGCAATATATTTTTAGCAACAAATTTCCCCGTCTTATCTGGATGCTTAACCATCGGAAGCAAATAAGATATTTTGGCAGGATAAAATAAATCAGATTGCCTCACTGGATCCTGAAGAAAAAAATGGGTCATTTCATGTAAAAAAACTGACCAGAAATCTCCCTCCCCTGTTTTATAAGTGTTCATGAAAATAACATGATCCTTGTTACCAAATCCAAAAAAATTAACAAGCTGGGTTCCACCCGCAAGTTCTGAGTTAATAAAATTAAAATGTAAATTATAATCGACCTCTTTAGTTTTATCTTTAATATCTTTGTTAGTTACAAATTTTATATTGTATCGACCAAAAAATTCATTACAAAGCTCCGCTCCTATTTCTTCAATATCATTAATATCTTGTGGCACTTTAAGACTTGTGTAATTTGGATTGGAGTTTTGTATTTTTAGGCCAGATGGAATTTTATCTTTATCAGCATTAAGTAAAATTATAATTTCCTTATCTGAATTCCATTTTTTAAGATAATCTTCCGAGACAACCCCGTTATTACCAATCCCCCCTTTTAAACCTTCAATTGATTCTAAATTTAATTGTTTTGCGCCCCGAGTTTGTTGAATTTCCTTCCCCTGAATATCATAAAATTTAAAAATGGCGCCAGTTAAATCCAATCCAGTAGCTGATGGTATATAAATACTAACATCACCTATAGAAGCTTGATTAATTCTAATTTCAGCATTACTAAAATCAGAACCAGAAAAGTTGGAATTGTATGACCAAAGATTTTCAAATTTTGTTCCAGCAAAATTGGCATTGGTGATTCTTAAAATTTCAGGTTCTAATTTGGTTTTTGCAGTTAAATCTTCAATTTTAGATTGTATTTCCTTCTGAGGCATTGAATCAATATTATATTTAAAATACATAACATTATTACTTATATCAAAGTCATTAATTCTATTTATTAATAACTGATTTCTTCCAATATTAGATATCAACTCATTAATCTGATTTTCATATATTCTATCACCAAAATTCACTTTTTTCAAAACAATATTACTGAAATCAGCATTTTCTAAATTGCAACTATTGTAAAAAATAACTGAATCTAAAGAAGGAAATTTTGCCCCTGAAAAATTACAATCTTTAAATCCTATACCATTTAAATCGAAATCCCTAAGATCCATTTTTGAAAAATTTTCACCCTCAATTATTTTTGTATTTGCCCTCGCATCCTTGAGGCGATTTTTAAGTCTCTCAACTATCTTCGTATTTGCCTTTGGATCTTCGAAACGACTTATGAACCCATCTTTTGAACTTTTAGGAGGGGGAAGTTGAGGTTTAGCAATTAAATTAGATTTATTGCCTAGTTCTGCTCCAAGAGAATTTTGGAGCCCTTGAACTCTCGACATCAATCCAACTCCTAAGCCCGTTTTTGTTCTCAAATCCCCCAAGGAAGAAGCTTGGAATGTTAAAGATGATAATGATCCCGCTGTTAACGCAACCATACCCGCAATAATTCTTTTCTTCATAAAATTTGTAATTTTTTGTAGGGTTTTTTAAGAAGATTTGATGCCGAAGAAAAGGTCATTTTTAAATATAAAAATTACAAATAATTATTAATTTTGATTGCAAAAAATCAATTTTCAATAAAAAAACTCAATGATTAATTTAATAATACCATTTCCAACAAAAAATGCTAATTTCTAAAATCAAACAATTAAGCAAAGAAGAAATTTTACAAAAATCCATTTAAAATTTTATCTTAGCCTTAAATCAAACTTGCAATTAATTTCATAAATTTTTATTATTTTAAACCAATTTTTTTAAGAATTTATGCAACTTGAAATAGAAAAAAACACAACACAACAAAAAGAAAAAATTTTTGAAGAAATCAATAATTTTTTTATGTTAAATTCTGCGCAAAAAAAGTGTTTGGAAGATTATGTTTCAAAGCTTTTGCAAGAAAATGAAAATTTTAATTTTATCGGCAAATCAACAATTGATCAAACATGGCATCGCCATATTCTTGATTGCGCGCAATTAATACAATTTATTAAAAATCCGCAAAAAAAATTCGCTGATTTGGGTTCGGGTGCAGGCCTACCGGGAATGGTTTTGTCAATTCTTGGATTAAAAGAAATTCATCTGGTTGAAAAGTCTTTTCGCAAAGCCGATTTTTTACGCAAAATAAAAAATATTTCGCCGAATCGCGTTTTTGTTCATCAAGCCAAACTTGAAGAACTTGAAAATATTAATTTTGATTGCATCATGTCTCGAGCCCTGGCACCACTCGATAAACTTTTAGAATATTGTAAAAAATTTTTAAAAGATGATGGTTATTGTTTATTTTTAAAAGGCAAAAATTTGCCACTCGAAATTTCTCAAGCGAAGCAAAAATTTTCTTTTGAATTTGAGCTTTTTCCAAGCTTAACTTCAAAAGAAAGTAATATTATTCGTATCAACAAAATATCAAATTTAAATTAGGAGTTAAAATGTTAATTGGCGTTCCAAAAGAAATAAAAGATCATGAATATCGCTCGGCCTCAACACCTTCAGGAGTTAGAGAGTTAGTAAGTTCTGGGCATCAAGTTTTAGTACAAAAAGATTTAGGCGAAGGCATTGGTTTTTTAGACGCAGATTATCGCGAAGCGGGCGCTAAAATCGCTAATTCCGCCGAAGAAGTTTACGAAAAATCTCAAATGATTTTAAAAGTAAAAGAGCCTCAAAAATCGGAGTGTGATTTAATTAAAAAAGAGCAAATTATTTTTTCATATTTGCACCTCGCGGCCGAACCGAATTTAACAAAATTATTAATGAAATCGGGTTGTCGCGCGATTGCTTTTGAAACCGTTACCGCTAACGACAAATCCTTGCCACTCTTGGCTCCAATGAGTGAAGTTGCAGGAAAATTATCAATTCAAGCAGGAGCGCGCGCATTAGAGAAATCTCAAGGCGGACGCGGTGTTTTACTCGGCGGAGTTCCCGGAGTTGAGCGTGCGAAAGTTGTAATTATCGGCGGTGGAGTTTCTGGCACCAACGCGGCCAAAGTCGCAATTGGCATGGGCGCAGAAGTTATAATTCTTGACAAATCTTTAGCGCGAATTCGTTATTTATGCGATATTTTTGGCAATTCGGCAAATGTTCTTTACGCCTCAATCGAAAATATTGAAAAAAATGTTATCGATGCTGATTTGGTAATCGGCGCAGTTCTAATTCCGGGGGCTTCGGCGCCAAAAGTTGTTTCCAAAAAAATGGTCAAAGAAATGAAAAAAGGTTCGGTGTTGGTTGATATTTCAATCGATCAAGGCGGATGCTTTGAAACAAGTCGCCCAACTTCGCACAGCAATCCAACTTACGAAGTTGATGGTGTCATTCATTATTGCGTCACTAACATGCCCGGTGCGGTTGCGCGCACTTCAACGCAAGCTTTGGAAAATTCAACTTTGCCTTTTACTTTGGCGATTGCCAATAAAGGCTTTAACAAAGCGCTTCGCGACGATAAAAATTTAATGGCGGGTTTAAATGTCTTTG
>Ga0209443_1002787_pt1 | contig 10190 bp, 12 predicted proteins | sample LauGreBMM110DCMD_2_FD_187571 | JGI IMG/M metagenome (GOLD analysis project Ga0209443, IMG submission 187571) | Freshwater lake microbial communities from Lake Michigan, USA - Su13.BD.MM110.DCMD (SPAdes) (version 2) | ecosystem: Environmental > Aquatic > Freshwater > Lake | place: Lake Michigan... | reverse complement strand
AATCCGCCTTTAATTAGTTTCATTATGCGACCAGATTCTGTCGAACGCCATACTTTAGCTAATATTTTGGAGATAGGCAGGTATACCATCAACCATTTGAATGAAAGTATTTATAAGCAAGCACACCAAACTTCAGCTAGGTATCCACAAGAGACATCAGAGTTTGATGCAACAGGTTTAAGTACCGAATATAAATTTAATTGTAAGGCGCCATTTGTAAAACAAAGTAATATCCAACTTGAAATGGAATTTAAGCAAAGAATTGATTTGACCATTAATAGTACCATTATGATTATCGGTGAAATTAAAAATATTTATTTTCCCGAGGACTGCCTACAGGAAGATGGCTTTTTAGATATCGAAAAAGCAGGAACTGTAACTTGTTCAGGGCTCGATAGCTATCATTTATCAACAAGTTTAGAGCGTCTACCTTATGCAAAAGTTTAATATTTTATTTCCAACCGACTATAAGTTTATTGTTGAAAAAATAAATGAAATTAATCCGGTTAAATATGCAAAAACAAGAAATTTCTTAAACGGGGATATTACCTATTTGTCGCCCTATATTTCTAGGGGCGTAATATCGACAAAACAATTAATGGATACCATTTTAAAAAACGGATTTACATTATTTCAAAGTGAGAAATTAATTCAAGAATTGGCTTGGCGTGAATACTATCAAAGGGTATGGCAGGTTAAAAAAGAACAAATTTGGGATGATTTAAAACAAGCTCAACCAGCTATTAGCCATAATGAAATGTTGGCTTCTTTATTAAACTGTAATACGGGTATTCAAATCATTGATGAACAAATTAATCAATTATTTGAAACAGGATATATGCATAACCATATAAGAATGTATTTAGCATCAATTGCTTGTAATATTGGAAAAGCACATTGGCAAATGCCTGCTAAATGGCTATACTATCATTTATTGGATGGGGATATAGCAAGTAATAATTGCAGTTGGCAATGGGTGGCTGCTTCATTTTCTTCAAAAAAATATTATTGTAATCAAGAAAATATTAATAAATATACCAATACATATCAAACAGGTACTTTTTTAGATAATTCTTATGAACAAATTGCCAGTATACAAGTGCCTAATAGTTTAAAACCTACAGCTTCATTAAAATTACAAACAATTTTACCAGACACCAAACTCCCTTCACTAGATTTAACTAAACCTACATTAATATACAACTCATATAATTTGGATTCAACTTGGCGTGCAAATGAAAATGTCAATAGGGTATTACTCTTAGAGCCATCTCATTTTAATGTAAACCCCGTGAGTGAGAAGGTAATTCATTTTATACTTGAGCTATCAAAAAACATTCCAGATTTACAAGTATTTGTAGGAGAAATAGCAGCAATTTTAGCAATTTATAAAGAAAGTGAAATGGAGATAAAGGATATAATTATTTCCAAAGAACATCCAGCCTTTGATTACTATCCTGGCATTAGAGACCAACGTGATTGGATGTTTCCAACTGTTTCAGGTTATTACCCCTCCTTTTTTAAATTTTGGCAAAAATGCCAACAATCAATCCAATAAGAACTCAGTTTATAAATTTCACAGTATTCAACAATATGTTAAATATTTTGTTATAATCATATAAAATTGATACTATGACATTTCAAGAACAATTGGACCATTTAATTATAGGAAAAAACGCAATACCTGAAGCATTTGTATTGCCAGCACTAATTGATCAAAAAACCTATCTCTCTGATGGTGAATTACTTACTTGGGATGGTCCATCCCATGAAGTTTTTTCACCCATATGCACACAAACGCCCAACGGAATAGAGCGCATTAAAATTGGCTCTTACCCTATCTGTACAGAGAAAGAGGCGAAAATTGCATTAGACGCAGCTTGTGAAGCCTATAATGATGGCAGGGGCGAGTGGCCAACTATGTCCGTTTCGGAGCGCATAAAATGCGTTGAAAATTTTATTACTAAAATGCTTGAACAAAAAGCAATTGTTGTAAAATTACTAATGTGGGAAATTGGTAAAACCTATGCAGACTCAGAAAAAGAATTTGATAGAACTGTTGAATATATTTATGCCACCATTGAAGCGCTAAAGGATATTGATAGAGACTCTTCAAGATTTACAATAGAACAAGGTATTGTGGCGCAAATTAGACGATCACCACTTGGTGTTGTACTATGTATGGGGCCGTTTAATTATCCCTTGAATGAAACTTTTACCACATTAATTCCTGCTATTATTATGGGGAATACTTTATTATTCAAGGCGCCTAAACATGGTACTTTATTGCATTATCCAATGCTTGAAGCGTTTAAAACATGCTTTCCTAAAGGGGTAGTCAATACTATCTATGGGCGTGGTAATGTAATCATACCTGCATTAATGGAATCTGGAAAAATAAATGTACTTACATTAATAGGATCCAGTAAAGTTGCCAATCAATTAAAAAAATTACATCCAAAAGTAAATCGCTTAAGGGCCATATTAGGATTAGATGCTAAAAACGCAGCCATTATAACCAAGGATGCTGATATAGTATTAGCAGTTAAAGAAACCGTATTAGGTGCACTTTCATTTAATGGACAAAGGTGTACGGCACTTAAAACTATTTTTGTGCATCAATCCATTGCGCATGAATTTATTGAATTGTTAAAAGAGCAGGTTGCAAAATTACAATTTGGATTGCCTTGGGAAAAAGGAGTCACTTTAACACCTTTACCTGAACCTGGTAAGCCAGCCTATTTAAATGATTTAATAGAGGATGCAAAGCTACATGGAGCAAGTATTATGAATGAAAATGGAGGAACAATTAAGGAAACTTTTTTTTATCCAGCTATATTATTTCCAGTCAACCATAAAATGAAGGTATACAGTGAAGAGCAGTTTGGTCCAATTATTCCTATTATCCCTTTTGATGATATTGAGGAACCTATTCAATACATTATTAAATCAACGCATGGCCAACAAGTTAGTTTGTTTTCAAAAAATAAAGCAGAGCTGGCAAGTTTGATTGATCCATTAGTGAATCAAGTGAGTCGTGTGAACATTAATTGTCAGTGTCAAAGAGGACCAGATAGTTTTCCATTTACCGGTCGAAAAGACAGTGCCGAGGGTACTTTGTCTGTGGTGGATGCTTTGAGGTCATTTTCAATTAGGTCACTAGTTGCTGCTAAACTAACCGATGAAAATAAAGAAATCATCAATGACATTGTTGCTTCAGATGACTCTAATTTTTTAAGTACAAAATTTATTTTTTAGCAAAAAATAGAAGCAACTCGCCTTCAAATACACCCTTTCGTTAAACAGATATATAAAATTTAACCTAAGTAGAGTAATTTTATATCTGAATTTTTTTATTATCAAATTATTTAACAGATTAGGCATCATTAAGCTAATCCCTCTGAAATACTAATTCTGCATGTCTTCTAAAAAAGTAATTATTATTGGCGCTGGAGTAGGTGGAATGGCAACCGCAATCAGGCTAAAATTACTAGGGTACAATGTACAGGTTTTTGAAAAAAACGATTATCCTGGGGGAAAATTGACGCATTTTGAAACCAACGGTTTTAGGTTTGATGCTGGTCCAAGTTTATTTACAAGTCCTCAATTGATAGAGGAGTTATTTACTTTAGCAAAGGAACCAATTGCACCCTATTTTACATATGAAAAATTAGAAGTCGCGTGTAATTATTTTTATGAAGATGGCGTAAATATCAAAGCCTATACCAATAAGGTTGCTTTTGCTTTAGAGTTACAAAAGAAGACCGGGGAATCTACCCAAAACTTATATCGATATTTAAATCATGCTTCGGATGCATACAATCATATTGCAAATATTTTTTTACGATACTCCTTACATGCTATACAAACGCTATTTAAAGCGCCCATCGGCAAAGCTTTTAGTACATTAAGATCGGCATATCTTTTCAAGTCTTTGAATGAGTATAATGAAAGAGCATTTAAGTCACCTAAACTAGTACAGCTATTTAATAGGTTTGCCACTTACAATGGCAGTAACCCCTACAAGGCGCCCGCAATGCTTTCTTTAATAGCACATCTAGAACACAATGAAGGCGCTTTTTACCCTAAGGGGGGCATGATAAGTATTACCAATGCCTTATACCGTTTAGCAGTAAAACTGGGCGTTGAATTTTCGTTTGGAAAATCAGTTCAACAAATCATAACAGAAAATAATACTGTGAAAGGGGTGATGGTAGATCATGTGCAACATAATGCTGCTATTGTAATAAGTAATATGGATGTCTACTTTACCTACAGAAATTTATTGAACGATTTTACGAAAGCTGCGATCGTAAAAAAACAAGAAAGAAGTAGTAGTGCTTTCATTTTTTATTGGGGGATGAATAAGACTTTCCCCATCTTAGACTTACACAATATCTTTTTTAGTGCAGATTATAAAAAAGAATTCGATGCCATTTTTAAGACAGGAATACCATTTTACGATCCAACAGTGTATGTGAATATTACCAATAAATTAGAGCCAGGTAAACATGCACCTATTGGTAAAGAAAACTGGTTTGTAATGGTAAATGTTCCAGCAAATAGTGGCCAGGATTGGAATGCGTTAGAGGACTTTTATCGCAGAGCCATTATTAATAAATTGAATAAGATACTAGGAGAAGATATTGAATCTTGTATTGAGGTTTCAGAAGTACTTACACCAGTTACCATTGAATCAAGAACCGCATCTTATATGGGTTCTCTATATGGCACAAGTTCTAATAGTAAGATGGCTGCTTTTATGCGTCATCCTAATGACAGCAAAACAACAAATGGTTTATATTTTGTGGGAGGAAGCGTGCATCCGGGTGGAGGTATACCGCTTTGTTTGTCAAGTGCAGCAATCGTATCCAATTTAATCAAAGACAAATACAAGCTAAATTTTTAGTTTACAATGCCTTATATAAATAAATATAGCCCCCTTTTTATAGCCCTATTATTTCATGTAACTGGTTTACTAGGCATCTTATTTACACCCTATAAAGATTGGTTTATTAATAATACGCCTGTTGTGCTATTGACTATGTTTTTATTGTTAACAAATTCGCAAATAAAATCATTCAAAGCATATAGTTTATTCTCCTTTATTGCCTTTATTACTGGTATGGTAACAGAAATAATAGGCGTCAATACTGGACTGCTTTTTGGTGATTACGCTTACGGTCAAGTATTAGGTCCCAAGATCTATGGTGTCCCTATATTAATAGGTTTAAATTGGTTTGTGATTGTTTATTGTTCAGGGGCTTTACTAAAACAAGGAGTTCAGCTACTTCAAAACAAACTGAATATAAAAATTACTGGATTAGCCTACTCCATTTTTGTGGTAATAGGTGGCGCAACCATTGCGACCTGCTTTGATTTTATTTTAGAACCTGTTGCAGTAAAACTACATTTTTGGTCATGGAAAAATGGTCAAATACCTTTACTTAATTACATATGCTGGTTTATCATTAGTGCTATTTTGTTGGGTGTTAAAATGTTTTTTAAAAATATTAGGATAAATACTTTTGCAACAAGTTTAATTATTATTCAGGCGCTATTTTTTTTAATGCTTAACTTGTTTCTATAACATAGTTTTTTATGATTAAAATAGCATTTGACCCAGTGTATGCGCATGCTTTGCCCGAAAATCATCGTTTTCCTATGTTAAAGTATGAGCTTATTCCCGAGCAATTATTGCATGAAGGAACTTGTACTGAGGACAATTTTTTTAGGCCAGCTTGTTGTGCACCCGAAATTATTTTACAAACACATGATAAAGCCTATTTAGACAAATTATTGCAGCAACAATTAACTGCATCTGAACAAAGAAAAATTGGATTCCCTCAATCGCCAGCATTAATTGAACGAGAATTAGTTATTACTCAAGGCACCATAGACTGTGCTTTATTTGCTTTGCAAAACGGATGTGCATTAAATATAGCAGGGGGTACGCATCATGCATTTGCTGAAAGAGGGGAAGGCTTTTGTCTTTTAAATGATATAGCTATAGCTGCTAACTATTTATTAAGCAATAAATTAAGAAGTAAAATACTTGTCATAGATTTAGATGTTCATCAAGGAAATGGAACTGCTAAATTAATGGAAAATGAGTCCAGGGTATTTACTTTTAGTATGCATGGGTTGACCAATTACCCTTTTCATAAAGAAAAATCAGATTTAGATATTGGTTTGCACGATGGAACTACAAGTGAAACCTATTTATCTTTACTTGCTGAAGTATTACCTAATTTGATAACGACAGTAAAACCAGACTTTGCATTTTATTTAGCAGGGGTAGATATCTTAAGTACAGACAAATTTGGAAAACTTAAAGTGAGTATGGAGGCTTGTAAACAAAGGGATGTATTTGTTTTATCGCAGCTCCAAAAAAATAATATTCCAGTAACAGTTGTACTAGGGGGAGGCTATTCGCCAGATATTAATACAATTGTAGAAGCACATTGTAATACTTTTCGATTAGCGATGAATTTATTCTGATTTAAAATACATAGCTTTAAGAAAATAAACGAGCCCAATAAACGAACCCAATGAACGAAGCGCTAAATGTTTTCAATGAACCATTAATTGTATGTGGGACAAGTCCAATGACTGGTGTTTACAGAGACGGCTGTTGTAACACAGGTGCAAACGATAGGGGTATGCATACTGTTTGTGCGGTTGTGACCGATGCGTTTTTACAATTCTCAAAAAGCAGGGGCAATGACTTGACAATGGATTATCCACCCACTGGCTTTAAGGGGCTGGTGGATGGAGATAAGTGGTGCCTATGTGTTTCTAGATGGATAGAAGCCTATCAAGCTGGTGTGGCGCCTCCTATTATATTGAAGGCAACACATATTAAAACTTTAGAATATATTACCTTAGAAGAATTAATCAAGTTTGATTATACACCCATGAGGCCTACTGTTTGGACTGAATTAAATAATAAATTAGAAAAGACTTTTAAATTTGACAACTACAATGAAGTGGTCTTATTTTCCAATAAAGTCATGCAAATTGCTATTGACCAAGACCATCATCCAGAAATTAATGTCCATTACAATTTTATTAAAGTACGCATCACTGATTATGAAAAGGGGGCTGTTTCAGAAAAATGTCACCGCTTTATTGGTGCCGTTAATAAGATTACATAACGAATTACCTATGATCTGCTATAAACGAAAAAGCCCTCCGAGTACTCGGTGGGCTTTTTGTAGTGATAGTATTTTAAAACTATGCAGGAATAAGTACAGTGTTGATTGCATGTACTACACCGTTGTCAGTTATTACATCAGCAATAACTACTTCAGCATCGTTTACAAACACCTTTCCGTCTCTTAAATGAATAGTAAGAGAAGCACCATTTACGGTTGTAGCTTCCATACCATCAGATAAATCACTAGATAATACTTTTCCAGCCACAACGTGGTAGGTTAAGATACCTTGTAATTGCGCTTTGTTTTCTGGTAAGATTAAAGACGCAACAGTTCCTTCTGGTAATGCAGCAAAAGCAGCATCCACTGGAGCGAAAACTGTAAATGGACCTGCGCCATTTAAAGTGTCTACAAGTTCAGCAGCTGTTACCGCTGCAACTAAAGTTTCGAATGAGCCATTCGCGATGGCAGTTTGTACAATATTCATTTTATATGTTTTATATATTACTTAAACATAGTAATTAGTATTATGTTCGGCCTAAAAGGGTTAAATCATAATTTGTTAACAATTAAATTAATTATTATTTTTTTGTAGAGTCTTTGGTGCCTTATATATGTGTATCGTTCGTAAAAACCGAACTAAAAAAAAGAGACCCCTATTGCTAGAGGTCTCAGTCGTATTTTTTCAAACTTAAAGAGAATTCAATCTAATTAGGTTTTACATCTAAGTTCATAATTTCAGCAATAATTAAATATTTACCATTTTGCTTTTCCCAAACACAGATGTATTTACCTGTTGATATTTTACCTTTTATGTCAGTATTTGAAAATTCTCCAATTTCTGTAATAATATCGCCATCACCAAAAACTTCAGTAGTTTTAGAATGACCTATCTCACCTTGTACAAAACTTGATTCCTTTGATTTTTGTGCATTTGCTTTTCCTTGAGTTCGCATTTTATTATAGTTAAGCACAATAACGTCATCGCTAAAAATAGTCATTAACGTTTTAAAATCACCAGCATTTGATGCAGAATCATAAAATATTTCTAATGCTTGAATTTCTGCTTTTATTGAAACCAAATCAGGTTTAACATTATCTGAAGCCATTGTTACATTTTCTTCAGTTTTTGTCTCTTGGTTTGTACAAGCAACTAATGATGCTGATACAAGAATACATAATAATAGTTTTTTCATACGTAATAGTTTAGAAATAGGGTATAGCCTATCCCAATGATTAAATAAGTTGTAAGGAATGATAGAGATTACAAGAAGTGTAAATAGAGCTGTTGCGTTAGAATTGCAATAGAGTAGGTAATTTACTTTTAAAAGGTAAGTAATATATTTTAGTATATTTTATTATTTAATATATTACTCCTCATTTAGACTCTTATTTTATTCTAAAAATGACCTGAATTTCAAATACTTTCTGTGTGAAAACACCCCTTGAATTCGGAATAGCTAAAAGAAAATCAAGGACTTGCGTTAAATTGAGGGTCCATTACTAGGGGAGGAAAATATAGGGTCAAATTAGGTCTAAATATTTTATATCTTTATTTATGACAGACATGCAGTTAATATTTATCATTTTAATTATTTGGAGCATTCCTAGTACCTATTTTAGGAGTAAGTTTAGGAAAATTGTTTACCAAACGGATGACTGGAAAATAAACATTAAACCTCTTTTCAAAAAAGAGATTATAGGTTTATTCAGTAATATGTATCCAGATAATAAAGATTATCTCAAAACAAGGAATTACTATCGTGTCTATTTAGTAGTATATCTAATTTTGTTTATTGTTTATAACTTAATTGGTAAAAATATTTTATAGATCATGAAGCAAGCAGTACTTAATTTATTATTTTCCCTCATCGCTTTTTGCATTGGGTATAGTATTGCACTTTTAACTGGACTACAAGTGGTTCAGCAAGCTGTATTGATTGCCTTTCTTATTCAGTGGCTTTTGTTTATTCCTGCTTATTTTTTTCAAACAGAGAAATTCTATGACCTAGCGGGAAGTGCCACCTATTTATTCATTGTGAGTTATATAAGCTACCAAAGTTATTCTGCAATAAATATTAATATGGGTAGTATTCTACTAGCTTTATGCATCATGCTATGGGCAATCCGTTTAGGCAGCTTCTTATTTATAAGAATTCATAAAAGTGGAGAAGATAAAAGGTTTGCATCCATCAAACCCTCACCAACAAGGTTCTTCATGGCATGGACTTTACAAGGAATGTGGGTTTGTTTATGTTCAATGTGTGCCTTAACAGCCATTGCAAGTAAAAATGGGGTAGTTCAAAATGGGTTTTTTTGTATTGGCATGGTTGTCTTTATTTTCGGTTTTGTAGTAGAGATTATTGCCGACTGGCAAAAATCTACATTCCGTAAAAATCCTAAAAATAAGGATCAATTTATTGCGCAAGGGCTTTGGTCTTACTCAAGACACCCAAACTACTTTGGTGAAATTATATTGTGGTTGGGCATTTCCATTATGTCTTTTTCATCCTTATCAAGTTGGCAGTATATTACTTTAATCTCCCCACTATTTACATATATGCTACTTGTTTATATAAGTGGTGTTAGAATTTTAGAAATTGCAGGGATGGAGAAATGGGGTCATTTAGACAACTATCAAAAATATATCCGCAGAACACCTTCTTTATTTCCATATTCTAATCTATTTAAAAATAAGAAAACTGACATTTAAATAGCGTAATGCTCTACAATCAAAAAAGCTTCTTTTTAGCCGCTTCCATAAACTCTTTATTCCATCTATAAAAGGTGGCTTCTGATATACTGTGTTTCAGGCACAGCGCTGCAATGGAGTATTCCCCTAGCTTAGCTTCCATTATGATTACTACCTTTTGTTCTGAGGAAAAGAGTCTCCTTGTCTTAGGGCTGGTCTCTTTATTGGAGTTCTCTTTAGATTTTTTTGGCTTCTGTCCCATCTCATTTTTATTTAATTTTTAATGATGGAAACTCTCTACTAATTAAGACTATATTTAGCCCACTTTATACCGACAATTT
>Ga0209443_1002786_pt1 | contig 10196 bp, 11 predicted proteins | sample LauGreBMM110DCMD_2_FD_187571 | JGI IMG/M metagenome (GOLD analysis project Ga0209443, IMG submission 187571) | Freshwater lake microbial communities from Lake Michigan, USA - Su13.BD.MM110.DCMD (SPAdes) (version 2) | ecosystem: Environmental > Aquatic > Freshwater > Lake | place: Lake Michigan... | reverse complement strand
TTCCAGAACTTATTACCATCTGTAATAAGTTTGCGCCACTTTTTGATTGACTTGTTAAACTTGTTAAATCATATATATATCTTAATGGTGGACTTTTTAATTGTAATTTTTTATTATCAAGATTAATACATTGATTACAGTTTTCTATATTATCATTAGGAATACACTCATTATCATCATTAAAAAAAGGAGGAGTCTTTTTAACATACATAAATGCTAAAATAACACATAAAATAACAATTAATACAACAGCAATAATAATTTTAAATGAACCAGTAGTAAGAGGTTTTGCAACACTATAACCTAAAGCTGCTATAATAAGAGCAATTCCTATTAAAAAGCCTGTTAATCCTTCGACAGAAGCTGTAGCTTTTTGATCAGCAGTTTGTGTAATATCATTTATAACATTTGCAACTTGATTATTGTCTAATACTTGTTGAGATAAAAAATCACTTGTTGAACCAAGATTAATATTTACATTATCTGCAATAATAGTAGAACGATCACATGTCCAACTTTGATTAATATTTGAAAATTGACTACAAGAAGTATTCATTGCATCTATAATTGTTGTTGAAGAATTTACAAACATATTTGCAGTATTATTTGCATCAGCATAACCTAATCCCATTGATCCAACTGTAGATGAAGCTTGTTGTAATAATTTTTGTTGAATATTATTCTGTACGTCACTTTTTTGAATAGCCTTACTTAATTGACTATTACTTTGCATAGTTTTTCCACTTTCATCAGCTGTATAATTTTTAGTAATAATAGTACAATTATTATTTGTTATTTTTTGACTAATATTATTTGCTTGTTGTGTATTTGCAGTTGTTTGTTGACCTATATCATTTGTAACAGATGCTATTGCATTAGATACATTACTAGAATGACTAACACCCATTTAATTTATATCATTTAATTAGATTTAGAAAAAATTTAAATCTAATTAAATGATATAAAATGGATATTGATGAAGATTTTGAAATTATTGATTTTGAAGTAAATTATATTGAAACTTTTATTCCAAAAAATAATTATATAAATGAATTAGAATTAGAATTAAATAAAGATAAATTAGATTTAAACGAAAATAATTTAGATTTAAATCAAGATAAATTAGGATTAAATAAAGATAAATTAGATTTAAATCAAGATAAATTAGAATTAAATAAAGATAAATTAGAATTAAGTGAATTAGAATTAAATAAATTAAATAAAGATAAATTAGAATTAAATCAATTAAATAAAGATAAATTAGAATTAAATCAATTAGAATTAAGTGAATTAGAAAATCAATTAAATGAATTAAGTGAATTGGAATTAAGTGAATTAGAAAATAGAATTGAAAATATTGAAATTAATATAAAACTTGATGATATTGATTTTAACATTGAAAAAAATGTATCAATAATAATTGATGATATTATAAAAAAATATAATAGTTTATTTGATTAATATTGGTTTAAAATGATATTTATTTAATAAAATAATATGAGCCGTACTGCAATTGGAATTGATTTAGGAACTACTTATAGTTGTGTAGGTGTTTTTCAAAACGGAAATGTTGATATTATCGCTAATGATCAAGGTAATCGTATCACCCCTTCATATGTTTCTTTTCAAGATGATGAAAGATTAATCGGAGATGGTGCTAAAAATGCAAGCACACAAAATCCTTTAAATACTGTTTATGAGATTAAACGTATGATTGGTCGTGAATATAATGATCCTGTTTTACAACGTGATTTAAAATTATTACCTTATACTGTTTTAAATGAAAAAGGTCGACCTAAAGTTAAAGTATCTTTTATGAATGAAGAAAAGACATTTTCACCAGAAGAAATTTCTGCAATGATTTTAACAAAAATGAAAGATATTGCTGAAAGTTATTTAGGTAAAAAAGTAACTGATGCTGTTATCACTGTTCCAGCTTATTTTAATGATTCACAACGTCAATCTACAAAAGATGCCGGTTTAATTGCTGGATTAAATGTTCTACGTGTTATTAATGAACCAACAGCTGCTGCCATTGCTTATGGTTTAGATAAAAAAGATGGAAAGTCTCGAAAGACTCTTATTTTTGATTTCGGAGGTAAAATTGCTGCTTCCTGTGGTGAAAGTCCACTGCTTGTTTGTTAAACAAGTAAATCTGGTTAATTGCTGGAAGTCCCTTAGAGCTTATGACACTACAACGTGGTTGGTAACGACGAGCGTGAATGTTTTAAAAAGATCATGAGATTGGGTAATCAGCAGCCAAGTACCTCTGTGAAGAGGTAAAGGTTCAACGACTAGATAGAGTAAGATACGGTTATGTTGTATATAAACGTACCAGAAATATCCACGAATGCCAGAGATAATTAGATGCTTAAATATTAAAATATAAATATAAATGGAAAAGGTAATTTCAAAAGAATTAGTAATAAGTTCAATCATCAATATAATAAATGAAAAAGAAGAAAATATTAATTATAAAACTATAACATATAAAATTTATAGTTCAAAATATTCTTCTGATAAAAAAGATATATGGCATATTTTTATTGATGATAAAGAATTAACTAGAAAAACAAATTACTTTTTTACATATAAATGTAAAATATGTTTATCTGAAAGCAAAATAAGTTCAATTCAGTTTCTAAGAAGATTTAAAAATGAAACTAATAGATGTGGTTTATGTAAGAATAAAGATGAGATAAAATGTAATAAACAGTCTGATTTTATGATTTTAAGAAACAGTCATAAAAACATACCAAAAATAAAGAAATCTCTACTAAGTTTTGAACAGAAAAAAGAAAATAGTATATTATTATTTAATGAAAAAGATGATTCTTTTAAAAAAGAATATTTTACCAGACATTTAACTAATTATGAATATGATAGAATATCAAAAAACATAATTAGTATTAATGATGGTAAATATACACAAATAAACAATTATGAATATTGTCCAATATACCAGACAAATAATCAAATGTTATTTACATCGATTCTTTATGATAAAAATAATAATGATATTATTAAGATAAACCACCCTATATTAAAATGTGATATTTGTAATAATTCTTGGAAAGCAAAAACATTAGAAAAGTTTAAGAATGATAATAAAATCTTATGCAAAAACTGTTCATTTGTCAATAAAATTTTTAACATAAGAATATATAAAAATAGTAATGATGAAACTATTTTATATCAATCTAAACTTGAACTTAAATTTATAATGTTATGTAATGAAAATAAATTATTACTAAAGAATGGACCTAAAATATCATATTTTTTTAATAATAAAAATAGAACTTATAATGTAGATTTTCAATCAAAAGATAAATTGATTGAGATTAAAGATGAACATATTTGGCATAAAAAAGAAGTTGAATCTGGTAAATGGAAAGCAAAAGAAGATTGTGTTAAAAAATATTGTCAAGATAACAATTTAACATTTTTATTCATAACTCCTATAAACTGGAATGAACAAATAAATAAATTAAGCAACTAATTATTAAGATATAGTCTGACCTCATATGAAAGTATGAGAAGTAAAGGTTAAATTCCTTTACGATAACAAGTGTGGGCACACACGATGTAACCTTATTAACAATTGAAGATGGTGTTTTTGAGGTTTTAGCTACAGGAGGAGATACGCATTTAGGTGGGTCTGATTTAGACCAGCGTATTGTTCAACATTTAATGACAGAATTTCAACAAAAACATAAAGTTTCTTTAAGTGATAACAAGAAAGCGTTACGACGTTTAGCAACATGTGCAGAACGAGCAAAACGAACATTATCTACAAGCACTGTAGCAAATATTGAAGCTGATGCTTTACATAATGGTATTGATTTTAATACAACTTTATCACGAGCTAAATTTGAAAGTTTATGTGCAGATATTTTTCAAAAAACAATTGATCCTGTTCAACAAGTATTAAGTGATGCAAAAGTATCAAAATCTGAAGTTGATGAAATTGTATTGGTAGGAGGATCAACACGTATTCCAAAAGTCAAAGAATTATTATCTAAATTTTTTAATGGTAAAGAGTTATGTCAAAGTGTAAATCCAGATGAATGTGTTGCATATGGAGCATCTGTTCAAGCTGCTGTTTTAGTTGGAAATAGAGATGAAAAAATTAATGATTTATTATTACTTGATGTAAATCCTCTTTCTCTTGGAATTGAAACTGCTGGAGAAATTATGACTGTTCTTATTCCAAGAGGAACAACAATTCCTACAAAGAAAACACAAACATTTTCAACTTATTCTGATAATCAATCAGCAGTAACTATCAAAGTTTATGAAGGTGAACGAAAAATGGTAAAAGATTGTAATTTACTTGGAAATTTTGATTTGAAAGATATTCCTTTAATGCCTCGTGGTCAACCTCAAATTGAAATTACATATGATGTAGATGCAAATGGTATTTTAAATGTGAATGCGGTTGAAAAGAGTTCAGGAAAATCAAAGAATATTACAATTAAGAATGAATCTAATAAATTATCAAAAGAAGATATTGAAAGAATGGTAAAAGAAGCAGAAAAATATAAAGCACAAGATGATGAAATGAGTGAGAAAATTAATTCAAAAAATCAACTAGAAACATTTGTCTATACAATGAAGACAAAATTAAGTGAAGATAAAGATAATAAATATTCACAAGAGTTTAAAACAAAATTAAATGACACAGAGAGTTGGTTAAATTCATTAGGAGATTATACAAAAGAAGATATGACTTTAAAATTAAAAGAGTTAGAGGAGTTAATGTCTAAGACTGAACAGATGCCAAATCAAGAATCTGGATCAGAATCTGGACCAAAGGTTGATGAGGTTGATTAAAGATATTTTTATAAATCTAATTTAGGTCTAAAAATAATTATTAATAATTAATAATTATTAATAATTAATATAAAATATATGCCTACTAAAAAAAGAAAGCATACTACTAGTGTTAAATCAAATGAGCCAAAAAAGGAAAAACAAGTTTTGTCTGAACCTGAACCTGAACCTGAACCTGAACCTGAACCTGAACCTGAACCTTATGAGCCTCTGCCTGTATTTTATAACTTTGGTCTAGAATTTGAAACTCATTTATATATTCAAATTGATGATGCATATTATAGAGATAAGAAGTTTATTAATCGATATAATTATACAACAACTGAATATGTAAATTTAAATAAATTACACGATGAACCTCATTATGAATGTTCTTATACTGGTGATGTGAAAAATTGTTTTTCAAATTTAGAGTTTCAAATGGGTCCTTATGAATCTGTAGAAAAATTTAATACTGATTTTAAAGAAATGAAAAAAGAATATGAAACAATAAAAGAAAATAAAAAAGTAGAAATAGATGGTAAAGATTATGATGTTTTTACTGATAATATAGATAATGATAAAAAAGAAAAATTATTTTATAAAAATCCATATTCAGATCCATATTTAAATCTTCCACCAGAGTTTAAAGGAAAATATACAAGAAATGGAGTTGATTTTGGTTATGTAAGAGGTCTTACTTCAAAGGGTATTCCACAATTAACATTTACTATACAAATAAAGTATATACCACAATTATTTAAAATATGGGCTAAAAGAATTATGATATCTCCAATTAAGTTTTTAAATAGTGATATATATTTTAAAGTTTATAACCAGTCTATTATAATACAAACTTTAACAGAAACTAAAAATAATAATACATTAGGATTTATTATGTATTTATTATATTATTGTAACATAGACATAGATGATAGATATGCTCATGATCGTATTGGTATATATTTTAAAGCTTGGTTTTCTATTAAACCAAGAACAAATTTTGGTTCATTATTTAATTCATTGGATCAAGTTTCAAAAGATGAATTACGTGTTATACATGAAAAATTAAAAATATTACCTTTAAGTATAAAATCTGTAATGTTATTAAAAAAACTAGAATTATTTATTAAATTACTTGGTGAAATTATGAAAAATAATAAATTATATTATATAAAAAATTATGAAGGGTATCGTGAAGGTTTTTATGACTTATCTGATGTCTTAATTGAAAATCCACTTTTTATCGAATATTTAAGATCACACTCAGTTTCAGTAGAAGAAGTTCCTTATTGTTGTTATTTCAAAAAACCAACTCTTGAAGGAAACCCATTAGAAATATTAGAATGGAATAGTAAAGAAATAAATGGAAAAATTGATACTGTCAGTATTGAATTTCGTATGTTTTTTGAACTTTTACGAATTTCTATACGTAATGAAAAAATAGATAAAGATGGAGATGATTTTAAGAAACTTTCATACCTTCTTGACAAAGATAAATTAGAAATAGATGATTTAGAATCATCTATAGATTTAATCTCAAGAAATTTTTTTAAATTTTTATATTTTGATGGAGAACATAACTTATTAAAATTAAGAAAAAAAATAGATACAGATATTGATGATGAACTTTATTCTCAAAATATTAAGATGTATCAAGAAGAATTTGAAAAGTCTAATAAAATTGAAAAAATTGATGGCTATTTTTCTGATATTAAAACAGAAGAAGAAGAATTAACTAAATTTATAAAAAGTCAACCTAGTCAACCTAGTTCTGCAGATAGCGATTTTTTATACCAATATCCTCCAATTCCTTTGGATTATGATCAACTTAATCCTTTAGACCAATCTTATCAATATGATCCATCTTCTTATCCACCTAATTCACCTGCATTTCCTCCTTTGGGTTATCTAAATCAACTTGATCCTTTAGACCAATCTTATCAATATGATCCATCTTCTTATCCACCTAATTCACCTGCATTTCCTCCTTTGGGTTATCTAAATCAACTTGATCCTTTAGACCAATCTTATCAATCTTATCCATATCCACCTAATTCACCTGCATTTCCTATGTCTTTCAATAATGAACTTAAACCTTTAGACCAATCTACCGATCCTTTAGAAAATTTAAGCCAATTTAAATCTAAATCTAAATCTAAATCTAAATCTAAAACTAAAACTAAATCTAAAACTAAAACTAAATCTAAAACTAAAACTAAAACTAAAACTAAAGCTTAGGTTAATCACTTTACTGAGTATGATATGAGATTGTGCTGCAGAACCGTATGTTGTAGTCTTCGCTTCATTGTGAGAAAAAAGCAGTGAGGGTAGAGTGCATGTAGGGAGACGAACATACTTCAACTAAAGCTAAAGCTATTAATTTATTATAATAAAATTTATTATAATAAATGAGTATATTAATAATTAGTTTTATATTTATTTTTATATGTGTCTGTATTTCTTTATTTTTAATTAAACCAGATTCTACAATAACATGTAGCGATAATGAAATAATGGTTCAAAATAAATGTGAATGTAAGGATGGTTTTCAACGTAATGTTAATAATAAATGTATAACTATGTGTGGAGAAAATGAAACGATGATTCAAAATAATTGTGAATGTAATGATGGTTTTCAACGTGATAGTAATAATAAATGTATAACTACCACCAATAAAATGACATGTGGCGAAAATGAAATGATGGTTCAAAATAAATGTGAATGTAAGAATGGTTTTCAACGTGATGTTAATAATAAATGTATAACTACTATTAATAAAATGACGTGTGGAGAAAATGAAATGATGATTGAAAATAAATGTCAATGTAAGGATGGTTTTCAACGTAATGGTAATAATAAATGTATATCAGTTTGGATGTTAGTAAAAAAATTTCCTGATGGATACAAATCTAATTTTGAACCTATAATTATAAAAGGATTAGGTATTATTTACATTAGTAGAGGAGGTTTATATTTGGAAGAATCATTAATTAAAGGGTTAGATACATTTAGTTGTTCAAGTTCAGATTCAAGTATAATGTTATGTGATACTAAAGGTATGATATATTTGAATCAACAATTATATAAAGATAAAAATAACTGGACTACATTTGATGCAAAAGAAAAATCGTATTGTGGTTTTTCAGAATCATGTAAAATACGTATGGTTGTTACTTCTTTAACAGGAAATATTTATAAAAATGAAAAATTTATTACTAAATTACCGTTATCAAGTGAACATATTATTGGTATATCTGTAGATTTTTCAGGAGATAATCAAATTATTATTACATCAAATGCTAATATATATACATCAATAAATGGAGGTAATAATTGGAATTTGGGTGGAACTTCGTCACAATTATCCCAATTATTAATTCCACTAATATCATTAAAAACATCCAGTAAATTTAAATCAGATTTTTATGTTTTATCAGTAGAACATTTAATAAAATTAAATATTAAAGAAAATGGTGCTATACAGATAAAAGAAATACCTAATAAAAACATTATTTCTTTTGATATATCATCACCTGATCAGCTAGTGTGTTTAGGTGAAGCTAATCAAGTTTTTCATTATATTAAAAATGATATGATTTATCTTAATTCAGTATATTCTAATGATGATATTGAAAAAATATTTGATAATATATTATATAATGATTCATTCATATATGCATATAATGATTTTGGAATATATAAATTATTGTCATTTTAATTTTAATTTAAAATTAAAATTAAATTAAATGGACTTTTTATATTGTATTATTGAATGTTTATCATGTTTTCTTGATATTTGTCGAACTAATGAAGAATTAGAAGAAAAAGAAAAAGAATATAAAAATTTACAATTAATAAATTAATGATTGAATTTTTATCAAAAGAAAAATTATTAGAATTAATAGTAAATGATCCTGATAAATATTATAAAACATTTTTTAAACTTGATTTAGATGTTAGAAATGTTGATACAATTTCTGAATATAAAGAAAAAATAAAAGAATCTGTTTGTGAATTTACTAAAAAACAACAATATAAAATAATAAAATATATATTACAAATTGATCAACAATTACAAAAAATTAAACTAGATTGGTTTGATGGTAAAAAAGCATCTTTAATTCCATGGAAGATAGGATGTATAAAAGGTGAATTATATGAATATGGATTACCACATACACGTTGTGATGTAATTATTATTTCTAAATATCAAGAAAATCTATATGAGACACTTTTACATGAAAAAGTTCATATTTATCAGAAAAAATATAAAAAAGAAATGAAAAAATATTTATCTCTTTTTACAAAAATTAAAAAAAGAGAAGAAAAAGATCGAATACGTGCAAATCCAGATATTGATCAATGGATTTATAAAAATTATAAATCTGTATATGTAAAGAATCCACAAACGATAGAAGATGTAAAAGGAAAAAATGAACATCCATTTGAAAAAATGGCAGAAATTATTGAAAATTTTTTATTATAATAAAAGATGTTACAATTAGCATTTGAAGCATTTATTGTTGGTATTCTTAATTTAGCTATTGGATTTATTATATCTTATATATCAATGGGAGATGAAGCTAAAACATTTAATCATTGGACAGGTGTTTTATTATCATTCTTTATTACAGGTGTTATTATTCATTTATTATGTGAAGTAACAGGATTAAATAAAAAGTATTGTAAATATGGAAATGCTTGTAAAAATTAGTTTTAATTTATAAACTTTTTTAAAACCAAATAATTAAGATCGAATTAATCATGTTTACAATTATTTCTTTATTCCTGCTGTTTTTACCTTGGGTTTAAATATATCGGGTTTATATATATATATTATTAAAAATATTATTAATATAATAGAACCTAAAAAAACAATATTTGTAATTTGTGTTTTTTTTGTCATACAAGAATTATAATTTTCATTTTCATTTTTTACATCACATACATCATTACTAAAATATACAAAAATTGCAAATATATAAATTAATACAAAAGTTGCAACTATTAGAGAAGAAGCACCTTTTAATCTAGTTGTATCATTTAATAACGTATTTAATGAACTCATTTATTTATATAAAATTTTTATTCTAAACTTTTTTTATACATTATTGAACCTATTCCCATTAAAATAGAACCTATAATAATAAAATAATTAATCAATTTCATATTTTGTTTTGAGTTTGCTATACAAGCATTATAATCTGCATTTTTTACATCATCTGTATTAATAAAATCAGTATCTCTATCTGCATCACAAAAACTTTCTAAATACATAAAAAATGATGATAGAATAAGTATTAATCCAATCAATATAAATATTATCGAAGGCTTTTTTATAGAATCTATAAACGACATTTATTTATTAATTTAATAATTT
>Ga0209443_1002784_pt1 | contig 10199 bp, 7 predicted proteins | sample LauGreBMM110DCMD_2_FD_187571 | JGI IMG/M metagenome (GOLD analysis project Ga0209443, IMG submission 187571) | Freshwater lake microbial communities from Lake Michigan, USA - Su13.BD.MM110.DCMD (SPAdes) (version 2) | ecosystem: Environmental > Aquatic > Freshwater > Lake | place: Lake Michigan... | reverse complement strand
TATTCGCAGCTTTTCCTTACTAAAATTTAAAAACTACTTTGAGGGAATTGACCTTATTTACAATGGTAAAAAAGAGCAATTAAGTTTTCATTTTGATGCTGAACCAGGTGCTGATATTCAACAATTAAATTTCAAACTTGAAGGTGCAGAATCGCTTTTTGTTGATGAACGAGGAAATCTTTTAATCAAGCATTCTCTTGGTACAATTTCATATTCTAAACCTAAAGCTTGGACCATTAATGAAAATGGGGGAGAAACAGAGGTTGAAATAGAATTTTTACTGCAACTCCTGATGTAAATGGTAATTTATTTGGTGGAGGAATCGTCTTTGGTTCGGGTTATCCAATAACTACAGGTGCTTTTGACGCTAGCTACAACAATGGAACAGGTTCCTTTCCAATGGATGTCGGAATCACAAAATTCAATGCAGCTGGATCAACCTTACTTTATTCTACTTATGTCGGAGGATCAGGTAACGAAACACCTCACAGTCTTGTATGCGCTCCAAATGGAGAATTATATATTTATGGTGTTACTTCATCTGCAAATTTTCCAATGGCTGGAGCTTCTTTTGACAATTCTTTTAATGGTGGGCCATATGAAAATCAAAATTCATTAGAGTTTAATGGATCGGATATTTATGTTGCACGCCTAAACAGTGCTGGGACATCGCTTATTTCTTCAACGTATATTGGCGGCACAAATACAGATGGATTAAATACTGGAACACTAAACTACAATTACGGCGATCAGTTTAGAGGAGAAATAGTTCTTGATAGTAACCAAAATGTCTATGTTTCAAGTACAACTCGATCAACAAATTTTCCAATTTTTAGCGGTTCGCAGACAAATCTTAATGGCATCCAAGATGCTGTAATTGTAAAATTAAATTCTAATTTAAGTAGTGTTTTATGGAGTTCCTATTTTGGTGGAGCTGGCTTAGAGACTGGAAATTCGATTGCAATTGCAACAAATGGCTCTGTTTATGTTGCTGGTGGTACAAGTTCAAATTCTTTACCTGTAAATTCAGGAAATGATCTAACTTTTAACGGAGGAATATCTGATGGCTATGCCTTACGCTTAAATTCTGGAAATGGAAGTTTTCAATCAGGAACGTATATGGGACAAGCAGAATACGATCAAAGTTATTTTATACGTGTAGATGCAGATGATTTTCCTTATGTTTTTGGCCAAACTGAGTCAGCTTGGACTATTTCTCCAGGATGTTATGGAATTGCTAATTCTGGGCAATATCTTAGAAAATACACTGCTGATTTATCAACTATTTCTTGGACAACTATGATAGGAGCAAGTTCGGGTCATGTAGAAATTTCTCCAACAGCATTTTTAATTTCAAATTGTTATGATATTTATTTAGCTGGTTGGGGCGGTGTTTTAAATCAATTTGGACAAGCTACTTTTTCTTCAACTAACGGATTTCAAACAACAGCAAATGCTTTTCAATCATCAACAAATGGTTCAAATTTTTACATAGCAGTTTTAGACCAAGATGCAAGTGCTTTGAAGTATGCAACTTTTATGGGTGGAATGACAAGTAGTTCAAACCATGTAGACGGTGGAACAAGTCGTTTTGATAATTCTGGTAGAATTTATCATGCCGTTTGTGGTGCATGCGGAGGAAATAGTTTTGGATTTACCAGTACGCCTGGAAGTTGGTCTCCACAAAACCTAAGTTTTAATTGCAATTTAGCAGTTTTCAAATTTGAATTAAGTGCAATTGAAGCCATTGCAGCGCAACCTGCTCCTTTGATCTGTATTCCACAGTCCGTTTTTTTTCTTAATAATAGTACAAATGGCAATTCATATCTTTGGGATTTTGGAGACGGAACAACTTCAACATTAGAGGAACCTATTCATCAATATACAAACCCAGGAATCTATTTAGTGCAGCTAATCGTATGGGATTCTACTGGTTGCTTTAGCCCTGATTCAGTTACAGTTACAGTGAATATTGGCTCCTTCACTGCCGGAGTTGTGCAACCACCTACTTCAATTTGTCCAGGAGATTCTTATCAGTTGGATGCTTTCGGAGGAACCTCCTACTCTTGGAGCCCCGCTAATTTATTAAACAACCCCTTAATCGCTAATCCAATTGCTACAATTTTTTCTACAACTACTTTCAATGTCACAATATCAGATTCTTGTGGATCAATTACAGCTCAGTTAACTCTTGATGTTTCCGCTCCGACTGTTTCAGTTAACAACGATACAACTATCTGCTTGGGAGAATCGGTAGATCTCATTGCAAATGGAACGGGAACAATTACTTGGAGTCCTAGTACTTTTTTAACAAATACAAATACATTTACAACGACAGCAACACCAAATACAGCGATTACTTACTTTGCAAATGTTATTTCGCAAAATGGCTGCACAGCTTCAGATTCAATAACAATACAAGTATTTTTTAATCCTCCAATTCCAGTGTTAGATGATACTACTTTAATCTGTATAGGTGCTTCTTCTTTAGTAAATATATCCGGTGGAACAAGTTACTTTTGGTATCCAGCTACTAATTTAATAGGCCAAAATACGAGTAGTGTCCAGCTGAGCCCTTCTACTGAACAATATTATTACTGTGATGTCACAAATAGTTGCGGAACAAAAACAGATTCTATCTGGGTAGAAATAATTATCCCACAAATTTTAGCAGGTAATGATACAATCGTTTGTCCTAATTATCCAGCTGCAGTATATGCTAATGGCGCTATATCTTATGTCTGGTCTCCCTCTCCAATTTCGAGCAACTCTAATGGAAGTCAAGCGATTGTCCAAAATCAAACGACTACAAATTATATGGTTATCGGCACTGACAATTATGGATGTAAAGACACTGCTTATGTTCTTATTAGCACATTTCCACAACCTTTTGTCTTTGCAGGATCAAATGTTTACGCGCTAATTGGAGAGCCTATTAATTTGGATGCAACTTCAAGTGGACAAGGTGCTTTTTTATGGTCCCCCTCAGATGAATTTACGTGTGCTACATGCCAAAATACAAGTGTTACTACTTCTCAAAACTCAACATATACTGTAAATTTTACCGATCTAAATGGTTGTAAAGCAACAAGTCAAGTTAGTATTTATTTTGATCCATTCTTTTATGTGCCAAATACATTCACTCCTGATGGTGATCAGTTTAATAACGGATTTCGTGCAATTGGAGGAAATTTTAAGGACTTTGAAATGACCATTTTTAATAGGTGGGGAGAATTAATCTACACCATGAAATCATTATCTGATTATTGGGATGGAACCTATAATAATGTGTATTGTGAAGATGGTACATATGTTTGGAAAATAGTCTATAGTGATTTCGCATATAGGAAAAAAGAAATAACTGGTCACGTTAATTTATTGCGATAGTATTTTCTTTGCGCTAACTTTGCCTCATGGCATTAATAGTGAATGTATTTCAATTCAATGGTTTTCAGGAAAACACCTATCTTGTTTCAAATGATAGTGGAGAGACCTTAATTTTTGATCCCGGATGCTATAGTCGTGAAGAAGAACTCTTACTTAGTGATTTTATTGAGAAAAATAAATTAACTATTTGTGCTGTTTTATATACGCATGCTCACATAGACCATATTTTAGGATCCGAATTTGTTCGTGAAAAATATAAATGTGCCTCCTATTTACATCCTCTAGATCATATAACCTGGACTTCCGTTGCAAATTATGCCCATGTTTATGGATTTGAAGGGTATAAATCTTCTATTTTACCGGAAAATTATTTGGAGGACGGACAAGAACTTCATATTGGCAACTTTAAAATTCAGGTCCGCCATACTCCAGGACATGCACCAGGACACGTTATTTTTTATTTTGAAGCAGATAATTTTATTATTAATGGTGATGTTTTATTTAGAGAAAGTTTTGGAAGAGTTGATTTGCCTGGTGGAGATTTAACAACATTAAAAGAATCAATTTTTGACATCCTATTCCAATATCCCGATGAAACAATCGTTTATTGCGGACATGGACCAAACACAACAATTGGGCACGAAAAGAAGTATAATTATATCAATCAATTTTAACTGAAGTGCGAATTGGAATAAATGCTCGTAATTTATTGGCTAAAAAACTAGAAGGTTTTGGTCAGTACACACTTGAAATAACCAAGCGAATTTGTGAACAAAATCCTCAACACGAATTCATCTTGTTTTTTGATCGACCATACGACTCACAATTTATTTTTTCGGATAATGTAAAACCCGTAGTTATTTCTCCCCAAACAAGGCATCCAATTCTATACTTAATTTGGTTTGAGTGGCGTTTGAAAAATGCTCTAAAAAGAGAGAAAATTGACGTGTTTTGGTCGCCGGATGGCTTTAGCTGCTTAAGTTCTTCTATTCCTCATATTATTACAATTCACGATCTAAATTTTGAACACAATCCCAAAGATTTACCTTGGGTTGTTTCGCACTATTTTCGTTTTTTCTTTCCAAAATTTGCAAGAAAAGCAAAAAAAATTATAACGGTTTCGGAGTATTCAAAGAAGGATATTTGTACTACTTATGGAATAAAGAAGGAAAAAGTTGAAGTGATTTACAATGCCGCTAATACAGCATTTCGGGAATTGTCAGAACAAGAAATTTGCGATACCAAAAATGAATTTACTGCAGGAAATGATTTTTTTATTTTTGTGGGTTCTTTGCATCCTCGGAAAAATATACAAAACTTAATTTATGCCTTTGAACTTTTTTGTGTTTCAAATAAGTCCATGAAACTTGTCATTGTAGGAAGCGACATGTGGAAAGAGAATAATTTAGTAATTTCCGATGAAGTTAGAAAACAACTTATCTTTACAGGGCATATTGAAAATTCACAACTCACAAAACTTATGGGGTCTGCTCTCGCTCTTACTTATATCCCCTATTTTGAAGGCTTTGGAATACCGCTGGTTGAAGCAATGAATTGTGGAATACCAATTATTGCTGCAAATACAACATGCTTACCTGAAATTGCACAAGATGCTGCAATTTATTGCAATCCTTTTGATGTGAATGATATTGCAGAAAAAATGTTGCTAGTTAATAGTAATTCCATAATAAGAGAAGATTTAGCAACTAAAAGTTTGCAACGCAGCAAGTTTTTTGATTGGGAGCTAGCTGCAAAAAAAGTTGATGCAGAAATTAAAAAAATAGTAGAAACATTGCCAAAATAATACTGACTTCGTAGTTCAACGGATAGAATAGAAGTTTCCTAAACTTTTGATCCAGGTTCGATTCCTGGCGAGGTCACAAATCCTTAAAAGCCAATAAAACAGGAGCTTTTTTTGTATACATTAATTTTAAGCTCATGTCACCTTTTTTTCAAGCTCATTTTTCATTAAAATTGAGCTATAAAGTTAATCATTATGAGCCCTATTGTACTATTTGAAGCTCAAATTCACAGCGTATATGGCTTATTAAAGTACTTTTTTGAGCTTTATTTTATATATTTGTGAGCTTAAAAGATAAAAAATGTCTGAATCAAGAGATCTTCGTAAACTCATTCTTGCATACCTTAGTCAAGACGCACTAGTATCTTCAAAGGAAATTCATGAAGGTGTAAAGCAAATTGCTGCATATGCAACTGTGAAGCGAACTTTGCAATCACTGATTGCTGAGGGATTAATTAACACCAAAGGAAATGGTAAAGGAACTAAGTATCACCTTTCACCAGCCTATTTTGTTATAGCACCAATAGATTTAGAAACTTACTTTAGCAAAGAAATCGATGAACGACAAATTCGTACTGACTTTAACTTGAACTTAATAGATGAGGTATTGAGTTCGACACAATTATTTTCTGAAGCGGAAGTTAAGCGATTGAATAGCTTACAGTCTGTTTTCAAACAAAATACCTCCAACTTATCAGTAGAGGAGTTTAACTGCGAATTTGAACGCCTAGCAATTGACCTAAGTTGGAAATCATCCCAAATCGAAGGAAATACCTATTCTCTCCTTGAAACAGAACAATTACTCCGGGAAAAAAAAACTGCAGCAGGCAAAACAAAAGATGAAGCCACCATGTTGCTCAATCATAAAGAGGCATTGGACTTCATTCTATCGAATAAAGATTATGTAAAGCCCCTTACTATTTCCCGAATAGAAGACCTGCACAGCGTCCTCTTAAAGGAGTTGAAAGTGGGGAGGAATATTCGAAAACGAAGAGTTGGTATTTCCGGGACCAACTATAAACCAATGGACAACGAATTTCAGATCCGAGAAGCATTGCAGCTAATGTGCAATCTAGTGAATAGCAATTCAAATGTTTTCGAAAAAGCATTATTAGCACTTATTTTGATTTCTTATATTCAACCTTTTGAGGATGGAAATAAACGTACAGCTCGTATTATTAGCAATGCCATTCTAATGAATGAAAGCTATTGCCCTATTTCATTTAGAACGGTTGATTCCATTGATTATAAAAAGGCTATGCTCGTTTTTTATGAGCAAAATAATATTACGCCGTTCAAAAGGATTTTTGTAGATCAATTTGAATTTGCCGTGAAGACTTACTTCTAAATATAAAAATGATCTTTAAAGGCCTCAATATCCTCCCTAAAAAATGTTCGATACTTCAGACCTTTGGCCCACAAATAATCAATTTAATACAGAATGAAAATCTTAATAGCTTAATAATATACTTCCTTGTCTTAATACGAATTCTTAAAGTATATTTGCAATAGAATGCAGCATTGAACTCCTTGAGGTATACTTTTAAATTTGGCGCCGAAACCAGTGCAGTATTTACAGTTTAAAAATTCAATGAATAAACCTCTAGTATTCAGCTTGTTACTGCTCATCTCAAATTTATTGAGCGCACAGCAATTAATCATTAATGAAGTCTCCCAGGGAACTGGATCTAGTGAATATGTAGAATTTGTTGTTATTGGAACTCCAACTTGTATCACCCCTGTTCCCAGCTTAGACCTTAGAAAAGTGATTATTGATGATAATAACGGATATTTTGCTCCGGGTACAGGAACAGGTATTGCTCCGGGTGCTATACGATTTGCAAATATTCAATTTTGGCAAAGTATTCCTCAAGGAACTTTCATTGTTATTTATAATGCTGGAAGTCCAAATACAAGTTTACCTGCTGATGATATCTCATTGATAGATGGGAATTGCCGGCTAATTATTCCTTCTAGTTCAACATTATTGGAGAAAACAACGCTCATTCCAAATACTAACGATCAAACTTATCCACTAAATGATAGCGATTGGACAAGCGGTGGATCATGGTCACCATTAGCAATGTCTAATTCAGACGATTCGTTTCAAGTTCCTAATATTCCTTCTACAGGAGTGCCTTTTCACAGCGTAAGCTGGGGAAATAATACAAGTAATACACTTGTTTATTTTCCTGGTTCTGCTGTAGGAATTGTTTATTCTTTTACAAACACTATTTCCAATGACTGGAATTTAGTTTCCAATTGGACAAGTGCAAATGTAGCAACTGGACAAACTCCTGGCACAGCTAATAGTGCTATCAACGACGCATGGATAGCGAGCATGAATCCACTTTGTAGTGTGAATCCTGGGATGACCCTCACACCTTTTATTTTAAATGAAACATGTATAAATTCTTGTGATGGGGAAATCCAAACAAGTGTTAACAACGGCCTTGCTCCTTTCACCTATAGTTGGTCTAATGGCACCACCTCTAGCTCAATTATAAATAGTTGTCCGGGCACATATTCTGTGACTGTAACAGGAGCAAATGGTTGTTCGGTAGTTGAATCTTTCACAATAAGTGCAGGGAGCCAAGTTGCTGATGCTGCAATTTCAACTGCAGGACCCTTCACAAACCTAGACCCAACATTCCAAATACAAGCATTAAATAGTGGAGGAGTTTGGTCATCTAACTGTGGAATGTGTTTAACAAGTTCTGGAATATTCAATCCGCAAATTGCAGGTATTGGTACTTGGGAAATTTGTTATTCACTAGGATTTGGTAGTTGTTCAGATTTGGAATGTATAAATATTCTTGTTACAAATGATTGTTTACCTCAAATTACAACTGAGACCTTTATAATTTGTCCGGGAGATTCATTGCTTGCAAATGGTTTTTGGGCAACTTCAACTGGGCAATATTCTGCAACATACCAAGATATAAATCAGTGTGATAGTACACACATTGTAAATTTAAGTTTTTATGTTGTTTCTCCTTTGATAGAGGAAATCCTTTTTTGTGAATCTGATTCAGTATTTGTATTTAATCAGTGGGTTTATACGCCACAAACCTTAACGCAAGTTGAACAAACTGCTAATGGATGTGATTATGAACACACCATCAATGTTCAAACGGAATCCTGTATAATTGAGGAAGCATATATATACATCCCAAATGTTTTTACGCCCAATGGAGACTTAGTAAATGATACCTTTGAAATCGTAATTCAAAATGGAATTGTAGAAAGCGGTTGGATTTTGAACCGTTGGGGGAATATCGTTTGCACCTTTTCACCAACTCAATTAAAATGGAATGGAAGAGATGAGCGTACAGGAAAATCTGTTTTGGATGGTGTTTATACCTATGTGCTTTATTTCAAGCCCGCAAATACCGCAACTAAATTGTATCAAGGTTTCGTAACGCTTATCAAATAATTATATTTTTACTTTGACTGGTTAATTAAAAAAAACTAAAAATATATAGAAACCCATTCCTAATAATCAAACTAAAAATGTAAGAGAACAATTCCTTCATAATTTAAATGGAAATCTTTCTACAAGCATAATATTAAATTCATTGAAGGTGTTTAAAATATGGAGCTATGAAAAACAGAATGTAGTTTCAATAAATGCTCGTATTTAAAGATTATACAAACATATCGACATCAATATTATAAAAAGTTGTAGCATTAAAACTCAAAAAAATAAATTAAATTCAAGTTTAAATCCAGGGAGAGAGGTCAGAAATAAAAAAATATTTTGGCTTTGTACACAATTTATTATTACATTTACGTATTCTTAACTGAAATAAACTTAAAAAACTAGCATCATGAAGAAAATTACTATCAAATTATTAAGTGTTTTGACAATAACAGTATTCATTTTCTCTTCTTGTACAAAAGATAGAACATGTGAATGCACAATAACAGAATCTAGTAACCTACCAGGACAACAATCAGATTCATACGATATCGAAATTGAATATGAAAAAGTAACAAAAAAATGGATGAAAAACAGTGCTAATTGCGTAAGTAGCACAGATACTGAAGATGGTATATATTCTTATCCTGCGGTAGATCAGTGGGGTGATTATATATATGACATGTTTGGCGAGCTTATTATGATTGAGACGCCATATACAATAACTACAGAATCTGATTGTGAAATAAACTAATAATTTATGCTGATTAAAACATATTATAAACATTTAATAACTAAAAAATAATTAACCTTAAAAAACTACAATCATGAAAAAAATTACTCTCAAATTATTAAGCATTTTGACAATTTCAATATTTTTATTTTCCTCTTGTGCAAAAGATAGAACGTGCGTTTGTACTGATGAAGATGGAGACAAAACAGAGACAGAATTCGAAAACGTAACAAAAAAATGGATGAAAAACTCAGCAGATTGTGTTAGTTATACAGTAACTTATGACGGTGGAAGCTACAAAATGGAATGTGAAATAGAGTAATAAAAAAATCATTAAAAAAAACGCTGAAAATTACTTCAGCGTTTTTTTTTATTAAAATTCTATGACACTACGTCTGAAGAATTACTAAAACCCTCAGATTTCCATTAAAAAATGACGAAAACACCACTTTTTTTTAATTCTCAGCTATTTTTTAAAAATTTTGTTATAAATTCGATTTCTTAATAAGTAAGAAGTGAACATAATTAAAATTGTTTTTTACAATCTATGACCAGTATTTTTGTTGCCAAATTAGATTTTGGCTTTGATAGCGATCAATTACGAGAATTGTTCGAGCAATACGGAAAAGTCTTAAAAGCCAGTGTTGCAACCGACAGAGAAACAGGTAAATCTAGAGGATTTGGGTTTGTTGAAATGGATGACCGAGAGGAAGCTCTTAAGGCAATTTCTGCTCTAGATAATTTTGCTGTAAATGGAAGGCCTATTGCTGTTAAAGAAGCAGAAGACCGAGGCGCTGCACCTAGACCAACTTTTGAGAAAAAACCTTATGTGCCAAATAATGTCGATTTCCCTACTA
>Ga0209443_1002783_pt1 | contig 10201 bp, 8 predicted proteins | sample LauGreBMM110DCMD_2_FD_187571 | JGI IMG/M metagenome (GOLD analysis project Ga0209443, IMG submission 187571) | Freshwater lake microbial communities from Lake Michigan, USA - Su13.BD.MM110.DCMD (SPAdes) (version 2) | ecosystem: Environmental > Aquatic > Freshwater > Lake | place: Lake Michigan... | reverse complement strand
AAATATACCTTCCCAAGCTGCCGCAAATGATTTACCTTTGGCAAGTTGCGCTTGAATAAAGTCATCAGTTTGTGTTTGACGTAACTGTCCAACAATGGTCTCTGGACCCATGTTAAGCGCACGAATGGCTGATGGGTAAAGACTGTTAATGTCTAATGAACCAATCCAATCATGAATACCTTCTTTAGGATAAGCAACATACGCACCAGCCGCACCTTCGTTATCCTCACGTTCTTCCATTTTAGTACGGTTAGGAACTTGGAATCCTCTGCGATGGCATTCGTTAATAATGGCCTGTTCAGTAACAGCTACAGCACCCATTGTTGTTTGTAACAATACAGTACATTCATGTGCCAGTGTGTTGGCAAGGTCTAAGAACTTTAGTTTCTTATCCATACGGTCAAGAAGCGCACAGTCTTGGCGGTTGTATTCAATGAATGTTTTAAAGTCATTGTTGTATAACTGGTCTAATGTGCCTTCGTATTGTGTTTTACGTTCACCTAGTTCATATTCAGCGATAGCGTCTAGTCTATAGCTATGACGTTCTTCGTATGTGTACTTGCGATACAGTTCTAAACTATCTAAGTGTACACGACCTACAAAGTCATAGGTTGTACTTTGACGTCCAAACTTTTCATATTCACGTTTCTTTGGTAGTTGGTTAAACAAACAGAATCTGCGTGTGTCTTCTTTACTCAGTACCTTAGTAACACGGTTAACAGTATAGGGAATATCAAAGCCTTCACTGTTCCAGCCAGTTAAAATGTCTGCGTCTTGAATCAAATCAAGAAACATGTCTAACATGTCTGCTTCGTTATCAAACAAATAAGTGTTGGGAAATTCTTTAACTTGCTCAGTAGCTTCGTCCATTGACATTTTCTTTGGCGGAATAGCTAGACAGATCATAGTGTCCATCCATTGTAGGTGAACAGCAATCGAAGTAATTGGCATAAACGCATCATCTGGACTTGCGTAGCCACGTTCTGGATCAAAGTCCACCTCAATGTCGAAGAACGCTACATTTAGTTTTGGAGCATCTTGATTTAAGTAGTGTTCTGATAGTGTAGCAAAGATTGGATTAATATCAGCTTCGAATAATTGTTTACCCGAATTGATAGCTTGTTCTTTGCGCAGTTCTTTTGTGTTTTTGCAAACAATACGTGATACTTGATCACCGTAGATTGATTGAAATTTGCCGCGAGGGTCTTTGTAGTAAAACGTGTGCTTGACAGGTATGTCACGGAACTCACGCTCACCTTTCTTATTGCGTTCAACCACTTTGATAATATCATTCTCGCGGTCAAACCATGCGTCTACATAGCTCATTTATTCTCCATATGTCATTTTCGGCTGACAAATACCGATGTGCGGATTATGGCCCGCCGACCGTTATATATAACTACTTATTAGATACGTTTTGTGATATCTAAAATAGCTTCAATTTCTTCCCAATCTTCGTTATAAGTAGTCCAATCACCTTTGTGGGCAATCTTAATAGCACGATTAATAACGCTGGGTTTAACTTGTAATTCTTCTGCCACTGCCTTAACTGTTTCTTTCAAGCCTTCTGATAGGTCTTCAATTTCACGAAGTACTGTTGAGCCTTCGCTGATCAATCTTTCCAATTTTGCCTTTTCTTCTGCACCGTATGAACGACCTGCCATGTAAATCTCCTAATGTGTAAGCCTAATTATATACTACTTATCTGGTAATTGCAACCTTTAAAGGTGAAAATGGCAGAAATCAATCTGCCATTTCTCTTGCCTAGTGTGTATTATTGGGTTCCAGCTTCTCTTGGTTTACGTTCTGCAGCCTGTCCCGCCGCAAAGTCTTTTGGTTTATCAAAATCACTAAGTGCTTTACTACGACCGGATACGTTAGTTGACATTCCTGCTTGCCCATCAGTACCACTGCCTTCTGGAACTTTGGCACCAGCGGCCTTGGCCGCTGCCAAAGCAGCCGCTGTTTCTGGATCTGTTGGCCAACCTCCGTACAATTGATCCACTAATTTTTGTAGTTCAGATACGTCTGGTGTAGCTGGAGCAGGTGCTGGAGCAGGTGCTGGTGGAACTGGAGTAGTAACCGGTGGCTTTTCTGGCGTAACTGGCATTGGACTTTGCCCAACTGGTTCACAGCTTTTACCGTCAACACTTAGTTTCATACCGGGAGGGCATTTGCCGTCTTTATCTGGTACTACAACTGTGACATCTAGTCCGGTGACTGTAGCAGGCGGCACAACAACAAGATCTTCCTCTTCTACACCAGTTGTCCCAAATATATATCCAGCCGCACCAATCATTGCCGCAAGTGTTAGGAACTTATTGTTACCCATAAATTTAAGAGCACTGCCACCTAGTGATTTCAATTTGCTTAGAGCGGCCATACCACCAGCGCCGAATCTTGATAGTAATGTTCTTTCGGTGGTGGCCGCCGCAGTTCTTGCCGCCGCCGTCGCCGCATCATCAGCTCCTGCCGCCGCAGTTCTTACCGCCGGCGCCGCCACTCTAGTCGCGGCGGTTGCTTCACCACGAGCTAGTGCCGCTACTTTGTCTGCGGCTTGTTTTTCAGCTTGAATTGCTAGTTTATCTGTAGCAGTTCTTAAAGCTGGGGGGATTTGTCGTACCTTATTGGCAGCTTGTTGGGCCGCCGCTAATGCGTCATCCGCTTGCTGTCTAGCCGCCTTTGCCGCCGCCTCTGCTGCCTCAGCAGCCTCTTTTTCCGCCCTGCCAGCCCCATTGCCTCTAAGTTTAGGGCTAAGTTTAGTCCATCCAGCTTTTATTGCATCAACCGCTGGTTTAGTAAATTTACTAAGTATAGGTAGCAATTGACCGTATTCAAGTAACGGTAATCCAGATAATCTTCTTATAGAATTTATTTCGGTAAGATACTGTTGTTGTTCAACCGTTAGTTGTATACCCTCGGCTAAGTCAGCAGTATTAGCATATTGATCCATTGCTGTGTAAAAATCAAGACCGTTGTCCTTTGCAAGTTTTCGTATGTCGGCAATCATTGATTTTATTTTAGCACGATCAACTTGTATCGGAGCATCTGCCACCGCAGGTGCCGCCTGCATACCACTTCCTGAGCCGTCGATACTCAATTTTGCATTATTAGTACCAGTCATAGAACTTGAAGCATTTGCAGATGCTGGTACTTGATCTACTTCCGCCGCAGGTGCAGTCGCTACTTTTTCAGCTGCCGCAGGTGCAGCCGGAGCCGCCGCTGCCGTAGCAGTTGGTGTCAGTGCATCAATTGCTGATTTCTTTTCCGGTGCCGCCGCCACGACCGCCGCTGGAGTAGGCGCAGCCGCCACTGCTGGCTCAGCTGCCGCAGGTGCAGTCGCTACTGGCTCAGCTGCCGCAGGTGCAGCCGCCGCATCAACTTTTTTAACAGTTCCAGCACTGTATTTTTTAGCAATCTCTGGATACTTGGCCATCGCATCTCGAGTCTTCTTGCCAATGTCCCCGTCAACGCCGTCTTTATTTGGTCCAGATGTTCCTAGATCTACTTTAAGTGCTTTGAATTCTTTTTGCATTGCTATAACAGCATTCTTGTCCATGCCACTTTGCTTGGTATTTTTTTTGTCAGGTGCATTCACTACTGAAGCATTCCATGGTTCTCTAACAAACTTGTCTGAAGCTATTTTTGCAGCCGCCAATGGAATACCCATTTTTCCTAGCATACCCGGTAAACCCAACCCAATCTTACTCAATGGATTAGCAATAAATCCAGCTACCTGGCCACCGCCGTATAACCAAGGACTACGCTCGTCGGCTTCTTTAGATTTTGCTATTTCAGCTCTTAATGCATCTTTATAAGTTTTGTTTGTAAACAATGATTGCACGCCTGCTGAAATATTATCAGCATAACCTAAAGTTACACCGTCAGCAACACCACGACCAAAGTCTCCAGCATCTGAATAGAATTGTTTTTTATCATATTCTGTTAAAGTACCGTCTTCATTTAAGTGTGAATATAATTCAGTTTTTGGATCATATGTCCATACAAGTCCATCACGCAGATAACGCTTGCCATCTTCAAGAACTTGAATACGACCTTCTGCAATCATACGTCTTTCGCTTGTTTCTAAACTTTCTTTAGTAGGTTTAGCTTTAATAATTTTGATTAGTTCATTAATACGTTGGATAATTTGATTTCGTTGTTTAAGGTAGCCGTTGTAAGTAGTAGTAACTTGAACAACATCGGGATCAGCAGGAGCAGCCTTGTACAAGTCTTGTACAAGTTTTTTAAGTTCTGTATGCTCTGCAGGGGTAATTGTTTCTAATAGTTCAATACCATTAAAACCAAATTCTTCTATTAATGCACTAGCAATGCCGCTAGTAGATAATGCGCCTTCGTTGGCCGCCGGAGCAGCCGCTGCCTGTACCGCTTTATCCATTAATGCCATAGCTTTGTCAGTTTGATCATCGCGGGCTTGCGCAGATTGATTAGCACCCATAGCAGTCTTTTCATCTCGACCTCTAATTCCTAACCAACTAGATGTCTTAGCACCTAATGGTAATAAACCCCATTGTTGTAGTTGATTAACAGTTGCTTCGTCAGCACCTAAAAAGTTAGAAAGGGTACCATCTAGTTTAACTAGTTCACGACTCACAGGATCAAATAATCCAGGAAGACCATTGGCTTTAGCTAGATCGGCAAGTGCTTTTCCGCGAGCAACTTCATCGGTTGGATGTTGTTTTGCAACTGCTTCAACATCTTTATAACGGAGACGGGCCGCTTCATCAACCAGTTGTTCACTTTCCTGTAATAAAGTACGTTGCTCAATAGTGTCTAGTTTATTAATTAATGATCTTAAATCCATGTCTCTCTTCCTATTATTTTTTAGGTACACAGTTAGGCACAGACTTTCCGCCTTTCTTCTTCATACCAACTTGTTTATAATCTTTCCAACAAGGATCGTTGTCCTCACCAATGTTCTTATCAATGCCACGACTAGCAACTCCACCTTGCTTACGCTTGGCCGCCAGTTGTTCTATGCCATGACGAATTTGTTCTAAGTTCTGTTCTAATCCCATAAACATGCCACCTTTGGCCAATTGCGTAATTTTTTCCCAAACAACTAGCTCATCACTCTCAGCCATATTAGCCAATTCTTTGAGTTGATTTCTTGTTTGTTGGATACGCCCTTTAAGGCTCATAGGGTTAGCTTTTTCATGACCGTACACTACAGGATCATTAGCATCGCCTGTCATCTCAATTGGAGTTTCGTCAGTACGACTTTCTTTCATCAATACACGTTCGGCAATTGTTTGACTGTACATGCGAAGACGCTCACGCTTTTCAGCTAGAGCTTGTGCTTCAACTTCTTCTGATTCTTCAAAGTATTTTTTAAGTAACAGTGATTTAGTTACAGTAGGTATTACAGGTTCTGCTTTAGGAACTTGATAATGTTGCATTGCCATTTGTACAGGCAGTGCAACTTTATGCGGATTAGCACTTTCAGTTACAACTGACAAAAATTTCTTCATGTCGTTAGCACCTTCTACAGGCTTTGTAGAAGCAGTATCTAACGCCTGTAAAATGCGCTTCATGTCCATTATATTATCCGTTTAAACGGGTCATTAATTGTTTCATGCGGCTAATTGATTCGTTGTATTGAACATTAGCATCTTCAACTGGAGCCACAGATGGATTGTTCATACCTGATCCGTATCCGCCTTTCATTGGTTCTGGAGCTGCCGCAGGTGCTTCCATCCCGCCTTGCTCACTAGCTTGTTGAATCATACCTGAGATAAATTGCGTTAGTGCTTCTGGACCTTGTGCCGCTGCCGCTTCAAATCCTTCTTTATCTTGCTCAGCCGCCCAACTTGCGGCTTGTAGAAGTTCTGCATCTTCATCAGGCATGCGACCTTTCATTTTTTGCTCTTCGCTTGTGCCAGCTGACTCAAGCATTGAATCTAATAACTCGCTCATTGAGTTGGCCTTGTTCTTCCATGTGGCTAACTTAGTTGCTTCTTTGACTGGCATTGTCTTGCCGTTGATAGTCATAGTTGTATCGCCGGCTTTCTTTGCATCACTTACTGTTTTACCAAACTTGTTGCCTTCTTTGCCGATCTTTTCACCTTTCTTTGGAAGGTCTTTAGGTTCAGTTGTTTCGTCATACTTGTTGTATTTGGCTCTAACTGGCTCTAGGCTTTTGCCTTCTTTACCAGCTTTGGCCAACGCAGCCATGCCTTCTTTGCCATATTTTTCATGACCCTTGGCCGCACGACTCATTGTCTTCTGGGCTTCATACATGCTACCACATTCTTTTAGACCGTGTACTGGACAACTTTTACCTTTAGCTGTGTGATTGCATTTTTCTTTAGCGGCTTCGCTAACTTTCTTTTCTTTTTTACCAGCACGTAAGTCAGCTAGGTCGTCGGCTTCGATATCGCCATCATCATCAACATCTAAATTCTTTTGCTTGCCTTTAAGAGCTTCGTCAACTTTCTTAGCAAATGGATTTACGCCTTTCGTTGGACCTGCTTTTTTATCAGCAACTGCTTTCTTCATTGGCTCTTTCTTATCGCCGTCTTTGTCCATGTCTAGGAAGTCTGGCTTTTTACCTTTGGCTTCGGAAACTTTACGGTTGTCAAACTTTTCGCTGTTTGACATGCCCCATGTACCAGCACTCTTTGGTGACATCTTTTGTGCAGGCGCTTTTTCTTTCTTTTCAGCGGCTGACTGTGATTTAGCATGTGTCTTAATACCCTTGCCTGATTTTTCTTCAGCATCACCGTCATCTGCATAGCTGGTATTCTTATGAACAACACCAGTGTCAGTCTTGGTCAATACACCTGTACGTGTTTTCTTTGTATCGCCAGTTTTCTTTAATTCTGATTCATATACGCCTTGGCCATATGTTTCATCAGTCTTTGCTTCTTTCTTCTTTGGAGCTGGAGCTTTCTTTTCAGCTTTGGCAAAGTTTTCTTCTTCTTCTTTGCTAACAACGCCGTCACCATTAGCATCCATACGCTTGTGAGCCGCATGAGTAGCTTTGGTTAAACGCTTATATTTTTCAACTTTAGACTGAACGTGTCCTGGAACTTCACGGCCTGGATTAACAACATGACCAGCGCCTCCACAATGTGGGCAAGGTTCTTCTTTGCCAGCACCAATAACAGTAGCTTCATGCATTTTCTCAGCTTGGAGTTTCTTAAGTTGTGCAATTTTAGACTTGGCTTCCATTAACTTATTTTTAAGTTCTGGACTTACACCTTCGGAGTATACTTCAGCGTTAGCTAAATGATCACCGTATTCACTAAATTTCATTTCGTATTCAAGATAGTGATACACGCTGGCAATATAGTCAGCGGCTTTGGTAATCTTAGCCTGTACCCATGCTTCTAATTGATCCTCATCTTGGACCTTCTTAAATAACTTTAATGAGTAGTTAGCTAATTTGTATAGATCTGCACGAGCCATTGCGCCTTCGCGATCGGTTTCGCCGTTATCTAATGGTTGATTTGATTGTTGTGATTGCATATCGTTCATGTTTTGAAACTCCGTTGTCTTTATGTATTTAGCGTCTTTTGATTACTGTTGACTCGTTTGCTGGCCCGCCAAAGATGCTAGCACCCTTAATATCTATACCGTTTTTAGCAGTCCCGTTCTTGTTTTTAGGCTGTACTACTTGAGGTTGTGGCGGCGCCTTAGTGCCAGATCCAGACCCTGGACTGCCTAAATAACTCTTTTTACCACGTGCTTTACCCGGGCTATGATGCGGATTAACTACTGTTCCAATATTAGCTGTACTTGTTGCACCTGCTGTAGCATTTTCTTCTAAAGAGCGTTTTACAGTGGCATTTTTACCCTTAGCTTGTAGTTTACGAGCTACATTACTAGCATGACTGTGGGAATCAAAAGACTTCCACTTGCGACCGTCAATGTGTACATCATGCGGGGAATCATCAGAATCTTGTTCTTCTCTATCCCACCCTTCGTCATTTGCTCCGCCATCTTGTTGATATGCTAGACTGTCTTTGCGACCAAATCCGCTTACGCTACTGTCGTAATCACGTTGGTAAGCATCTCTACGGCCACGTATTTCTGATAAAATTTCCATAATTTTCATATTATTTTCCTACCTTCTTTTCGCCTGTCAAATAAGGCAAACTAAACCAAAGTTGAAACCATTCAGGAGTGCCGGGTCTAATACTGTGTTTTCTTTCAAGTTCCTGATTTTGCATTCCTGTTACTGATATATTACTGCCTTGATTAGCACGATACTCATGTAATCGAGCTTCGCCACCTAATCCGCCTAGTCCTGCTAGTGCTTTAAGTTCGTGTATGGGATCATTAGGCGCAAGATAACAATCGTCATCTGACGTTTGATTTAAATCTTGTGTTGTGATCTTGTATTGTTTCATTTTAAACAGCTTCTTAACATCCAACTATGCTTTTTATGTGAGTCTTGGCGTCCAGCAAGGAAATCTGCTAATCCATGATCTCCGTTTGCTTCGGCCATGTCAAACACTACTTTGTATAATTGTGCCATCTTTTCGCTATCAGCTAGTAGTTCGCGTAACATAGATTGAAAATCTGTTATTTCGTTTTCGTCTTGCACTAGAGATAGCATACTAAATTTTTGAAGACTAGCGGGTGTGTATATTTGTAATGCACGAAGTTCTTCAGCAAATGTATCAATACTGCCGTAGACTTCTTCGTAAATATTTCCAAACAGTTCGTGTAACTGTACAAATAAAGGTCCTTCAACATTCCAGTGAAAGTTTTGTGCTTTGAGCACAAAACTATATGAGCTAGCAAATGCTGTTTTTAATGCCAAGTGATATTTTTCGTCCATTTTAAATTCCGTATTTGTTCTTTTTAACTTTTGCCACTGCGCTAGTTTTATTTACATCAGCAACCTCTTCACTACGCTTACCGGACCAGTTTTCAATAGTTCCAGCACCAACTTGTAGTGCGGCCGCTTTGACCATTTCAAATTCTTCTTCAGTATACGAACTAATCAACGGATCTCCGCCAATCCAGTTGTCAGCTTCCATCTTAGTAGGGAATGTTGGAGCACCTGCTAGTGCGATACCCATGCGATAATTCATATATGCACCGCCACTGCCGGTACTCATATTTAAACCAGGAAGCGTACTAGCATTTCTCATAGCCGCTTTGTGGGTAGGATCAATCTTTTTCATTCCACCTTTACCGGCCTGTTTAGTTTCAGCAACTTCTGCTTTCTTAACTTTTTCTGGATATTTTTTAAGGAAGTGTGCAACTAATTCAAATGCAGGTAAGTTACGTTCGTTAAATTCAATTTGTGTATTTGCATCAATACCCATTTCTTTATAGAACTTTTTAGGATCCCCGGCACGTACTGCGTTGCGTAGCTCAGTAGAACTTGCTAGTCGTTGTGTTTTAATGTGGTCAATCTGTTGGAATTTATATCCACCATGTTTCTGCTCCATGATGCCGTTATACTGCGTTAATGTTTTAACTAACCAGTCTTCATCAGTATAAACTCTCAACTGAACATTTTCACCGTACTGTTCGTATACGCTACTTGCCAATGTTAATAAACTTTGTTCAGGAACTACGTGTCCAGCAACTGCCGGAAAAACTGCGGCCATGCATTGTAATTTAACATCATAAGGTAATGGATTATCTGCATTTTCTGTAGATTGATTAGTTCCAATAAACCAAATAGGATTAGCACTAGCCGCCTTCCATACTGCCTTATGGCCTTTATGTGGAGGATTAAAGCGACCGTAACTGATACCAATAGTTTTTAAACCACCGTCAAATTCGGTGCTTGCTTCTTCAGGTGCTTCGTAAACGTTTTCGAATAGTTCTCTTAATCTCATGCTGGTTTCTTCCCTGGTGCCCAAGTAGTTGGAACAATCTTTATATTACCATATTTATGGTTTGGTTGAGCATAGCGAACGTAACCTTCTCCGTTAGTTTCCCATATCTCAGGTCGCCCCTGACTTTGGTATGCGGCATATACTTGGTCTTTCATATTACGTATGTCTTTGATTAACTTCAACATTGAGTCAAATGCACCGGGATGTGCTTTAATCATTGCAATGATATGTTCTTGTTTTTTAGTACTAATGCCCTTCTTAGACATCCAGTTTATAAACGTATCGCCGGTAATGCTATTGAAGCTTTGCTCATTGTTAGCATGTAAATTACTCATAGCATTAAAGAAAGGATAAAACACACCATTCTTATCTGGATC
>Ga0209443_1002780_pt1 | contig 10209 bp, 24 predicted proteins | sample LauGreBMM110DCMD_2_FD_187571 | JGI IMG/M metagenome (GOLD analysis project Ga0209443, IMG submission 187571) | Freshwater lake microbial communities from Lake Michigan, USA - Su13.BD.MM110.DCMD (SPAdes) (version 2) | ecosystem: Environmental > Aquatic > Freshwater > Lake | place: Lake Michigan... | reverse complement strand
TAGCTTTGGCTTTTAATTTTGTTCTTTCACGATGTATGGAATCGGAAGATTCAAAGAACTTACTGAATTGCCCTGCAAGACTGTTGATGTCTTTGCCCAGTGCAACAGCTTGTTTAATATAACTTACAGCAGATTGAGCGGCTGTGAATGCAAGTCCTATTGTGATTGGGTCCACACCACTAGCTCCTTTAGAACCAGAGGAATAGGCCGTTGAGACTTAATAGTATACCAACACCTGCTACCACAAAACTACCCCAGAACATGCCCATGCTGACTGCAAGAATACTTGCTGATAGCACCACAATGGCCAGCTGATAAGCTGTTGATGCGTATCCAATCCATGGGCTGGACTTTTTGGCTTCATCACGTTCGTGTTCCATGGCTCGAGCTTGGTCGGCTATGGTTTTCTTGTCCAAGTCCATGCGTACCTTCTCTGACATGAATTCTTCTTTGAGTTTTGTGTCGTCTGTGGTCTTGGCAGCAAGTTCATAGCTGACACCACGACTGACTTTGGCTTGATACTGTGCCCAAGCATTGTTGGCACCCAGAGTATTGTTTAACACTGTGCTGGATAGTTTGCCACCGTACCATGCGTTGACTGCCAATAACAGGGCAAATATGGAGATGACCATACCTGCTCGGTCTTTGATATGTGCCTCACGCTCGCTACGTGAGCCCGCTGGATGCTTAGGTGCATCCGAATCTGTTGAGGATTTGGTAACTAATCTCAATATTGATTCTAATAGTGCCATCGATTCGCTCCCGGCTTGTTATATGAGTATTTAACCGATTGACAGATAAGTAAAGTGATGTTATAATGTACATATATTAAGAGAGTAAGCCAAAAATGCGTATCCAAATTGTATCCGATCTTCATCTTGAATTTGAAGACATCAACATCCAAAATCAAAACAATGCAGATGTTTTGATACTGTCTGGCGATATCATGGTAGCTTCTAAGGTGAATAAACAAGAAAGCGAGTACGGTATCCGTTTCCGCAATTTCTTGAAGCGTTGCAGTTTCCAATTTCCGCATGTGGTTTATGTTGCAGGTAATCACGAATTCTACAGCGATGGTAAATTCTTTCAAGGGATTGATGAACTTCGTGCGGCCTGTGGAGTTCACGAAAACGTATATTTTTTAGAGCGTGATACCAAAATCATCGACGATGTTGTGTTTGTGGGTGGTACACTTTGGACTGACATGAACAAGTTCGACCCGTTGACTCTGCATGCCATTCAAGACATGATGAATGATTACAGGGCCACTGTGAATGATCAAGCAGGATATCGCAGACTCAAGCCTGCAGACACCTATGAACGTCATAGACAAACTGTGGATTATTTCAAACTGGTCTTGGATCAAAATAAAGACAAGAAGTGTGTGATCGTTGGGCATCACACACCTAGTCATCAGAGCTGCCACGAAATGTATAAAGGTGACTATATCATGAATGGCGGGTATCACAGCGATCTAAGTGAAATGATTTTGGATCGTCCGCAAATCAAACTGTGGACACACGGTCATACGCATCATCCCTTTGACTATGTCATCGGGGAAACTCGAGTTGTTTGTAACCCAAGAGGATATGCCAACTATGAAGACACTGGATGGGATCCTAACATGATTGTAGAAGTATGAACATCACTGTTTACAGCCGGAATCGCTTGTACGAAACATTTACTAAGTGGGATGTTCCTCGTGACTATGCTGACCCTATGGCTAATTATTTGGTCTATGGCTATGAGCCAGGCGGTTTCTTTACTGCGCTATTGGCCAATGATTTCTTTGCGGCTATACAGTCAAGCCATCCTGCCAACACTGTGGAAGCATTAAAATGCCTAGTAGGGTGGATCAATGATTGCATGCCTCCAGAAGCCTACAGCAATTACAACCGAGTCAGTGAGTGGTGTCGTCTACCTGAAGGCCATCGCAGAGCCATACTCGAACAATATGGTTTGATCTACACAGAGCAAGAAGAAATAATGTTGACTCTTCGGAGCGAGTCTACAGTTGAACCAGTTCTGTACTAACAAATCCAAAAACTTGAACAACAGGAAAGGATAAATTTAAATGCAAATGATACAAGTTTTTGGTACTTGGATAGGAGTTGCCAAATTAGAAAGTTTAGACATAGAAAAATCGCTGGCATATGTGCAAACACTTGATTATGAAAACGGCATGAATGGTGCAACCACACTGACTCAAAGATTGTTAGATTTACCTATTTTTAAAGATGTAAAAATTGAAATCGAGGAACTATCAAAAGACTATACCAGTCAGCAAGGACATGTTGTTGATAGGGTAAAGATAGCAAGTTCCTGGGGAAATACTTTAACTAAAGGGCAACCAATAAGTGTTCATCAGCATCCGAATAGTTATATAAGTGGAGTTTTCTACCTAACGCACGGAGCACCAATAAATTTTCATAATCCTCTTCAAACCGAAGATTTGTTCACATTTAGACCTGTTGTACAATGGGACCCTGATAATATCCATACATGGCAAGTACTACACTTAGAACCGAAACCAGGATGGATGTTTTTATTTCCGTCAAAATTAAATCATCATGTAGATGATAACGAAACTGATTATCGATATTCAATTGCATTTAATACGTTACCTGTTGGTGAATTGGGAGATAGTACCAAACAAATTAATATTAAAAGTCTAGAATAGTATTATGAAGTTTGAAATTAAAAACTGGAGGAGATATGATGTCAGATAGTGAACGATTGATAGCACTGCTCAAAGGGCCTGATTGGTATGCTCACGAATCAGGAAAGGATCTACTTGCGGTACTAAATCAAGGTAAGAGAAAAAGATACAAGTCTATGAATTCTACAGCAGACAAACATTTATCGACTATCATGGATCTGTTTGATAAAGAACAGTCAGTTAGAATCCTTAAGACTTGGTTAAGTACCTATCAGTTACCATTGGATCCAGACAGGCTAAAAACATTTGATCAGTTCCATGAACAATTTGGCAAATTTATTACCAACAATGCAGGGCTAATTAAAAGTTATTGAAAGTAGCAGTATGAAAAAAATCTATTACGAAAAACGTGGACGTAGGTATGTGCCTGTTGCAGAGTACGACAACGATTTCATGGACAGCTTTACCAAAGGAAATCATCTTGTGATGAGCTATCCGGGCGGTACCTCACGCAGATTTAATATTGATCCCAATTACGCTGCTATGATTGCCGCGGGCCGTGTTGCTGAAGAAGCTATCTGTGAATCCATGCGCAAAGCCAGTGAAATGAAACCTCAACGAACTCCGATCACTCCCGGACAAAAGAAGGCCTGGGAAAAGTTAGCCAAAGAGTTTGGTGACGAATTGTGTCCGTTAACCTACGGTAGTATTAGAGATCATGCAGAAGCAGGTGTTAAGGCCATGCAGGAAGAAGCAGACAAACTTATGAAACATGAGGGCGTTCGTAAATCATACGAACATTTTTTATTAATGTGTGAACTCACAAAGGAAAAACAAAATGATTAAAGAATTTATGAAAATTGTAGAAACCGCGGAAGGCATCACTGATGCTTGGTTTAAGAATGGAAGTTTTGAAACATACAAACTCAACAAGCCCGTGCCTTATAACATTGCTGATAGTGATGGTGTTACAAAAACACTAGAAGGCCCAGTAGAGCATCGAGCTGGTCATTATATTATGGGGCCAGGTCCTAAAGAAGAATTTTGGCCGTTGGATCCCGATAACTTCCGTAGCAAATACAATGACAACAACGATGGCACTGCTACACCTAAGAAGATTGATAAGATTGCCAAACTTGCAGATCACGACGGAGTAGTCAAAGCATCGTGGGGTGATTTGAATTACAAGGCAGACGAGGACTATATTGTGCGCCACGCCCCGGGTGATTACGGTGTTGTAAAGAAAGATATCTTTGCTCAAACTTACGAGATGCCAAAATGATTATACAAGAAATGACTAATTGGCTTACAGGTAGTATTTTATTTGCACTGGGCTGTTTGGTCTTAGTGGCTGGAGTGATATTGATTAACAATCTCTTGCACAAATTTTGGAAACCAGTGACCATAGTGTTCATGCGAAACGAAAGTCTCTATCCAAAAATGCGTTTCGCCACTACAGATGATTCCAAAGAACCTGAGTTTGAATCTCCGAAACAAGTTGACAAAACAAAAGATTAGTGTTATAATAACTCATCAAATGAAAGGATTAATATGATTACTCTTAAAGAATGGATGGAATTGGTAGATTACCGTATCACTGAAGGCAGTGACTATGGTTGGCGGTGCTACGGCCACGATGTTCACATGCTGGACTCGTGGAACGGTGAACAAGATGGACACAGCTTCACTGTGATCTTTGACACCAAAACAGAGACTGTCTACGAAGTTCAGGCACACGACTATGTTCGCAATCGTGCATATCGTTTGATCAATCCTGATTTTATATCTGCCCACGATGACGAAAGCAATGGTCGAGGCATAGAAATCAACAACGCCTGGGATGATGTTGATTATGTTGATCTCGATGTTGTAGATGACTTCATACAGAAAGGCCTGGCCATTCGAGACGGTGAAGACTATGACACTCGTGTTCAGATTAAAGTAAATTTTGATGATGCAGAATTATTGGAGTACATGAAGATTGCACACGACCGTGATATCACATTCAACAAATTGGTTGAGATTGCCCTACAAGAAGCAATTGATCAACATCGCATGTTAAACGATATTCCTTTTCCTGTAGAGAAGAAAAAGAAGAAGAAAAAGAAAGATCGATAATGACTATAGAGGCTGAGAAATTCATGCAAGATCTAAAAACTGGTGTTCGGCATGTGGTAATCAATGACTGCTTTGGCGGATTCGGTCTCAGCGATCACGCTCGTGACGAATACAAGAAGCTGGCTGGTATCACAGATCCCGGTTGGTACGATCGTGACGTGGCTAGAGACGACCCTTATTTGGTCAAGATAGTCAAGGAACTGGGATCTTCTGCCAGCAGTGGCCACGCCAAGCTCAAGATAGTGGAAATTCCCGGAGATGTGTTGTGGCACATTGGTGAGTATGATGGTGTAGAGTGGGTGGCTGAAGATCATAGAACTTGGAAATGAGCAAGCCTATAGTCATGTTTCCCGAACAATGGGATAGTATCCTTGAACGTATCAAACAACGTGAAAAGCCCAGCGTCTATCTTTCTAGATCAAAAATGAAAGAGGTGTTGGGCTTTACTGTGCGTGATCATAGAGAGTATGTCAAAGATCCAGACTATGTAAGACGTCCACAAGATAAGGATGAATGGTTTTATATGGAACCTGCTGGATGGTTTGAGGGCAAAATGAATGTGCGTACTGTTCGATTGGATTTTTACGATGAGCAGAAACGTACAATGTTTCTACTAAGATATGGTAACGGACAAGATTAAAATTGGCTCTCTCAATGAGATTTTAGCCACCCGTGTTAGAACAGTTTATCCCTATCGTGTGAACTTCGATAATATCACACGCAATCAAATTGAAGAGATGGCTGCATGGTGTATCAACAACTGTAAAAACATTTGGCGTGAAGAACATGTTCATGCACTGTATTTTCAATTTACAGATGACTATGATGCCATGATGTTTATGTTGAAGTTTGGCGGAAGAGGTAACGTATGATAATTTCAGGCCGACAACTAGGTAAGAGTCAATTAACTAATCAAGCCTTTCTGCGGCTATGGGACGACATACATCATCGTCCAGTTGAGGAATTAAAACTCAGTGAAGGCACAGTCTACGGCAGTCGTTATTACTGCATAGAACCAGTGGGCGGTTCTTGGCCAAAAATGGAACTGTGGTGCATGGAAGCATTTGGTACAACCACAGGCAGCATTTGGGGAGAAAAAGCAGCTCCCGAACCAGCCATGCGTTGGTACACGAATAATCGCAAGTTTTGGTTCCGCGATCAAGCAGATCAATTGATGTTTGTGATGAAATGGCGATGAAAAATCTAGAAAAAGAAATCTTAGATGAACTCGGCACAAAGATGCAGAGCGAAATAGACAGAGAAGTCATGTGGGGCATGCTCAAATCGTTGGGTTGGCGCAGAGTCATGTTGGATAGATTTACAGACAACAACCATGCTGTAGATATCACACATTGGTTAGCAGAACACTGTCATCATGCCTTTGAAAGAAGGGGTGCAGACTTTATCTTTGAATCTGAGGTAGATGCTGTGAATTTTACTCTAAGATGGCAATAACAAAAACCAAAGGTTATCAATTTGAACCTGCTCGAGGTTACCTAGGTCCTGAACCCAAAGGAGATACATATAGATATATGATAATCAACGATCAAGTAGAGGAAGTAAGAGAAATAGTAGTGCATGAGTTCACCATGGGCGATGTTGAGGATCCAGATCTGTATGCTGCAGAGCCACTTTGGAAATGGCAGCAAAGTGAATTGGGTGCGTGGATCATGAAAAATGCTGTGGAAACTCCTAGCTGGTATAGAATTCCAGATCAACTGCAATATGGATACAAGTTTCAAATCCTTGCCAAACTGTCAGGTGCTAGACTCACAGAATACATGCTGAGGCACGGAAAATGATGTATCCAACCTCCACCACTCTAAGAGCTCAGAGAGCAGAAGAGCATCTCAAGGTTGATCAGAGATTGATGCAGTTATTGGACTCCTATCATGTGATCGTGATCAGAGACGAGGACTTTGCAGAGAAACTCACATGGTGTTTGGAAAACTGCCAAAACAAGTTTCGTGATCTCAGTGATCCAAATGGGCGAGCATGGTATTTTCAAAACGAACAAGATGCCACCATGTTTGCCATGAAATGGGCTTGACATTCCAGCCAACTGATGTTATACTATACGTATAATCTAAACTACACGAAAGCGGTGCAACAATGGCAGGCAAAGCAAAATCAGTTTACCTTACAGTAACTACTCTAGATCACAAATCCGTTTTTCATCGCATGTTTTTCAACGCAAAAGAATTCAATGAGTACGTTAACACTGAAGAATTCAAGGCCAAGTATCCGACAACTGAATTTAAAATTGTGAAAGAAACGTATTAACATGTACTCCTGGATTTTAATTATTGCAATGCATAGCCCTGCTGGTGACTTTATCGGTAAGGATACTATGAAGTTTGAATCGCAGAAAGCGTGTGAAGCAGCAAAGACACAATTACCAAATTTAGATTACCCACTGCGTGTTAAACACAAAGGATTGTGTGTGACCCGAGATCATTGGGAAGGTAAAAAACAAATGCCCGGCGTGGCATACGACTAGGAAAACATATGAAACAAGAACTAGATAAGTTGTTGTGCGAACGATATCCTAAGATGATGGTGAATCGCAACAAGCCCATGCAAGAAACTTGTATGTGTTGGGGCTTTGAATGTGGTGATGGTTGGTTCAATATCCTAGATCAGCTCATGGGTAATATACAGCATCACATTGATTGGAAACTAAGACAACATCGAATTGCCACTGACTATAACGCAATGGCTGCTCAGGCCAAGGCTGGTAATTTTGATCTGTTTGAAGAAAACATGAAAGACACTGTTAATCTTGAATACAAAGAAAAAAGGCTTGCGGAAATTGTTGCTGAGGATTTTAGATCAGTACCTAACGCTGTTCCACAAGTGACCTTGGATCAGATCAAAGAAAAGTTTGGCACACTGCGTTTCTACTACACTGGCGGAGATGATGAGATCAGTGGTATGGTGCGTATGGCAGAAAGCATGAGCGGAGTAGTCTGCGAAGAATGCGGTGCTCCGGGCAAACGCCGTGGTAGTGGTTGGATATATACTGCCTGCGATGCACACACCAAACCCGAGCACCTAGAGAATGGAGATAACAATGAGCCAATCTAAACACAAAAAGTATCAGTGGATTGATGGTGAAACTGCGGATCGCATTACCAGCATGAATCTCAAAGACTATCGTGCCTATTTGAAAAAAGAATTAGCGCAATGGAAAAAGAATCCCAAGACAGAAGATAATCCCAACGGCCACTGGCTGCATCCAGAAGATGTCAGCGGTAACATACGTAGGATTGAAGCTCTCAATCTAATCATCAACGACTTTATAACAACATCGGACGAAATAAAATGAAAATGGGATTTAGCCTAGGACGTTGCGTCCGTGATATTGTTAAGGGATCGGTTGACATCAACGATGTGGCATTCATCATTGCTGCCACTTCTATTCATGATGAACCTCAGTTGGCCAATGTGATTGAATCCTACATGGATCGCGATGATGATTACCTTTATGGTCTTGACGAAGATAAATGTCAAGCAGTGGCTCTTGAACTGTGGAGCACAAATAAAATACTACAGCCTCGTAGACAAGGACTGCATCGTCATCGCCAACCCGAAAACTCAGTTTGGGTGGACATGTTTCCCACAGAGCTCAGCAAAAATCATTCAGTCAAATCTGCCTGGGATGCCTACAGATTTATGCTACATATGGTAGAGAACGTTGACAACGAAGCAGTAGAGGTTTTCAAACAGTAGGAGATACTATGATCAAAGTGGGATCTAAATGGGTAGGTAACGGAGACAACATATTTCGTGTGATTCATGTGATCGAACTTGAGGGTCACACCTGGATACATTATATCAAAGAAAATGCACTGGAAGACTACAATCGTGAATACAGTTGTTACGAGGAAAGTTTTTTGAGTAGATATCGAGAAATACCCCGTGATTAATTTTAATTTTAATATCCGAGTGCCCGGTTCCAACAGATTTCGTAGTATTCAATGTTGGAACGGCGGCTTGCCAATGCCTTTCAAGTTCTGGGAACTACAGATATACTTCAGTGCAGACATCATAGACGTTGCTGTGGATATCACTACCAGACAAAGCCACAGCGGCATCCGACTGTGTCTAGGACTATTAGGTGTTAGCGTGGATTTTAATATCTACGATTCAAGACACTGGAGCGAAGGAAAATGGCACTCTCAGATGTAGAAACCATACTGTTGGTTTGTTGTTCTGCAAATCAAGCATTTTCCAGCAGTAATTAAAGTATAATATTATAAAGCATAAGTAAAAGTATATCATGGAGCAAAAAGTGAGAAAACTGGAAGATTTTAATGCCGAAGATCGCATTGATCTCAAACTGTTGGAAAACAACACGTATTTCCTCAACGGTGAAATTTCTGAAGAATCTGTAGGTCCTTGTGCCAAGTGGTTGATCTGCGAAAATCTTGATGTCAGCAAAGAGAAAGTGCTTACTCTGTATATCAATTCCACAGGTGGTGATCTCTATCAGGCATTTGGGTTGATCGATGTCATGCAGGCCAGTCCTCATGTGGTTAGATGCATAGGCATAGGCTCCGTGATGAGTGCGGCTTTTTTAATTTTTGCTGCCGCTGATCGAGGTCAGAGATATGCTGCCAAGAATGCCAGCTTCATGTGTCATCAATTTTCTGAGAACATGGAAAACAAATATCATGACTTGAAGGCTACTATGCGAGAAAATGATATCTGCAATGACAAAATGATTAATATTCTCAAAGAAGCCACTGGGCTCGCTCCATCGGTGGTCAAGAAAAAATTACTGCCACCATCAGATGTTTATCTCACAGCACAGGAAGTGTTAGACCTAGGCATAGCTGATCATATTTTAGAATGAGGATGATATGAAAACAGATTCAAAAGTAGTTATATTGGGTGGAAAGTTAGAAGCTGAAGCCAAACGCAAACAGGATCTCCTTGATGTCATTGACGCCATGCGGTTGATGGTCCAGAGTGGAGAGATCGCAGAGTTTGTAGCGGCCAGCATAGATGAAGATGGCATCACACAGATCCATGTGTGTGCCTTGGACCTACCAGGCAGCATAGGCTTGTTTGAGATTGGCAAGCACTTGTTGATCGCAGGCGAGACTGACATCTCCGACACGGAATAAACTGTGGCAAAAAAGCCACATAAAGTATACAGATTTCAGTTGACACATAAATAAAAAGATCGTATACTACACACAGTTGTTTAGGAAGGCGTCAAAATTTATTTTGCCTAAAATGCAAATAGGGGTTGACAACCAGACTAAATAACTGTATAATTAACACATAGACAGCAAGTTGTTGTCTACAATGAAAAGGTTTAAAGAGAAAGAAAATGCAATCAAACGTCAAACATCAACAATTTAATACAATGCCTAAACTGGCAGGCTTTATAGCCTCCGGTTGGCTAGCGATTAATTGTGGAA
>Ga0209443_1002779_pt1 | contig 10211 bp, 6 predicted proteins | sample LauGreBMM110DCMD_2_FD_187571 | JGI IMG/M metagenome (GOLD analysis project Ga0209443, IMG submission 187571) | Freshwater lake microbial communities from Lake Michigan, USA - Su13.BD.MM110.DCMD (SPAdes) (version 2) | ecosystem: Environmental > Aquatic > Freshwater > Lake | place: Lake Michigan... | reverse complement strand
TCGCAGCTGTGTCTGCTTTGTTTAACTTCCAAGTTGATAATGCAGCCGTATCTACAGCATTTAATTTAGTGCTTCTCAGATTATTCAAAGCAGCTAAGTAATTACTTAACATCGCAGCTGTATCCGCTTTGTTTAACTTCCAAGTTGATAATGCAGCCGTATCTACAGCATTTAATTTAGTGCTTCTCAGATTATTCAAAGCAGCTAAGTAATTACTTAACATCGCTGCCGTATCCGCGATTTTGACCTTCGTATTCGCTAAGTTTACTACATCACCAAACCTCGCTCCCAATGTCGCTGTGTCTGCATTTAATGCTATCAGTCCAGTTAGATATTTACTCAACATCGCTGATGTATCTGTAGCATTAATTTTCGTACTTCTTAAATCATTCAACGCAGCTAAGTAATTACTTAACATCAACGCCGTATCCGAGTACTTAACTTTTGCATTCGCTAAACTTACTACATCACCAAATCTAGCTCCCAATGTCGCTGTATCTGCATTTAATGCTATCAGTCCAGTTAGATATTTACTCAACATCGCTGACGTATCTGTAGCATTAATTTTCGTACTTCTTAAATCATTCAAAGCAGCTAAGTAATTACTTAACATCGCAGCTGTGTCTGCTTTGTTTAACTTCCAAGTTGATAATGCAGCCGTATCTACAGCATTTAATTTAGTGCTTCTCAGATTATTCAAAGCAGCTAAGTAATTACTTAACATCGCAGCTGTATCCGCGATTTTAACCTTCGTATTCGCTAAGTTCGCTAGTATAGTTGAATCATTCACTAATCGATTTACGAATAATGTTGAATCGGTAGTTGACTTAACCTCCGCAACTCCTATTCTTGTAGCTAATGAATTCTCAGCATTTATTGCTCTTGTTGTCTCTGTAGTGATTTTGCCCGCCTGTATTGTAGAATCATTAACCAGTCTGTTTACAAATAATGTTGAATCTGTATTTGACTTAACCTCCGCAACTCCTATTCTTGTAGCTAATGAATTCTCAGCATTTATTGCTCTTGTTGTCTCTGTAGTGATTTTGCCCGCCTGTATTGTAGAATCATTAACCAGTCTGTTTACAAATAATGTTGAATCTGTGTTTGACTTAACCTCCGCAACTCCTATTCTTTTAGCTAACACTGTTGAATCGTTGGCAATTCTTGTGGTGATCAATGTAGAATCTGATGTGGCTTTTTTAGCTAGTATAGTTGAATCGTTATAAAATTTAGAGAGTATACTAATATTTTTAACGATTAAAGAATCTTGAATAGTTGTTCTACCTATTACATTTAACGAATCTCCTAGTGTAGCTGTTCTAATGACATATAATGTTGAATCTAACTTTACACTACCTTTTATTAGACCATTTCCATTAGCAATTAAGGAATCTTTGAGTAATAATTTTCCTTTTAATAATAAGCTTGAGTCAATTCGTGCACCTCTTGTAACCGATAAAGAATCCTTGAATTCTAGACCATAGGCAAGTGATAATTTACCACCAACATATAGATCTTTTTTAACAGTTAAATTGGAATCAATCAACGAATTACCTCTTATTGATAATGAATCGGTTATAGTAGCCTTTCCATTGACAGATAATGTATTTTGTACAACAGCGTTAACATTTTCTACCTTCGTGTTTTTTAATGTATTTGAAGCTAATAAATAATTACTGAGCATTGCCGCCGTATCAGAAAAATTTACTTTTTTATCGATTCTATTTGATAGCGATAAGGTGTCCCTTCCAATTATATCTACAATATTTTGAGTATTAACCAAAGTACCAGATGTTGGAAAAATTACATTACTTGATGCTGTTGTTGTAATTGTTAAATCACCAACCCCTTTTGTTATAATATTGTTTGCAAGTGTGATACTATTTCCACCATTATCAACTCCTGTTCCGCCTTTCGAACCTGGTAAAATTGATGTTATAGTTCCTGTAGAATCAGAAAATTTTGAATTTTGTGCGGTAAACGCATATGGTACTGACCAAAATTGTGTAGTTCCGACATCGTAATAATTATTATCTGGATTCCAACTTGGGTCTGGCAATGAAGGTTGAATGGCGATTTTTATATTTGCAAAATATGTTTTATTAAGCCAATCCAAATTACTTAGCGATGCCACTCCGGAAACTCTGTTACCTTGTCCAATAGTAATTGAAAAAACACCTTCGTTTGTAGAAAAAACTTTATTTGATTCTACATATACAATAGAACCGTTAGATATTCGTTCAATAATACTAACTTTTACATAAACATTTCTGTTAGAAGCTGGATTATTGTTAACATCTTTAGCTACAGCTTGAAAAACTATACCACTTGGCGTTGACTGTGCATTAGAATCAACAAAATAGGAAAACAGCAGTAATATAATAAATGATATTTTCTTCATCTTATTCATTTTTTAATATTTTAAAAATCTCATTTACCTTACTTGAATTAATTTGCAAAATGTAAATGCCAACAGGCAAATCAATTAATTGCATTTTGTATCCGGTATAAAATAAATTTTGAAGTACATTATAAATTTTCACTAACTGTCCTGTATTATTATAAATTGATACTTTAAAAAACATGTCATTATCAATTTTAGTTTTAAATGTTACAGTTACTGTATTAATAAAGGGATTAGGACCAACTTGAATACTTAATTTGGTGTAATCTAAATTAACAACACAATCATTTACAAATGTTCCAGTATTGTTTTGGAAATATTTTGAAATTCCATTTGAAATTTGTAAACAATTACTATTGCTTAAATTTAATGGATTTGAATTTGTAGTTATCTTCAAGTTATCTCCCATTACCCCAATCGAATACGCTATAGTCATTTGAGAAAATGAAATTTGACAAATAATTAGATAAATTAATATAATGTAAATCTGTTTCAAATTAATTGACAATTTTAAAAGAATATATGGCCGTTTGACCATTTAATAATTTTTTTGATAAATTCAACTGTACTGAATTAACAGAAACAATATCATAAGTTGTACTATCCTGGATAGTACTCATACTGTTTAGTAATGTTTCTTTTAATTTATTTAGAGTGTTAATCTCCCATACACCTGTATTATTATCAGTATCACTATAACTACCATCATAACTAAAAGTTTTTTTAAAGTTTTTTTCCGATGGTGTTAAAGCTAGATTCACACCATTAATACGTGTTGAATCTAATTGCCAAGTATGCTTAGAATTTTGATAGGTGCCTGTGCCTGATAATAACTGTTTTTGAAAATTAACTGGGCTTATTACATCAATTTTTGAACAAGACGTAATAACAGTAATGCTAATAAGGTAAATTATGAATTGTGAATTTATTTTCATTTTATTTAAATAATTTTCTTGAATAAAATATTGAGAAATTTAAATAACTATCTTTTGCATTATCAGGGCTATTTCTATATTGTCCTAAAACATTTCTTGAGGTAGGATTCGAAAAATATATCGCTGCATCTTTATTAATGATTTTGCTTTTCATTATCAAAGAAACACTTGGATAAGAATCTGGTCCAACATCATCTAAATAATCAGACATACTTCTATGATAAGACATATTAATTCCTACACTATTTGATTGATTTAGTTGATATTTTAATTTAAAAGTCAAAAAATACCCAAATGTTAATAATGAATACGGTTTTTTTGTACTATCAGAAAACTGACCGCCTGTACCTAATGGCTGTAAATTATATATGACACCATTATAAATTCCTGTTGGTGCAAAACTAACAATGTCTAATCCAAAGCCAAAAGATGGTTTTATTTTCTTTGCTTTTGTATATATTCTATTATCAATAAAATCATAAAAAATCATAGGTGAAATTGATAACATATTAGTAGTAAAAGACATTCCTCTAGCAGCTTGGTCATTATTATTCGATTTCATATCCGAATTACTTAACTTAAAGCTTTCAATATTTAACCCAGCACTTAATTTTGAATTAATAAGATAGTTTACATTTATGCCTAATAACATATTTTTTAAATTAGAAAATAAACTTCCTTTATTACTAATCGTACCAGTGAAAACAGAAGCTCCTGTCAAAAAGCCAAATTCGAGCCTACTTTTAAAAGATGTTTCTATTTTTTGAAATGTATTTTCAATAGAATCTATAGATTTTTGAATTTTATTTAAAGTATCTAATGCGATTTTTTCGTTAATTAATTCTGCTAGTAAATTTCTTCTTCTTAAATCTTTTAAGAATTCAATATATCCAATTTTAAATTCTGGTACATAAGCACCTTCATTATTTGTAATATTATAAATCTTATAATATCCAAGATTATTATTTGAATTCGCAGTTTTTGAAATTAAATATTTTGTTTTTAAATAATCAGTTTCAAGATTAAAAGTTAGATTCGAATCAATTTGAATTAAACTAGTATCATCTTTAAAATAGGTATAAATTAAAATAGATTTTGAGTAATTAATATTATTATTAGATAAAAGTGTAAATCCATTTAATGGTTTTGTAATTTTAATTGTGTTTGGGATTATACTGTCATTCAAATCTCTTATATCATATATATGACTAGGATTGGTATTAGATGGAATATTCAAATAAGGTTCAAATTCAACCTTAGGCATATTATAATCAATGGTTTGATCGTAAATACTTTTTAATATTTGGTCCTTATTAGATGAACCGAAATAGTTATTTATTAAACTTATTGATTTACCAGAACCATATATTCCAAAATTTGCCATATGAACGACTGTATCAGTCAAATTGTCAATAAGAAAATTAGAAACAAAACTATTGTTTAATATTAAAGGAGAAAATCTGGTATATGATTGATCGATTCTACCATGCAAAAAATTGGTTGATATATTATAATTTTTAAATCCATAAACATTGTTCCCAAAAAATGTATTATTACTAATTTCGAATTTAACATGATCAGAATTTAAATCTTCGAAGTAAATAGATGCATTATTACCTGAAAATAAATTATTATTTATTTTAAAATCAACAAATGTTGAATCAACATTGTAATTGTATGGTGTATTTAGTATTTGAATTAATGATAATTTTCCAATGTTGTTAATAAAATAATTATCGTAAATATTTACAGATTCTCTATGCCAACCGAAGTCAAATGATAAAGGTAATTGTAGGTTTCTAAATATAGTATTGCTTATTTGAACCTTACTTCCAATTGTACTATCCACTGTTCGAATAACTAATCCAATTCCCTCATATTTTGAATTACCGAATATTTCGATAACATTCTTACTTTCTCCGTTAATAATTACTTCTCCTTCACAAACCAAAATACCAGGATCACTTAATTCAATTTTAGCACCTGGCTGGATTAATAACTTTCCTTTAATTGTAACAGTTTCTTTAATTACATATGTTCCAGATTTTAAATTAAGTGTAGTATAATTACCAGACAAAGTATCTTGCGCATAGGATGTCACAGCAAAAATGCTAGAACACATTATTGCAATAATAATTGAAATTTTAGTAAAAATTATTTGCCTATAATTAGACATATTCTGTTGCATGCTTTAATCTGTTATCTTATATATAATTGGAGAAGATTTTCTTGTAGTTCCATCCAATAATGATATGTTGATATTATCGAAAATTAAGATGTCATTTTTTAAAAGTGACCCTAAAACTTTTTGTGTATTTGATTGAAATAATTCGCCACTATTATTTGCAGATTCAACTTCTTTACCATCATGAATTCTAATAATTTTAAAACTATTGATACGGCCAGGAAAAAAATTAAGATTATTTATCTCCAACTTGGATTCTAATCGATCAGCTCTCAATAAATCTTTAACATTGATATTGTAATTACTTAAATTATCTCCCTTAACTTTTACTACTGGGTCAGGAATTGGATTAACCATTATTTTTTTTTCAAATAGTAAATTTTTTTCTTTCCTTAGATCGTAAAATTTTAAAATATATTCTCCAGTACGTGCAAATACTACTTTATAATTATTGTTAATATTTGAAATATTTACTTTTGGAGTAATTTCAATATCAAATTCTTTACCCATTTTAAAATTAAAATCACTTAATAATGTATTATTTAAACCCGCATAAATATATTCCGTATGTAAAGAAGTCAAAATTGTTTTGAATAAATCATCAAAAACTTGATCTTCAACGCTTACCACTTTTTGTCCAGGCTGTATTAATTCTTCAGGTTTATATTCCTTAACTGAAGATTTTAAGACATAAAGCTTAGGATTGAACTTTGAAAAATACGTAGGCTGATAACCGATTTCAACTAAAGCAGCCTCTTGGTATAATAACTGAGTTTTGATAAGCAATAACTTAATTCGCTCCAATTGCATATAACTTATTGCAGCTGGTTTATGCATGAATAAGTAATATTCCCAGCTTTCAACTTTTCCTTTTATAGTTGTAACCTCTTTTTTTATTGGGATCAGCGAATCTAAAGATGTTTGTAATTGAAATGGAGATGATTTAATAAAATTGGATAAATCTACTAGATCTTTTTCTAATAGTATGATGCCTTTATTACTTTTTAATATATCCTCAATTAAATTTCGTGAATTAAATTCTTTAATTAAAGTCGTATTATTCTTTTTAAATTCTTCATCAACATGATTAATTATATCGCCCGCAACTTGATAACTCTTAAACAATCTTGTTCTAATATTTAATAATGAAACTGCTTTAGGATTTTTATTAATTAAATCTAAATTGTCAGAAATAATCCTATTGCTTATTTCTACTTTTTTTATTTCTTCTTTATCAATTGATTGTAATGATTTAATAGTATAAATATTAGAATCTAACACTGAGATTTTAATATTGATTACAGAAAAACAAATAAATACGATATACAAAAGACTTATAATCTGGTATCTTTTGACATCAACACGCCCTTCAGCCATATACTAGATTTTAAGAATTATTATAAACTTTACATAAAAGAACAAATGACAATTGAGCTCCAGTTGCACTTTTATTATTTTTTGATAAATAATAGTTTAATTTTCTAAGTAAATCTTCAGAAGAGTCTTGTTTACTAAGATTTAATAAATTATTTAAGCTATTTACATCTCCGACATTATCGGTAAATAATTTTTGGATCAATTCTTGCAAATATTTTATTTTAATAAGTTCGTAACTTGGAAATAATTCAACGAGTTTAATACTATATTCATCATCTTGACCAAATAAAACAATCTCGTTTGAGTAGTTGACTACATCATTAATATTAAACCTATTATTACCCTTTAAAACAAATTCGATTTTTTTGAATAATAGATTTGAACTTAGGCTTTTATCATTAACTGTCAACATACACAATACAAATTCCTTTAATAATAAATAATTAGTATTGTCCTTTAGATCATAGGAAATATTATTTGCTTTTACCCAAAGCTTTTCCTTGAAATAATCAGATTTTGATTTTACAATTTGCGAAAGAGAAATGACTGCATCTATATTATCTAAATCAATATTTTCAATTAAATATTCAATTAATACATCACCTTTTAGCAATATATTATCACTAAAAAAATCTAAATTTGGACTCAGTATTAGATTTAAATTGTGAAACTTTTTTATATATGCTCTAGTCTGATCCGACGTTACTTCAAAATATTGTATTTCAAAATCATTTTTTGCTCTTAGACTTATATCATCTTTAGTTTGCTCGGCAATAAATTTATTGAAAAAATAATCAGAATTTATTAAAGAAAAACTTTTAAATAATATTTCAAAATCAGAATTTGAAATAACATGGGATTTAGATAGCTCAAGATTGTCAATGCTATTGACGAGTATTTTAACAGGAAAATTAATTAAAAAAGGTAGTGTTTCTTTTGTTGGCAATTTTTTTTCAAATAAAGTCACAAATAATTCAGTTAATCTTAAGTACTCGTTTGATTTAAGATTAATCCAATCTGGCTGAAAATACATTTCTTTTGTAATTGACAAAATATTCATTTGTTCCAACAGCTCCCAACTTGTTTCGGAATATTGTATATCTTTTAAATGATATTTGCTGCTAGTCTTATTTGAACTCAAAGACGTATCTTCTAGATTATTTTGAACATTTGAATTTATAGAATCTGAAATAGTTTCTGAATTTTTTAATTCATTTTCAACATCAATATATTTGAATGCAGAAACACCGAATACAACAGCCTCAATAGCTAATCCTCCAGTAATCAAAAGATCCTGCAATGGCCACTCCAATAGTTTTGCAATTACTCCAATTAAAATAACTACCGCAGCACCGCTATAAAAAAGATTGAAAATATCTAACTTCTTTTTCTTTGACATATTTTAAACTTTGTGTTTTATACAATTAAAAAATATAAATCATTACAATAATTGATTAAGACTTATGAAATTGTCAAAATTTGAAATTGTAATTTGAATTTATAATTCTTGTTGGTATTAAAAAACAAAGAAAATAAAATAGAAATTTATCTACGTTAACATTTGTAAAGATTAGAGAGTCGGGTTAATTTCTTAACAAATGTTAAGATGCCTTTCTCGCATTTTTAAGTCTAGATAAATGCACAGGCGTAGTTCCTAAATAAGAAGCTAAAATATGCTGTGGAACTCTTTGGTGTATATTAGGAAATAGATTATCTAAATTATTATATCTGTCTAAAAGAGATTTTGTGTCAACATCAATTATAAAATCAACAAGCCCTAGTACATGATTCTCAGCTAAATGCCTAGCTACTTTTTGAGATACACTACTATTTTCCTCTAAAATTTTTAGTGCTGATAAGGGAATTTTTATCATTGTACAGTCCTCCAAGCATTCAACACTGACTTTTGCACGGTATTCATTTTGATAATTATGTAACCCATACCCAGTGACCAACATATTTTCTATCCTGAACCCATAAGTCTTAATTTCACCATTATCAGTAAAAATATAATTACGGACAATTCCATTACAAATAAAATATATACAATTTACTTTCAATCCAGATTTAAGGATAACCTCTCCTTTATTCATTGAAACAACTTCACATAGTTGATTTAATTGCAAAATATGGGGCTCTGCTAATCCATATGGAGCTATAAACGCATTAAATTGAGTAAAATACTTATTCATAAGTGCTAAAAATTATTAAAAAATATTTATATGTATAGAATAGAAACATAGACTAATATCTATGTTGGTGCAATTTGAAATAAAATAAAAAAAGCCCCAAATCGGGGCTGTAAATAATCGCATTTACTATGTAAAACTTTGTTTTTACATAGTAAATGTTTAGGTTATATATTATTAATATACTCAGAAGGTGAACAACCTTCATATTTTTTAAACGAATTGTACATACTTTGTCGGTTATTAAAACCAGACATTTCTGATAATGCTTCTATAGTAAATGATTCATGTTGCTTTGTCTTAAGCAAATTTTTGAAATAGGTTATTCTATTTTTATTAACCAACTCAATAAAGCTATCGTTAGTTTGATTTTTAATAAAATCTACAACTTCAGTTTTAGTATGATTCAAGTTTAAAGCAAAATCCTCTAAATTAGCATCAGGCCTCAAAAAGTAATTGTTATGAAAAAATAGGAATTCAAAATTTTGCATTGATATTCGCCCCTTTACAAAAGGGGAAAATTTCATATATGAAACGCCTATATCATCAATGAATTTAGGCCTTAGGAAGATAAACAAGAATAAAATAAAACGATATGAAATAAAGATAATTCTTGAATCAAATTTATTAAGGGTTATTTGACTTAAATACAAGGCAAATGTAGCAATTGTTGCAAATAACATCATTACAAATAAAGTGAATAACAAAATAGACCAGTTCTTGATTTTGCGTTGATATAAATTATTACTATCAGTAATTTTTATAATTTTAAAGACATTTAAACCCATAAATAACATTATTAATGGGTTTATTACAAAAATATTTAATATGCTAAATGATATTACTTTATAATAAAAATGCCCTTCATGAAAATTGGCAAACCTATAACCATAAAAAATACCTACAAAAAATATAGAAATGATTGACAATTCTAGAATAATAAGTGATTTTGGCAATTTATTATTTGCGACTATCTGAAACACATTTACAATTAAAACCGTATTAATTACCCTAAGAATTGTTTCATAAAATTGTAGATTATAACCAATATTATTGGCAAAATCAATTGTAGAAATAATTGTAGTTGTTGATAATACTATTACAAAATGCAACTTCAATAA
>Ga0209443_1002778_pt1 | contig 10211 bp, 10 predicted proteins | sample LauGreBMM110DCMD_2_FD_187571 | JGI IMG/M metagenome (GOLD analysis project Ga0209443, IMG submission 187571) | Freshwater lake microbial communities from Lake Michigan, USA - Su13.BD.MM110.DCMD (SPAdes) (version 2) | ecosystem: Environmental > Aquatic > Freshwater > Lake | place: Lake Michigan... | reverse complement strand
CCATGCCGTTTGGAATCTTCGAGAAGTTGCCAATGCCCAATTCTTTTTGATCCTTCATGCAGAACGGACAGTGATCGGTTGACACAACTGCCAACTCGTTCATGCGCAATCCCTTCCACAAGTCGGCATGGTGATTGTGCTTGTCGTGCTTGCTGCGGATTGGCGGGCTGCACACATACTTTGCACCTTCGAAGCCCGGCTGAGCCAAGTGATCTTCGAGTGTCATATAGAGGTATTGCGGGCAGGTTTCACCAAACACGTTGAGACCTTCGTGACGAGCTTCCGACAAAGCGTTGAGCGCTTCAGATGCCGACATGTGCACGATGTACAACGGCACGTTGCCTGCAACTTTTGACAACACGATTGCGCGGTTGGTTGCTTCGCCTTCGAGCAAGCTCGGTCGGCTGTAGCTGTGGTACTTCGGATCGGTTTCGCCACGTGCGATGTGCTGTTGCACCAACACGTCGATTGCAATGCCGTTTTCGGCATGCATCATGATGGTTGAACCGTTGTTGCTGGCCTGCTGCATTGCGCGCAAGATTTGGCCGTCATCCGAATAAAACACGCCTGGGTAAGCCATAAACAGCTTGAATGACGTGATGCCCTCGTTCTTTACGAGGTAATCCATATCGGCAAGCGCCTGCTCGTCGATGCCACCAATGATTTGGTGAAACGCGTAGTCGATCGAGCAATTGCCCGCAGCCTTTTTGTGCCACGTAGCGAGCGACTCCTGCACATTTTCTCCGTAGCGCTGCACAGCAAAGTCGACGATGGTTGTCACGCCACCCCACGCCGCAGCAGTAGTGCCAGTTTCAAACGTGTCGCTTGCATTGGTGCCACCAAATGGCAACTCCATGTGCGTGTGCACATCGATGCCGCCAGGAACAACAAACTTGCCGGTTGCGTCAATCACTTTGTCGGCAGTGATGTTGAGCGAGTCAGATTTGCCGCGCTCGAGCAATGCCAAAATTGTTTCGCCTTCAATCAGCACATCAACTTCATGCCGACCGGTTGGGCTTACAACTGTTCCGTTTTTGATAAGTGTGCGTGCCATCATGTCCCCTTAGTAACTCGCAGTTATTTAACGTTCTGAAATTTCGTGGTAAGCGTCTGGACGACGATCGCGGTAGAACGGCCAACGATCGCGCACCATGCGGATCTTGTCCATGTCGAGATCGCGCACGATGAGCTCGTGCTTAAATGCGTCGCCAACTTCACCAACAAACTTGCCTTCTGGGTCTACGAAATAGCTCTGACCATAGAAGTCGTCAGTGCCGTATTCTGCTTCAATACCAACGCGGTTGATCGCGCCGACGTAATACATGTTTGCAACTGCCGAGGCTGGTTGCTCGAGGCGCCAGATGTACTCCGACAATCCACGACTTGTTGCCGATGGGTTGAACACGATCTCTGCACCGTTGAGTCCGAGTGCGCGCCAACCTTCTGGGAAGTGGCGGTCGTAACAGATGTAGACGCCAACTTTGCCAACTGCAGTTTCGAAAATTGGATATCCACCGGTGCCAGGTGTGAAGTAATACTTCTCCCAAAAACCAGGAACCTGTGGAATGTGTTGCTTGCGATACTTGCCGAGGTAACGACCATCGGCATCAATCACTGCAGCAGTGTTGTAGTACAAACCTGGCTGCACGATTTCGTACATTGGCAACACGAGCACCATGCCAAGTTCTTTTGCAAGTGCTTGAAAGCGCTTTGTCGTCGGACCGTCGGGGATTGGCTCGGTGTATGAAAAATATTGTGGGTCTTGTACTTGACAGAAGTACGGACCATAAAACAATTCTTGGAAGCACATCACTTGTGCGCCTTGCTTTGCTGCTTCACGGGCTGCTGCTTCGTGCTTGTCGATCATCGACTCTTTGTCGCCTGTCCAGTCGGTCTGCAACAACGCTGCTTTTACGATTCTCGCCATGGTGGCTTCTCCCCTTTGAGTAACACCCTTATTAATGAATACCTAAGGGTTTGAGGCTAGTTGCCTCTGCGCCAAACGGTAAAGCCGCAATTGGAATAGGTGTTTTATGAGGAAATAACGGCTCTGCGGGCTGGCAGAAACTTGAGAGCAAACAATGCACCAACTAGTGCAACGCCAGCACCCGTAAAACAGGCTGTATGGAACCCATGCAAAAAGGCTTCGCTCACGGCTTGGCGCACTGCTGCAATCGCTTCAGGGGTCGGCGACATTTCGGCCACGGCAAAACCCGCTCCTGCAGACTCTTTGGCCAATGCCACTGCTTCGGCCGGCATGTTGAACTTGGCTACTAATTCGCCAAGCTTTGGTCCATACAACGATGCGAATACCGAACCGCAAATTGCAACACCAAGTGTTCCGCCCACTTCACGACTCACGTCGTTGACTGCAGAACCAACGCCCGCTTTTTCACGTGGCAACTCGCCCATCACTGCATCAGTTGCTGGTGAAGTAACGAGTGCAAGTCCGTTGGCAAGAAACAACATGCTAATGATGACTGGGCCAAAGAATGCAGTTTCTGCTTCGCAGAATCCGATGATGATGAGACCGATCGCCATGTTGGTGAGACCAATAGACACGATTCGCTTTGTTCCAAACTTCAACGCAAGTCGCGCAGCAATAGGAGCGGTCACTCCAGCACCAAGAGCGAACGGCAACGTGTGCACGCCGGAAGACAGTGTGCTGTAACCACGAACGAACTGGAAGTACTGCGTTACGAGAAACGTGAACCCGAATAAAACAAAAAATGCGATGCCAATAGAACCGGTTGCTGCAGAGAGTCGTGCGTTACGAAAAACTCGAACATCAAGCAGCGGCTCGCTCGTTGAAAGTTCTCGCTTCACAAATAAAGCAAACAAGATCACTGTGCCAGTGAACGATGCCAATGTTGAGACGCTTATCCATCCGCGATGTGGACCTTCAATGACTGTGTACACCAGCAAGCCAACCATCGCGATTGAAAGTGCAAGCCCTGGGAAATCGAGACGATGTGGATTCGGATCTTTCGATGTTGGGATGTACAACGCACCAAGAACTAGCGCGATAATCACGATGGGAACGTTGATGAGAAATACGGAACCCCAATAAAAATGTTCGAGCAGGAAGCCGCCAGCAACTGGACCGAATGCAACTGCCATTCCCGAAACCGCCGACCAAACACCAATAGCTTTTGCGCGTTCAATTGGATCACGAAATACGTCGATGAGAATTGCAAGTGTTGCTGGAAAGACTGCTGCAGCCCCGATACCCATTGCGCCACGAGCAATGATCAACGTTGCAGTTGATGTTGCGAACGATGCCCACACCGAACACGCCATGAATGCGACGAGTCCAACTTGCATTGCACCCTTGCGTCCAAAACGATCACCGAGGCCGCCAAATGCCAACAACAAACAAGAAAACACCAGCGCATATGAATCAACAATCCACTGCAATCCACTGGTGGATGCACCAAGTTCACGCGAAAGTGTTGGCAGCGCAACGTTGATAATAAGGTTGTCGACCACAACCATGAACAAACTGATGCAGAGCACCAGCAAGATGATCCAACGGCGGTCGTGAATTTTGGTGTCTGGGTGTGTATTCATACTTGACAGTGTCTAGTGGAGAAACTAGATAGTGTCAAGTCATGACTCCGATCAAGGCTGAACCCCTACGCAGAGCAGTACTTGACGCCGCTATAGCGATTTCGGCCGAGACTGGACCGGACGCCATTTCATTGCGAGAAGTAGCCCGCGAAGCTGGTGTTTCGCACCAAGCCCCCTACCACCACTTTGGCGATCGGGCAGGAATTTTTGCAGCAATCTCCGAAGAAGGCTTCCGTTTTTTGGCAGAGTCAATCGAAGCCAGCACAACACTTGGCACCGCAGCGATGTGCGAGGCCTACGTTCACTTCGCTCTTGCCCACAAAGGACATTTCCGAGTGATGATGCGCAACGATTTGTGTTCATTAGAGGACTACCCAACGGCATTGATCCAAGCTGACCGAGCGTTCAATGCTCTACGCAATGAAGTCACCGTCATTTTGGGCGAAGATTCACACGACGATGTCGCAAACGCACACACTGCATATATGTGGTCGGTGGCACACGGCCTTGCAACGCTGCTTCTCGATGGTCCACTTGAAAAGAAGCTCGGTGGAATTGCTGACGTGAATACTCTCGTGACGCAAGTCGCTCAGCTTGCCTCTGCATCAATTCATGCATGATCTGTACAACAAACCAGGAATGCGGATGCCTACAGTAAGAACATGAATTTAATTCGTAAATCCATCGTCGTAATTGCAATTGTTGGTTTAGTCGCGTCGTGCGGCGAGACGACCGAAAATGGAGTTCCTGCTGTTGGATGTGATCTGGGCGCAACAGTTGCCGGAGTGCTCAACATCGCTACAACCGTCGCTCCGATCACCAGCATCGTGGCAAACATTGCTGGCGGAACAAACACCGTTATTTTGGGCATTGTTCCGGAAGGCACCAATTCACACACGTTTGAGCCAAAGCCAAGTGATGCAAGAACATTAGAGACAGCAGACATCGTCTTCATTAATGGTCTCGTGCTCGAAGAACCAACAAAAGATTTAGCACTCGCCAATCTCAAGGACGGTGCATACATTTGCGAACTTGGCACTGAAATCTTGCCGGAGTCCGACTATATATATGACTTCTCGTTTCCAAAAGAAGGTGGCAAGCCAAACCCGCACCTGTGGACGAACCCACCAATGGCGAAGCAATACGCACAAGTTGTGCATGACGTATTAGTGCGACGCGATCCGGCCAATGCTGCGACTTATGAGTCCAACCTTGCTGCGTTTGTCGCAAAGGTCGATGCGCTTGATGCAGCAATGGTGACAGCGACTGCCACAGTTCCCGAAACACAGCGAAAACTGCTTACCTATCACGATGCTTATGCGTACTTTGCAGTGCATTACGGATACACCGTGATTGGCGCAATTCAGCCGTCGTCATTTGACGAACCGACTCCGAAAGAAATTGCGAATCTGATCACTCAAGTACGCGAATCTGGCGTGAAGGCCGTGTTTGGTAGTGAGGTATTTCCTTCGCCGATCATGGAGCAAATTGGTGCCGAAACAGGCGTGCGATATGTGGATGTGCTCCGCGATGACGACCTCATTGGCGAGCCAGGCGATGCAGAGCATTCCTGGCTCGGACTGATGCGATTCAACTATGTGACCATGGTGGAAGCCCTTGGAGGTGACGCATCTGCACTGAAAACTTTGGACGTGAGTGATGTGTCAAAGGACTCGGCTGTCTACCCTCAATAGGGTCGCCATGAACAACATTCCCCTGATTGACTGCGAGCATGTCTCGTGTACGTACGGCAATGCGCCCGTAGTTGATGATGTTTATCTGCAAATCAATCGCGGAGAATTCGTTGGCATCGTCGGACCATCTGGTTCTGGCAAAACAACGCTGCTCAATGCAATCATGGGCTCGCATCCAGTTGCGCATGGCTCGATCACGCTGCAGCCACACCTAACAATTGGCTACGTACCGCAAGTTGAGACTGTTGACTGGTACTTCCCCGTCACGGTCGAAGAAGTAATCGCAATGACTCGCACAAAAACTAGTTGGTGGCCACGCATCACCACTAGCGAACGTTCAGCCATTCGCGATGTGCTCGGCCAACTCGGCATTGCTGATGTTGCTAACCGACATATTCGCGAGCTCTCAGGCGGTCAGCAACAGCGAGTCTTTTTGGCACGCGCAATGTTTAGCCAGCCAGACATATTGATTATGGACGAGCCAACATCGGGTGTCGATGTGCGCACACGCCACGAGATTTTGCACTTGCTCGCTGACTTGCACGAAAAAGGTTTGACGATTCTTCTCACCACTCACGACCTCAATGGTTTGGCTGCCCACTTGCCGCGTTTGGTGTGCTTCAACAAAAAAGTTATTGCCGACGGCAATCCACGCCAAGTACTTACTCCACAAGTTCTCGAACAAACATATGGTGCACCGATGGAAGTGCTCGAGCACGGTGGCATGCCGCTCGTCGTTGACCACGGTCGAGTTGCAATGCGAGGTGAAGGCAAATGATTCTTGCATTCAACCTGATGGAACCGTACGGCTTTCAGTTTTTTAGACACGGACTCGTTGTCGCCACCATCGCAGGCGCACTGTGTGGACTTCTTGGTGTATTTGTGGTGTTGCGCGGCATGAGTTACATCGGCCACGGACTCTCGCATGCTGTGTTTGGCGGTGCTGCTGCCAGTGCTGTGTTGCGCATCAACTTTTTCCTCGGCGCTGGCGTGTGGGGCATCATTTCGGGTCTGCTCATCGCTCGCGTTGCACGACGACGCGTGCTCGGTGCCGATGCAGCAATCGGTGTTGTAACAACAGCATCGTTTGCACTCGGCTTGGCACTCATGAATCGCTACGGTCAGGCCGGCAAGAGCATCGAAGCCGTGTTGTTTGGGAGCGTGCTCGGCGTGCAGATGGTTGATATTTATGCAGTTTCAGGCGTTGCCCTACTTGGCTTGGCTGTTGTAGTGCTTGGCTATCGCAAGTTGTTGTTTTCCACATTTGACCGCGACGTTGCACAGGTAAGCGGAGTAAATGTTTCTGCCGTTGAAGCAGGATTACTCGCCATGTTGTCGCTGACCATCTTGGTCACTATGCGCGTCATTGGCACATTGCTGATTTCGGCACTGTTGGTTATCCCTGCGGCATCGGCACGCATGACCACCAACAGTTTTGCTCGCATGCTGTGGGTCTCACCGATGATCGGTGCTTCAACTTGTTTCGTTGGAATGAACCTCAGTTATTTTCTTGACACTTCTGCGAGCGCCACAATCATTTTGCTTGACGCATTGGTTTTTGTTGTTGTCTACGCCGTTGCGGGCACGCGCAACCGTATGAAGATGGCCTCACTCGGCCACATCTAGCAATCAGTTTGCTTCGGGGTTAAACACAGCAAGCCCTCTTGATATTGCAGCGGCACAGAGTTTGAGATCCGCACAAACAAACACATCTGCAGACGTTGAAACTGCCGAAGCAAGATGCAACGCATCATATGCTCGCAATCCTTCGTTGGTTGCAAAATTGCACGCCATATTGATGACCTGAGCGTCTACGGAGAGAGAATAAATCTCATCTTTAAGGTCTCGCAAGTTCACCATTGATCTTTTAAACTCTTCGCCCGTTATTCGTTTCATCTGCCGGGCGCGTGAAAGCGCAGAAACTGTTTCAAGGACAACGATCTGCGAACTACATACCATTTTGGACTCATCCCAATACGCTCGTACATTGTCTGACCCTTGTTCGTTGATGAAAAGTTTTACAAATGCAGAAGTGTCAAAGTATGAATTCATCGACGTTCGCCAACAACAATGTCGCTCACACTCGTACGAGCCACATACGGCTTTTTATGAATACGGTTTTTGGATTTGAGTGGTGGGCGCAATCGGCCTGAGGCAACGAGGTCCTCAAGTTTGTTTGTCAGGTCATCAATCGCTACCAATGTTGCGACCGGTTTGCCGTGCTCAGTCACAATGACCTCCGAACCGTGCTGCACCAAGTCGATGTAATGACTGAGTTTGCTTTTGAGTTCGCGGACACCAACTTCTACTCGTCGATTTTGCACGCTTTTTGCCATAACTAGATTGTAGGCACATTAAGTACCTATTTGTAACTACATTTTTTCCCATACCGACATGTGTACGGCAATGGTCTAGTTGCGAAAGCCCCATTCGGCGCCTTGTGGCGTGTCTCGCACTTCCACACTGATCTCGGCCAGCCGGTCACGAATCATGTCTGATAAATCAAAGCGCTTGTCGGCCCTTACCTGCACTCGCAAGTCGAGTAACACCTGCACAAACGGCCCAACGACTTCGCGTGGATCGCGCAAGCCACCGGTAGCAGCGCCAGCGAGTCGAGTGATCATGCTGCGCAATACCGATCTCGCATAATCAGCATCGTCACTTTGCAACGTGTCAATTGACCAACCAGTTATTGCTTCATCCAAATCGAGTGCAGCACGTGCAGCAGCATCGGCATCACCTGCAGTAATTGCCTGCGCAAAAGCATCATTCAGTCGATCGGTTGCTTGACGCAAATTGCTGTCAAAAGTGGCCTCAGGTTTTGTAGCGGTATCGATCGCTGCGTCATTGCTAGGCACGGCAGAAGACGCACCAGTTTTACTACCTGCAGACGGATTACGCAAGCGATCAATTGGCATCACTTCACCACTTGCTATCTCGGTCGACACACCTTTCACACGAATGGTGAGCACTCCCTTGCCCACCACAGTTGCGGTCTGTGCGTCAATATCAAACACAACGCCAGTGTGTTCATCTATACCCAACACATAGACATCCTCTTGCAACTCGCGTTCGAGCATTGCAAGACGACGTTCGCCCATGTAACAAAAACGTGTGTCGTGGTGACCACCTTCGGCATTGTTGTAGTGCGGTATCAGAGCAGCATTAATTCCAATCTCGCCAAGAATGTTGAGGCCTTCTAGCCAGCGTGGTTCTTCACCTACTTTGTAGATCTCGTAGACCGGCAATGTGAAGCGTCCAAGCGTCAATGCGGCTGCAGACGAAAAAGTAACAATGCCACCATCGCGAAGTTTTTTGGTGAGCAAACCTGCAAGCGGAGTGCCCGCCCATTGACGTAAGGCATAGGTTGGCGAGCCAGGCCCTGCAAATACATAATGCGCATCCGCAACCAATTGAAGTCCACGCTCAACAGCAAGTGCGTCGGCGCCGATCATTTGGGTCAGACCTGCAGCATCAAGCGCAATGTTGATGCTGGTCTTGAAATACTCAATAGCCTTTGTTGCGAGCTCTGGCGCATTTTCTTGAAATCCATACGGAGTGTCGAGCAATATGGCTCGCGCAGGCTTTGGCAACTTTGCTGCAAGCATGCGGTGAGTGGTCACCATGGTTGGCGCTGTCTCGCCAGAACCCATGATGGTCAAGATGCGAGGAAGTGTCATGAAAAGAATCCGTCTGTTATTGCTGCGTGCACAACTTCGGCAAAGCGTGAAGGGTGTTGGGCATGCAGATCGTGGTCGGCTGGGCTGAACCATTCAACCCGCACATTCGGCACTAACTGCACAGCGTGCTCAATGGCACTTCGTTTTGTTCCAGCAAAGACTCCGCCTGGCCCCTCGGCGGGCACAAACAATACGGGCACCTTGAGGTCGCTATAGAGATGAGTCGGCTTGTGTTCCCACAATCCGCGCAACACCAACATGTGGCGATCGAGCGTGAGCCATGGTTTTATCGTGCCATCTGGCAGGTGTTCCATGTTTGCCATCGCACCATCGATTCCGGTCTGTGGCCAATCGGCATGTGCTGATTGCATGTATGCGCGCATTTGTTTTGCTGGGGTACCAATCAAATTTGGTGGACGCAATGCAACCGCACATGAGTCCCAATCAGCAAAATTATTTTGCAATTCTAAAAATCCACCATCGACCGGCACCACTCCGCTCACAAGTTGCGCATATTTATGAGCGAGTTCAATAACAACATTCCCACCCCACGATTGTCCGCACACAACGGGCAACGCATAACCACGTGGTGCGATTGCGACCAATAGTCCCGCCAGATCCTCTGTCACCGAACTCATGTCGTACCCATCTTCGGGTTTGTCGCTCAGGCCGTGCCCGCGCAAATCAACTGCGATGACAGGATGCCCGAGTTTCACAAGTGCAAGCGCAGCACCTTCCCACAACATGGCATTGGATGCCAGACCATGCACCAACACAATTGGCTTTCCCGGTTGAGTTGCAGGGTCTCCCCACCTCACTGCCCGCAGGCGCACACCCGTGCCAGTGGCAATAAGTTCACTCATAGGCAATCCATCATTCACGCCACTCACACTACGCTTCACAATTGATGACACTCAATGTTCTTCTCATCACATTGGATCAATTTCGCGCAGACTGTCTGTCTGTTGCAGGACACCCGCTCGTCAAGACGCCCAATTTGGATCGCCTCGCCAAACAGGGTGTGCGACTGACCAAGCACTACAGCCAATGCGCACCATGTTCGCCGGGGCGCGCCAGTTTGTACACAGGCATGTACCAAATGAATCATCGTGTTGTTGCCAATGGCACGCCACTCAATCAAAGTTTTGACAATGTTGCGTTGCTCGCACAACGTGCGGGGTATGCGCCAGCCCTATTTGGTTATACCGATCAGTCAGTCGACCCGCGCGCAGCAACTGGCCCCGACGACTGGCGTCTCACATCGTAT
>Ga0209443_1002775_pt1 | contig 10215 bp, 10 predicted proteins | sample LauGreBMM110DCMD_2_FD_187571 | JGI IMG/M metagenome (GOLD analysis project Ga0209443, IMG submission 187571) | Freshwater lake microbial communities from Lake Michigan, USA - Su13.BD.MM110.DCMD (SPAdes) (version 2) | ecosystem: Environmental > Aquatic > Freshwater > Lake | place: Lake Michigan... | reverse complement strand
GGGTGATCTCCAGGGCCATGGCCCGTTGCCGTTCCCTGGGGTTTTCGGGCAAGGAGGTCAGGTCGAGGTCGGTAAGCAGGGTGAGGTACTCCGCCACCACTCCATCGGGCAGCTTCTCGAGCTTGGAATACATCGAAAGCGGATCCTCCTGGAGGCCCACGGTGTTACCCAGGCTCTTGCTCATCTTCTGGACGCCATCAAGGCCCGGCAGGATCGGCAGCAACATGCCGAACTGGGGCCGCTGGCCGAAGTGCCGTTGCAGGTCGCGGCCCATGGCCACGTTGAACTTCTGGTCGGTGCCGCCCAGCTCCAGGTCGGCCTCGATCGCCACCGAGTCGTAGCCCTGCAACAGGGGATAGAGAAACTCGTGCAGGGAGATCGGCGTGCCCGAGCCGTAGCGGTTGGCGAAGTCTTCCTTGGCCAGCATCTGGCCCACGGTGGAGATCCCCAGTAGCTCGATCGTTTGGGGCAGATCAAGACCCGCCAACCACTCGCTGTTGCGGCGCACCTCCAGCCGGCCCGGGGTCTCGAAATCGAGCAGGGAGAGCTCCTTGGGCTGGCCCTGGCCGAGCTGGGCCAGGTAGGTGCGAGCGTTGGCCGCCACTACCTCGGCCGTGAGCTGCACCCGGGTGGCGCTCTTGCCGGTGGGATCGCCGATGCGGGCGGTGAAATCACCGATGATCAATACCGCCGTATGGCCGGCGTCCTGGAAGGCCCGCAGCTTGCGGAACAGGATCGAGTGGCCCAGGTGGATGTCGGCGCCGGTGGGATCGATGCCGAGCTTCACCCTCAGGGGGCGGCCCTGGCGCCCGGCCTCGACCAGACGGGTGGCAAGGGCCTCGCTGGAGCTGAACTCGCCTGGGCCGGCTTGGGAAAGGGGCCGGGGCGCCGGGAAGAGATCGGCCACGCCCCGCTCAAGCCAGGGGGGCAGTCCCCACGTGTCGTTCACCATCAGGGCCCGGCCAAGCGCTCAGGGCCGGATCGTAGGCAGGCGACTTTCCAGGCCCGGGAGCCAGGCTGACCTGGCCGCCACCAGATAGCCCCTCAGATCAGCTCACAAGTCCTTTCCCAGGTCTGCCTTCATGCGCTCCAGGGTGTGGTGCATTTGTTCAAACATCTGTTCTGGCGTCATGCCGAACTGGCCAAGCTGGGTGCGCAGCTGCTCCACCGTGAGCTTGGCCTGGAAGTCATCGGAGAGCTCGAAGCGCTTCATGAACACGCGGTAACGATCCATCAGCTCCTCCATCCTCACGATGAATAGCTTTTTGCCCTCGCGATCGAACTTGCCGTATTCGCCGCCCAGCTGCATCAGTTGCTGGTAGTCGCCAAACAACTGCTTGGCTTCGCCTTGCACGATCTCAGAGTCGAAGAAGGCCATGGCGCGGCGTTGCTGGATCGGGTTGGGCAATTCTCCGCCGATCGTTGGGCCCTGACGAGTGCGGATCCAGCATCCCGTAGCGCAGCATGCAGCAAGGCCGGCTTATTACCGCAACGATTGCGCCCCAGTTCCCCGTGGTCAGCCCCCCCGTGGACTTCACCCGCCAGATCAGGCAGATCCAGCGCAACGGCGCCACGGCCACAACCCTGCTACAGCGCCACCGGCTGGTGGCCTGTTTTGGCAACCGGGCCTTGCTCAATTTTTTTCTCAGTGGCTTAACCAGGCCGGGCCAGGTGGCTGGGGCCGCCACCACCGAAGAGGAAGGCCTGGCCCTGATCAAGAGCCAGCGGCCCGACATCCTTGTGGTCACCGACCAGCTGGAAAAGGGATGCGGCATCCGGCTGGTGGAACGGACCAAGGCCAGCTGCCCGGAGATCCGCACCCTGCTGCTGGTGGGGCCGCTGCAACGGCCGGCCAAGCTGCGGGCTGCCGTGGCAGCGGGGTGCGATGGGCTCTGCCTCGAATCCGGCATGGGGCTTGATGCCGGCACGCCGGCCCTACGGGCCATTCGTGATGGCGGCACCTATATCGATCGCCCCCTATCTGAGCTGTTACGCAGCCGGGGGGCGGGCCAGGCCAGGGGCCCCGTGCCGGACCTCAGCGCCAGGGAAATCGAGGTGATTGAGCTGGTGGTCGCTGGCCTAAAAAACAATCAGATCGCGGCGAGGCTCTTCATCAGCCCGGAAACGGTGAAAAGCCATCTCACCAACCTGCTCAACAAGCTCGGTGCCCGCGATCGCAACCATGCAGGGTTTCTTGCCGTGCGTCTTGGCCTGGTGGACTGGCCCCAGGAGGGCTAGCTTCGCACCGTTGTGCTGCGTGCCTGCCGCCATGGCCGATGGCCACTGGTTGGATCCCCTTGCCCGCAGCCTGCTGGAGGCCACGGGCCAGCTGCCGGCCAGGCCCAGGGCCGCGGCGGCATCAGCTGACCAAGCAGGCGACCGGGCGAACAGCGGCGCCCAGGGCCTGCCCCTAGGGCAAGCCAGTGACGATCCTGGGGTTGACACCGAGGCGGCGGCGATCGAACGGGAGCTGCTCGCCCTCAAGCTGCGCCGCAACCCAGGCCTGCGCCTCAGCACGGCCACCGAGGTGCGCCATGCCGCAGCCCTGGGCTGGCGCCTCGATGTCAACCGGGCCACGGCCGCTGACTGGCTGCGCCTGCCCGGCATCAGCCCCCACCAGGTGGACCTGCTCCTGCGGCTCCAGGCCGGCGGGGTGCAACTCAGTGGACCTGAGGACCTCCAGCAGCTGCTGGAGTTGCCTGGGGACCAGATCGGTTGTTGGCAGCCGCTGCTGCTGTTCCGTTGGTATGGCGAGCCAGCCTCCCCCCAGGTCCGCCAACTTGACCTGAACCGGGCCAACGCCAGCCAGATCCACGCCGCCCTCTCGGGCCTCAGCCTGGAGCGCTGCCAGCGGCTGGTGCGGGAACGGCAACGGGCCCCCTTCCGCGACCTGGCCGACCTGCAACAGCGCCTGCAACTGCCGGCCGCCCTGGTGGAGGAGTTGATCGGTCGGGTGCGCTTTAGCCAGGGGCCGGCGGGGCCGGTACTGCCGCGGCCGAGCTGAACGCCATGCCAGCGCGCCCCCAGCCGCCAGCCCGTCAGGGCAACCTCTTCACCCAAGCGGACAACGCCGGCAACCAGATCGAAGCGGTCCTTGCCCTCGACGCCCCCCAGCTGCACCAGTGGCAGCAGCGGCTCAGCCAATTTCAGCAGCCCCAGTTTCAAGCGGCGGCCCTGGCCAACCCAGCCCTCAAAACCCCTTTCGTGCCAGCGGCTGAAACGGAAGCCCCAGCGGCTGAAGCCAGACCAGCGGGCGGCCAAACCAACCTGTTCAGTGCCGCCGGGCTGGCCGCCCCAGGCGGGGCAGACCTCGAGCCCCTGGCCCTCGCCGACCGCTTGGATCCCCTGGCCCTGGTCGCCCAGCCCCTGCAGTTCTGGCGCTGGCCGCAGGCGCCCCAGCAGGGTGCCGCCCTCTACTTCGTGGTGGATCGCCCCTGCCACCTGGCCAGTCCCTTGCTGCTTTACGTGGGCGAAACAGGCCAGGCCGATCGCCGCTGGAAAGGGGAGCACGACTGCAAGGACTATCTGGCGGCCTATGGCGAAGCCCTGCTGCAGGTGGGGTTGGAGTGCCAATTGAGCATCCGCTTCTGGGCCGACGTCCCAGCCCTGACCCGGCAGCGCCGGGCCCTGGAACAGGCCCTCATCCGCCTGTGGCAGCCACCCTTCAACAAGGAAACCCGCGGCCGCTGGGCCACCCCCTTCACGACCTGAATGGCTAGCGGCCTAATCGCCCTGCCTAGAGCGACTGGCAATCAAGCCACCAGCGCCCCTTCTACGATCAAGGCCCGCCGATCCGATGCCCCCATGGAGTTCCGCTGTACCTCGACCCCGGCGAGCAGCTGGAGCGGGGACACCCTGGCCGTAGGTCTGTTCAGCGGTGGCAGCGGAGCGCTCAAGGCGGTGCTTGAACAGCGCTTTGGTGCCGCCTTGTTAGAGCGGCTGGACCAACGCCAGTTCAAGGGCAAGGCCGGCGAAAGCCTGCGCTTGGAGTGGCTGGGCACAACACCGGGCGTGCTGCTGCTGGTGGGTCTGGGGGAACCCGCCCAGTTCGGCCTCGACGGCGTCCGCCAGGCAGCGGCCAGCATCGCCAAGGCGGCCCAGGTCCCCGGATGCAGCAGCCTGGGCATTGCCCTGCCGGTGGAGGGCCTGGAGCCCCAGGCGGCAGCGGCCGCCATCGCCCAAGCCGTGCGCCTCAGCCTGTTCAACGACCAGCGCTTCAAAAGCGATAGCGAGCCCAAGCCCCTACCCCTATCGGTGGAACTGCTGGGATTCCCCGCAACACCATCTGACCTACTGGATGGCATCGACGCCCTCTGCAGTGGCGTGGAACTGGCCCGCGAACTGGTGGCAGCTCCCCCCAACAAGGTGACACCCCAGGCCCTAGCCGACTGCGCCGCCGCCATCGCCCAAGAGTTTGGCCTGGAGCTGAAGCTGCTGGAGCGCAGCGACTGCGCGGCCCTGGGCATGGGCGCCTACCTGGGGGTGGCCCAGGGCTCGGACCTGCCCCCCAAGTTCATCCATCTCACCTATCGGCCGCAGGGCGCGGTGCACCGCCGGGTGGCCTTGGTGGGCAAGGGTCTCACCTTTGATTCCGGCGGCTACAACCTCAAGACCGCCGGCTCCCAAATCGAAATGATGAAGTACGACATGGGCGGCAGCGCCGCCGTGTTGGGGGCTGCCCGGGCGATCGGCCAGCTCCAGCCCGAGGGGGTCGAAGTGCACGTAATCGTGCCGGCCTGCGAAAACATGATCAGCGGCGGGGCCATTCACCCCGGCGACATCCTCACGGCCTCCAATGGCAAGACCATTGAGGTGAATAACACCGACGCCGAGGGCCGCCTAGTGCTAGCCGATGCCCTTGTCTATGCCTGTGGCCTGGAACCAGATGCGGTGGTGGATTTGGCCACCCTTACCGGGGCCTGCGTGATCGCCCTGGGCCATGAAATTGCCGGGCTCTGGTCCCCCAATGACGCCTTGGCTGGGGCCCTGGCCGCCGCGGCCAGCCAGGGGGGCGAGCAACTCTGGCGCATGCCCCTGCAGGCCTCGTACCGGGAGGGACTCAAAAGTGGCGTAGCGGATCTGAAAAACACGGGTCCTAGGCCGGGCGGTTCGATTACTGGCGCCCTGTTCCTCAAGGAGTTCGTGAACCCCGGGCTGGCCTGGGCCCACCTCGACATTGCCGGCACCGTCTGGAGCGACAAGGGACGGGGCCTGGACCCGGCCGGCGCCACTGGCTTTGGCGTCCGCACCCTGGTGAACTGGGTGCTCGCTGGCGCTCCCGCCTAAGCTGAATAGTCAACAGCGCCCCTGCAGCCCGATGGCCGTACGCAAGATCCGCTGGTTCGTTAAAGCCCAACTCGGGGTGCTGTTGCTGCCAGCAGGCCTGTGCCTATTCGGCAAGGCTGTCGAGAGGGAAACCCTCCAAGCCATCGGCCAGAACCAAGGACCCTGGGCCTGGTATGGGGCCCTCAGCCTGATTGCAATCACCGCCGGGGTGGGCCTGATGATCGAAAGCGGCCTGTTACGCGGCTATCCCAAGCAATAGGGCCACGCCCCCTTACTGCTACTGCCAAGGTGCCAGCAGCCCTAAACCCTCAGGCTGCCGTGACCATCAATGTTCTGCGCTCGGTTGGTTCTGGCTTGGCGGCCAGCAGCATCTGGGGGGATTCGAGCGCATGGATCTGCCAACGGGAGCGCTCACCGAACTGGGCCAGCAAGCGATCCAGATCGTCGGCAGCCTGCTTAGGACTCTCGTAGGGACCGATATGGCGGGTATGCAACCCGTCCCGGATCGTCAGCAGATACATACAAACGCCTCCTTCAAGCCACAATCATGCTAGGGCAATGTCCAGGGAAACCAGGGGGGAAAACCGCTCCAACACTGAAGAGCTGGGAATCGGCGGCCATCTCTTCTTAAGCTTTTCGTTTGATTCGGTCGTAACGGTCAGCCGATCCTGGCGCGGCCCTGTCAGGGACGGCTGGAACGGGCCCGCTTGCCCCAGAGCTGGTCGAGTCGCTGGTCGCGGCCGCAGGCCCAGCGGTAGTACGTGTAAGACACCTTGTTGGTGGCTGCATAGTTCTGGTGGTAGGCCTCAGCCGGCCAGAAGCGCGATAGGGGCTTGAGTTCCACCTTGATCTCAGCGGGGGATCGCTTAAGTTCCAGGGCCGCTTGCTGGAGGCTGGTCCGGGCCTGGCTGGCCTGGCTATCGCCGGCGGTGAAAATCACCGGCCGATAGGACGGGCCCCTGTCACAGAACTGGCCGCCGCCATCGAGGGCGTCCACATTGCGCCAGTAGGCCCGCAGCAGGGTGGCGTAGCTGACACGGCTGTCATCGAAGCGCACCCGCACCGCCTCCTGATGGCCCGTGCCCCCGGCCGACACCTGCTTGTAGCTGGGATTGGCCAACTGGCCACCGCTGTAGCCACTGACGGCCTCCAGCACCCCCTTCACCTGGGCCAGGTCATGCTCCAGGCACCAGAAACAGCCACCGGCAAATACCGCCTCCGCTTCGGCGGCCTGGGCGCCCAGGGGCGAGGCCACCAGCACCAAAACCACCAGAGTGAGCTGGACCAGAGAGCGCCCGAGCCCCTGGTGAAACCAAGTTAAACGGCTAGCCCCCAGGCGAGCAGAGCCCTGGCCCCCAGGGGACAAGCCGGGATTGGTTAGGGCCAGATCAGCTGGGGATGGGGGCACGCTCAACCGGGAGCAAGGCCATCCAGGATGGCGCAGGCGGCCCGGCCCGTGACCCCCGGTTCCCCAAGCTCCTGGCGCAACCGTTCGTAGCCAGCACGGATCCGTTGGCGGGCCAGACCGGTGCAATCAAGGAGGGGCAGGGCCTCAGCCACGATCGCGTCCACCGTGAGGTCATCCTGTAAAAGCTCGCTGAGCAGCCGCTCCCCCAGCACCAGATTGACCGGTGAGATGTGGTCAACCCGGAAATGGAGCAGGTGGCGGGCCAGCCAGGCGGTGGGCCGGCTCACCCGATAACCCACCACCTGGGGCACGCCGCGCAAGGCCAGCTCCAGGTTGACCGTGCCCGATTTGGTGAGGGCCAGATCGGCGGCAGCGCAGAGGTCGGGACGCAGACGGTCGGCATCGGCCGCCGGCACCACCTGGGCGTCCAGACCCGCCTGGGCCAGCAGGGATTCCAGCAGGGGTTCAAAGGCGGCCTGGCCGGCCGGCACCAGCACCTTCAAGCCGGGGGTGCGGCGCTGCAATTCGGCCGCCGCCGCCGCCAGGGACGGCACCAGGTAACGCAGTTCCTGACTACGGGAGGCGGGCAGCAGCAGCAAGAGTCGCTCTCCCCCAGCCAGGCCCAGCCGCTGACGCGCCCCATCCCGATCTGGCAGCTCCGTCAGGGTATCGAGCAACGGGTGGCCCACCCAGAGCACATCGGCGCCCCGCTCGCCATAGAAGCGGGCTTCCTCCGGGAAGATCGCCAGGATCCGATCGGTGAAGCCCAGCAGACGCATGGTGCCGCCTTCCCCAAGGCGGAAGGCCCATTCCTGGGGAGCGATGTAGTAATTGATGGGCACCTGGGGGAAGCGCTTCTTAATGCGCAGGCCCAGGTTGATGTTGGCCCCCATGTAGTCGATCAGCACCACCCCATCGGGAGGCATTTCATCGAGCCAACGGTCCACCCGCCGCTGCAGGCGCAGGGTGGGCAGAACCAGGGGTAAGGCCTCCCATAGGCCAATGGCGCCCATGGGCGCCGTGTTGGCCAGCAGGCGGGCTCCGGCCCGCTCCATGCGTTCGCCGCCTAGGGCAACAATCTCGAGATCGATGCCGCGGCGCTCAGCCTCTTTCTTTAGGGCCACCACAAGCAACCCCCCCTGCAGGTCACCCGAAACCTCACCGGTGCTGATCAGCAGGCGCCTCATGGACGCTGGGCCGGCAGGGGGCCCCGGCGGCCGGGGCTGATCGAGGCCACGAGAAAGTCGCACAATTCTTTGGCGGCCGGCAGCAGCTCCTGGGCCTGAACCGCCACCAGGGCCTCGGCCAGGACCCGATCGCTGCGGTAGAGCTGGCTCCAAACCTCCTGGAGTTGTCGAGCTTCGGCTCCGCCATAGCGTTCGGCCAGGCCACTGCGCTTGATGCCAATGCGATTGAGGCCCCGCACCCGACCGGGGTGGCCTTCCACCACGGAGAAGGGCGGCACATCGCGGTCGATGCGGCTCATGCCACCCACCATGGCCATGGTGCCGATGTGGACGAACTGGTGAATGCCCAGCACTCCGCCAATCACGGCCCGATCACCAATCACCACGTGGCCGGCCACGGCCACCCCATTGGCAATCACGATCCGATCACCGAGATGGCAGTTATGGCCCAAGTGGCTGTAGGCCATCAGCAGGTTGCTACTGCCGATGCGGGTCTGCTCGCCATCCGCCGTGGCCCGATTGATCGTGACGCACTCGCGGATGCTGTTGTCGTCGCCGATCACCACCTCGGTGGGGGCCCCGTTGTACTTGAGGTCCTGGGGTTCAAGGCCAATGCAGGCCCCGGGGAAAATCCGGTTGCGGCTGCCCATGCTCACCCGGCCATCAATCACCACATGGGGACCAATGCGGGTGCCAGAACCGATGGTCACCTCCGGGCCGATCACGGCATAGGGACCGATGTCCACCCCAGCGCCCAGTTCGGCCTTGGGATCGACCACGGCGGTTGGATGGATCCGCGTCTGGACAGGGGCACCGTCCATGGTTGAGGGGGCGGTTGAACTGGTCATGCCGTCAGTCCACCAGGGAGAACATCAGCTCCCCGGAACAGACCAGTTCACCCTCAACGGTGGCTTGGGCCCTTATTTTGCCAAACCGCTTCCGCTTAATGCTGATCAGCTCGCAACGAATCCGCAATTGATCACCAGGCACCACCGGCCGGCGGAAACGCACACCATCGATGCCGGCGAACACGAACAGGCCCTTGGGCAGATCTGGCATCTGGGTAACGATTAGGCCGCCGACCTGGGCCATGGCCTCGACGATCAGCACCCCCGGCATCAGCGGCCGCCCGGGGAAATGGCCTTGGAACTGGGGCTCATTGAAGGTGACGTTTTTGATCGCCTCGGCGCTCTTGCCCGGTTCATAGGCGATCACCCGGTCCACCAGGGCAAAGGGATAGCGGTGGGGCAGCAACCCCAGAATCTGCTCGCAGGTGAGCACGGCTCCGGGCGGCCGAGCAACAGGGGCAGCCTGGGCCTCCGGCTCAGACGTCAGGGCCGCGGCCGGGGTCTCCTCCCCTACGGAAGTCCCGGCCCCAGCGGCAAGGGCACTGGACGTCAAGGAAGAGCAGGAACCAGGAGCTGGGACAAGGGCCTGGGCGGCGGAATCGGTCAAGGGCATCAGCTGGAAAGGGAACTGGGGCGAAGGCGGGCCAGGGCGGCCGCAAGGGCGGTGTGGAGCCCATGGGAGCCCCGGTAAGCAAAGACCTGGGCCTGGGGTAACCCCACCAGGGCCAGATCCCCTAGCAGGTCCAGGAGCTTATGGCGCACCGGTTCGTCGTGGAAGCGCAGCGGCGGGTTGAGCCAGTGGTCGCCATCGCAAACCAGGGCGTTATCGAGGCCACCGCCCTGGATTAGGCCGCTTGCGCGCAGCTGCTCGATCTGGTCGCGGAAGCCGAAGGTGCGGGCTGGGGCGATCTGCTCAACAAAGGCCTGGGGGGTGAGCTCGAGGCTGAAAAACTGTTGGCCGATCGCAGGCTGGCTAAAAGCAATGGCGGCACCGAGTCGGGGCCGATCACTGGGCAAGGCCGTGGCAAAACTGAGGCCCTGCTGCAGGGTGATCGGCCCTGCCAACACCTGCAGGGCCGGCCGGGGTCCCAGGTGCTTGAGGCCGGCGGCGGCGATCGCCTCCACCCAGGGCAGGGCCGAGCCATCCAACAGGGGAATTTCATGGCCCTCCACCAGGATCGTCACCTGGCTGAGGCCCACCCCCGCCAGGGCTGCCAGCAGGTGCTCCACCGTGGCCAGGCGGCGTTGGTCGATCTGTAGGGCAGTGCAGAGCTGGGTGTCGGCAACCTGGGCCGGGTCGAGCCTGTGCAGGGAGCGATCAGAGCCATCGAGCCAGCCGATCCGAAAGCCCGGCAGCTCAGCCGGTTCGAGGCGAACCCGGGCTTGACTACCGCTATGGAGGCCAATTCCCTGCAGCTCCACGGGAGCCCCCAAGGTGTGGGCCGAGCCGTAATCCTCAGGCCAACCGTTCACTAGAACTTCCAGC
>Ga0209443_1002774_pt1 | contig 10216 bp, 15 predicted proteins | sample LauGreBMM110DCMD_2_FD_187571 | JGI IMG/M metagenome (GOLD analysis project Ga0209443, IMG submission 187571) | Freshwater lake microbial communities from Lake Michigan, USA - Su13.BD.MM110.DCMD (SPAdes) (version 2) | ecosystem: Environmental > Aquatic > Freshwater > Lake | place: Lake Michigan... | reverse complement strand
TTCAAGGCGGATTTCATATGCGTTTTTATTCATTTTGTTTTGTGTGTTTGTGTTAGGCTGTAATGCTGCAGCGTGCAATCATTACAGTTTATATATAAAGAAAAAAATACCTCCGGAATTACGCTTATGTTAGAGGCGCCGGAGGGAGAAATAATTTATTCGTGGGTTTTCCAGCCCTTGTATGCCTGTTCAAAATGAACGGCTGTTTTAACAATATAAGACCTGGAAAACCCTGGCTCGCCGTTGTCCCTTGCAGCCACATCATAAAAATAATCGGCCATGCCACCAAGAAATTCTTTAAATTCATCGGGGTCTAAATCAGTAACTGCTTTAATTGCCTTTTTAGCTAATGGGAAACCTACTTTATATGCTTCTTCGAGTTCAACATCTTCACCAAGAGACTTGAGTTTTTCTTTAGCGTTAGCTATTGCAACACGATGAAATTCTTTTGCTTTTGAATCAGTAGCTTTGTTAAGAAGATTTGTATGATTTGAAATAATACTTCTAAGGTTTGCTGGATCATTTGCTTTAACAGCTTCTTCAAGTTCAACATCTTCTTCAAGAGAAACGTCTTCCTTAAGCTTGACAAGTTTGTCAAGTACAAAATCTTTGCTGCCCATCTTGCGTTGGTTGAAAGCAATCTTTGTGATTGGCAGGTCCTTTGCTTTAAAGCTGATGCTGTGTTGACCCACATCGACAACAACGCCAAAGTTGGTCTTATCACCCTTCTTAAGTGCTTTAACAGCTGCTGCAATATCTTCTACGCCTTCTTCAATGGAAACATCTTCAATGGAAACATCTTCTTTAACTCCAATTCGAGAAGCCAATTCTTTCTTGATATTTGCCAACTTATCTGCAGTATCTTTTGCAACCGATACTGGTAAAATTCTATTATTCTTTTTCCATTTGTCAATAGTTGTAGTATACCATTCTTTCGAAGCTTGCAATTGTTTAACGGTCGCATCACCGAGTGCTATCTTGGGATTGTCATGCAAACCCAAACCAAACGCTTCTTCAAGAGTTACATCTTCTTTATTATTTTGGTCGGCTAGAAATTCTGATGCAATTGCATACAGCGGGTCCTGGTTGTAATGGAATGGTTTCATAATTGTTTGTTTATCTTTATTTATATGCTTTACACTCTCACACACTAATCATCAGATAAATCATATATGCGCCCAGACAAATCTATGGACTTATCACGCACAACTACTCGTTGCAGTGTATTGTTATATGCAAGCAGCAATGCGATCGCGAGCGGATCAAAAACAGCAATAATAACAGCAATAAACCAGGTTACAATGCTATCGAGAGGAACATTGAAATGTCCAGCAATAAACTTAAAGGTGCCAATGTCCTTTGCTGAAGCTATTTGTGTTTTTAATTCCTGTATTTGGGTATCTGCGGCGAATTTTTTATCCTGTAAACTTTGAATTCTAGTTGTAAGACCAGTTATTTCATTTGCGGTTCTTTCAATGTCTGCATAGATCGGTTTTGCGCTTGCGGTGGACATTTTTGGTAAACGCTCTTCCTGAGAACGACGGGCAACATTTAGCGTGTCTATTCGATCTTTGATTTGTTTTAACTCAGAGTCTAATGACACTTTTTGCTGTTCTATTGCTCCTATTTGAAAATCCACCGTTGCAAATTTTGCGGAGTTACTTGAATACGCCGCTGACAAATAGCCAAAAATTCCCAGAGACGTTACGCACATTAGAACCGCCACAGCAATCAACAAATAGGTCTTTAAGAAAAAGCTTGTAGCAGACCAATAATGGTGGAGATAGGTTGTTGCAACAAGCTTGCCAAGCTCGAGCGAACTTGCCATTACGAGCACCGCGACATAACTGCCACTAAACAGTGTTGCTATTCCAAGTACTGAAAACCAGGCGGAACAGCCCGCGACAAGTAAGCTACTAATAAAACATAGGATCTTTAAAATCATCTATGTTCTATTTATAAAATGGTAGGGACGGTGGGAGTTGAACCCACTATCTAAGGTTTATGAGACCCCCGCATTAACCGTTCTGCTACATCCCTGTTTGAGGTTGTTAAAATAAATTAACTATAGGGACCTCAGACTCCTGTAAGCGGCACCACCCAGTGCCAAATTTATAAATTATTGCATATATTGAATAAAAACTAGCAACCAAATAGCCGCATTAATCCCTATAAAAATACCAAGTGTTTCTTTCATATTAAATATTTGTTTGTATTAGTGTAGTGTTTAAATTGTCGGATACGCATCGGCAGCTGCATCGAGGACAAACTCAGCGATGCTATAGTCATCAAAATTGCCGTATTTCCTGTCTGCAGCCTTCGCCTCGTAGGCAGCAAGAGCATCTTTGGCAGCAGCCCTGGTGCGGTATGCGCCTATTACTTGACCGCCTTCATAATCAGTGAGGCCTTCGAGGATAAAGATTGAGTATTCGTGAATCATAATATAGTGTTGTTAGTAGTTTGGTTTAGACAATTTCAATATTTGCGCGGGCGGAATCGGATTCCGCCCGAGACTGGATTAAGGCGATAGGTGTAGCCAGCAGCATTCGTAATGTCGATGGTGACGCGGTTAACCTTATCAATTGTGTATACCGTCTCAAGCCGATTATAGCAGCGGCGGCCGTCATGATGTTCAGTAATAACTTTGACTTGTTGGCCAACTTTGTATTTGTCGCTTAGGTTTAGTTTGACAGGTTGTGGCTTCTTGATTAGTTTCATAATGTAGTGGTTTGGCTTACATAATCATTATATCATAAATCGCGGCAAATGTACACAACTATTTTCACGTGGGTGAAAATAGTCCCCGGACGTATACCCGGTATAGAAAATTTGTGAATCATGATTTTTTGTGGTTTCGTTATAGAATTATTTGATTTGTCCAGCCTTAATCCAGTTTCTCGCCGCAGCAATCAATTTGGGATGAGCGGCGCCCAATACAGTTTCCCATGGGTCGCCTATAAGAGGTTTTAATCCAGTCTCCTTAAGGAAAGCATATCGCTTAGGTCGTCCGACTTTCAATAGGTTTGGGTTGAGAATAAAAAGTTTCATGCTTTCCGCAAAAACTTCAAATGCATCAGACTCATAAGGACCTACGGCCTTTTCGCCTTTGACAGCTTTCTTAATATGCTTTGAAGGTTTTTTAAGCATATCATCAACATAATGTCCGCATTCATGAGCAATAACGCCTGCGCCTGTCAAGTCAGCTTTATATCCAGTATATGACCAGCAAAACCCAGGCGTGCGCACGGGAGTCAAAACAATTTTTTCATTAACGGAAATTGTCCCGCTGCCCCAATCATAAAATCCATAATATGAAGTCGCCGCAGCATTCACAATATGAGGAATTGGGAGTTTATTACGTTTACAAAAGGCGGAAACAATGTCTCGCCCGTACTTTAGGTTTTCAGGCTTTTTCTGGCCTGGGTGTGGATATTTCATAATACTTATAGAATTATTTGAATCAATGTCCGGAATAACTTACTGGTGCCGGTAATTGATACGTTTGTCAGTATTGATGATGGTGTTCATATCCTGCACCGACCAGTCGGCTGGAATGGTGTTGCGAAGGCGGGTATCTACTTCTTTTTCGTGGGGGCGGAGAGAGCAATGTTTGACAGCATCAAGGCTGCGGATAGCAGCTTGACGAAATCGTTCGATTGTTTTGTTTATATTCATAATATAGTGGTGGTTTACTTATAGAATTATTTGAATCAATGTCCGGAATAACTTACTGGTGCGGCCGATTCAACCTGCACGCACCAAGCCTTCTTGGCAGACTTCTTTTGAGAATCGGTCCAAGGCTTAGGACCAAAGGCGTCCTCCCAAGCGGCCTTTTCGGTCGCGCCATCGCCCAGGTTACATAGTCCGCTAATACCGCTTTCTGATTTGATGATGTATTTCATAATGTAGTAGTTTGGCTTACATAATCATTATATCATAAATCTCGGAGAATGTACACAACTATTTTCACGGGGGTGAAAATAGTCCCCGGACGTATACCCGGTATAGAAAATTGCTGACTTTACAATACTGAGCTTATTTTGTGTGTTTTGCGTCTTTTCCCTTATTTTTATTTTCGATACGGTTTCTATTTTGTATCTTTTTTCCACGCTTTTCTAGACGTTCGAGCACTTCATGAGCATCCATCCAAATATCCTTGTCTTCAAGCATAGCCTGTATTTCTGTTTCTGACAAAAAGTCGGAATACATGTCTTTAAACAATTTTGCACTCCAGTTGCGTTCATGAACCATGCCGTGATACATTTCCCCACCTTTGCCAGCGGTTCCCGCGCTATAATTATGAAACATAAACATACTGTGATCAGTAATCATATATTCATCCGCTAATAAGAAGATGAGAGTTGCTGCACTCATACACGCTCCTTCAACACTAACAATAATATGCGATTCGGTTTCAGCTAGTGCTTGCATAAACTGAATCGTAGTAAACAGGTTACCGCCCGGGCAATTTATGTGAATCTTTATAATATCATTTGGTCGACTATTACGTATGTCATGAAACCATTGTATATAGTTGCTGGCATCTCCAATCTCGTCACACAAATAATACTCCTTTATGGAACCATATTCGCTAGTAAAACAATCAGCTACTCCGCCCGTCAATAAATCCAAGAATCCCTTGTTTTGTATGTTTGTATGTTTATGCATGGCCAAATAATTTTTTTGTGTTATATTCATTTATAATATCTAAAAGTTCTAACGTCCAACGATCTCGTTTTTCAACAAAAACTAGTGGCTCCTGAGAATTTTCTACGCTCATAATAATGACATTTTGGGGGACGGGAATATTGGTTCTTTCCTCAAACATAATAGCATACGCCGCGGTTTGAATAAAATAATTGCTAATATCCTTCGCCTGTTTAACTCTTGAGCTTGTCTTAAAATCGACAATACTTAGTTTACCATCAAACTCAGCAACAAGGTCAACTCGTCCAGCAACACCGAGGTGGTCAGAATAGAGTGGCTGTTCTTGCAAAATTACTTTACCAATACGTGAGTCGAGTACTGGCTGTATTGCCCTAAACATCGCCTTTACATGCGGCATTTCTCCTTCCGCAAAATATTCTTCGGCATTGTCTATATACTTCTCAACCGCAGTGTGCAGCGCCGATCCCCGAGTACTAGCATGTCGCCCTATTCTGTTTGCTTCGGCGTCACCAACTCTGGCTCTCCATTCCTGAAGTGCGCCCTTGTCACGAGCTCCAAGCACTGTAGTAATACTAGGATATTTTTTCCCATGTGGTGTCTCGTATGTTCTTCCAGAGGCTGTAGTACAATCTTCTAGATTTGAATATCCCAGTGACACCGGGTAATGTTTAAACGTGCGTCGCATTATAGTTTATCCCAATCAACAAAAAGTTTTTGCTGTATTTCCTTATTTTTACGGCTGTCATCAAAGCGATTCTTTTTATACTTTTTAGTATTTGACGTATCGCTGTTATCATTATAATAACTGTGTTGCGTTTTTTTATCTTTATTTTTTCTGCTTCGTCCCATATCTCAACGGGTTTGTATTGTGGTGTTTCTCCCACTTGCTTTTTTTACTTTATTCAATACGTCGTTCCAACCGCTGCCAGCTCGTTGAAGAATTGTTTTGTTGCCGTCATACGATATACCCGGGGCTGAAACAACGCGTCTTACATTTCCAATCAAATTACAGTGTGGACACTCTTCATCTAACGGTTGGTCTCTAGAATCCATGGGCAGGCGCGCTTCCCATTGGCACTCACAAGACACACAATTATATGCGTATGTCATATTATTATATTCCTAAATTAGTAAATGCCGCGGCTACGACCGCGGGTGTAACATAACTATATTTTTTATGAAGGCTCTTGTCTTTCATTGCAATCAAAATTTCGGCATCAGACGCATGCACATTTTCAAGCAATAAAATAAACAGTTTCTCCTTTTTGATTTTATTTACAGCGGCGTTTTGTACTAACAATTTCGGGAGAACCTGTAGCTGTTTTCTCATCGACGACCAAAGTATTCCAGCCGGAAGAAGACTTGGTGTAAATGGAGGAGCTCCAGCCGGAAGATCAAACACGATATTAGAGCAAAACGCGCCCTGTAGTATTGTCTTTAATTCATATGACTCATTTTCCTGAAGTATAGTTATACGATCAGCTATCGTTTTAGTTTTTTGAATTTGTTCAAAAATTTCAAATGGATGTTTTTTAACTTTGTTTGCTTTCATAGTATATGATTTATTTATGCGTAAAAAATTCTTCTGCACACGAAACAAGCATATTACATCTTTTAGAGATAAGATAATTTAATATTTTTGAATTTCCCACATTGGGTGAATTTGCAAATTGCGTCAAGATTGCAGCCTTTATTTCAGGCGGTGTCTTGCTGAGATCAATTACAGTGCTGTTGCGAACATAATTGCGGTATACATTTTCAGGCAAAACCGACTCTAGCTGGCCAGACGCCGCTGCGAGAAGCCAAGATTTTATTTTGGCCGAGCTTAGCGGGGTTTGACGAGCGCCTTCAACAAATACATTGTCTGCTGACAACACATTTGGAATGCCATCGCCGCCATCGCCGCGAAAAATGTGTTCATACAAATATTGAGAAGGATTGCTGTTTGATAAAATCTTTTTTGTCATTGGGCTGTATTGAGTGACGTTATCATACTTTTGTAGCTGAATAAAATCTTTATCAGCACTAATAATCATTACTGGTTCGTGTTGGCCAAATTCTTGAGTAGACTCTACGAGTGTGCCAATAACATCATCTGCTTCTGCACCCCCTATCATCACTACTGGATAAGGCAAACATTCAGTTATTTCATCTCGTACAGTGTTTATAATACCAAAGATTTCTTTCCAGTCGAGATTTGAAGCTTCACGATTTTTTTTCCGTGCTGCTTTATACTGTGGGTAATATTGTTTGCGCCAGCTGCCGCCATCACACGCAAGTATTAGACGACCGTATGTATCTCGATATTTAAGATTATACATTCGTAAAGAGTTTAAAATCATATGACGCATAAAGTCTTCAGTAATTTTGCCAGGGCGAGATTGGGAAAATACTGCAGAGATTGCAATTCCGGAATAGTCAATAATAATCATATGTATAGAGTTGTTTTAGCTTGAAATATATTATACTATATTTTTATTAATTTGTACACTACTTTTTCCACAAGTTTTTAACATGTGCTGAGTGTATTTTAACTCCGATAAATTCGTTGTAAAAATCATCGGTTAGCAGCACATCATTATCAAATTGTTCCTTTGCTTCCATATATGACAGCTCACCTTTAGATTTGCATAGGTGTAATATTCGACGAATAAAATCGGGCTGACGTAATTGCACGAGAGTCTTTACTGTTTCGCTGCTGCCATAATACGTCTCCCAATCAGAATGTACCCATTTTTTTCTTTTACGGGTTTTGCCCTTTAGCGGGGGCAGTTTTCGTAGACTCGTTAATATTTTTTTACCAATATATTTTTTGCCATTTAGACTATCGGTTATTTCATAAACAAATCCAATATAACCCTCATCGATTTTTTCTTGGGCAAGTTCTTTAGAAAACTCAATATCATTGCATAACCATGTCATATTCTATATATTACAGCTCGTGATCACATGAATCATCTTCACTGCCATAAATTCGATGTATGCCACAAAACGGACAATACTCTGGATACAATTCCTCGCGCTCCAGGTCTTCGAAATCTTCATTGTCATCGCAATAATATTTGTCGGTCTCGTCGTCCCATGATATTTCATACACATATTTGCATTTTGGGCATCTGTTAGTTTCAATCATAATTTATGCTTCACAGGTTGAACATGTCATAATGCTGCGCGCCAACTCCTGAGCGGGATTAGCACTCCGTTGATAATACAATCCTTTCACTCCGCTTTCCCAGGCAAAAATCATTAATTCATTTACTTCTTTTGGTTTTGCTTTTGGTGCAATCATTAAATTTAGACTTTGTCCTTGATCTATATAGCGTTGTCTTTGAGCGGCTTGTATAACAATTTCCTTTTGAGGAATTTCTCCAAAGGTTTTAAACACTGCTTTCTCTTCGTCTGACAAGGTTTTCATGTGTTGAACGCTGCCGCCATGAATAAGAATATCGCGCCATGTTTCAGTGTTGTCCAAGGCTTTGCTCTTTAACAACTTTGTTAGGTATGGATTCTTGTATGTAAATTTGCCCTTTGCAAGATCTTTAACAAAGTAGTTGCTGTTGAGTGGTTCAATACTTGGACTTACTTGGCCAAGGATAAATGAACTGCTAGTAGTTGGTGCAACAGCAATTGTTGTAGCATTGCGCCGCGCATACCCTTTGAGCAATTCAGGTTCACCATAAATCTGTGCAAGTTGCGCCGTGGCACTGTCACATTTTTCACGCAGTGTTTTAAAGATGTCAATGTTTTCCATCTTCGCCTGCATACTCTCAAATGCTAGGCTCTTGCTTTGCAGATAACTGTGCCATCCAAGAACGCCTACTCCCAATGCACGCTGATTGATTGCAAAACGACGAGGTGCATCCATGTGTGCCATTCCTTCAGTCTTGTCAATAAATTCTGTCATAACACTGTCGAGAAAATATACCAATGTTTCAATAGCATCGGTATCCTTCAGGTCATCCCAACGCTCAAGGTTAATTGATGACAGGTTGCAAACAAAGCTTTCGTCTTTACATGTACTGAGGTAAATTTCATTGCAAAGGTTACTGGCATAAATGAGTTTGCCTTTGTCCTTGTATACTTGAGGCGCACCATTGTTTGCAGTATCACTAAAGAATAAGTATGGATAGCCGCTCTCAAAGCGCTTTTTAATTACCAATCCCCAAATCTTACGCGCGTCTTTATCGCCATCAATCATCTTGCGCATCCAGGCATCACTAACAGTAACACCAATACTCATGTCTTGAATGGTATGGCCTTCACCTTTAATCTTTAGAAATTCTTCAACATCGGGATGATCAATTGGCAAGTAGGCTGCAAAGCTGCCGCGACGCACATTGCCTTGTGACACCACACTCATCAGCTTGTCATACAGCTCCATAAAGTGTACCGCGCCGGTGCTTGTTCCGCCAGTGCTAATAGGAGTACCGCGGCCGCGCAATGCGCCAAAGTATGCACTTGTGCCACCGCCATTCTTTGTCATCATGGAGATTTCAGCAATTTTATAACCAGCAATCTCTTCAAGAGTATCACTAATGTATGTTCCAAAACAACTTATTGGCAAACCACGCACGCGTCCGCTGTTGCTCCAAATAGGACTGCTTAGTGAATAGTATCCTTTGTGTAGATAGCTTTCAAATTTGTCCGCAAAGCCAGGCAGCTGCAGTCGTTTTTCAGCAGCCTCCGCAATATCGCGCATGCGGCTTTCTGCTGTTTCGCCGTTTTCTTCAAGGACATACCCTCTGCTCAGGAACTTTCGGCTGTCTTTGTTTAGCCAGTAAATATCTTCTGTAATCATAATATAAAGTTATCTATATCAGAACAAATCGTCCTCACCAAAGCTTTGATTCTTCTTGCTGTATTCAACGGGGCGCGATGCAAAAAAGTCTGTCATGTTGTTGCCATGCAGCTGTTCATCAAACCACATTGTTTCAGCAATCAGCGCTTCATCAATTTCAAATGGTTTGCGGAATCCAATTTGTGACATGCTTTCATTAATACGATTCTTGATAAACTCTTTAAGAATCGGCGCGCTTAGACCAGTCTCATTGATACCGTTAATCATCCAATCAACAATCTTACTTTCTGCCTTGTATGCTTCAAGAGAAGCCGCAACAATACGCTCTTCCAATTCGTCATCAAACATTTCTGGCAATTCCTGCCGCATGGTATTGATGATTTTAATGCCAACAAGCGCATGGATGTTTTCTTCGTTGCGCGTATACTTAACTTGTTGGTCGGCATGCGTCAACACATTTTCAAAAGTCTTAAACCAATTAATAACATAAAACTGACTAAACAGACTAACATTCTCAACAAACAACGTAAAGAGCGTTAACGCATACAGATATTGTTTGTTGCTGTCCTTATAGAAGCGGTGCGTATACTTTTTAAGATATTTGACACGGCCCTGAATCCATTCCAATTTAAGATTCTCTTCAAACACATCTTCCATATCCAATACACTAATCAGACGTTCGTAGGCATTGTTGTGAATCACTTCAGTGTTGGCCATAACAAAGCCCAGGTCTTGCAATGACGGGTGCGG
>Ga0209443_1002772_pt1 | contig 10219 bp, 9 predicted proteins | sample LauGreBMM110DCMD_2_FD_187571 | JGI IMG/M metagenome (GOLD analysis project Ga0209443, IMG submission 187571) | Freshwater lake microbial communities from Lake Michigan, USA - Su13.BD.MM110.DCMD (SPAdes) (version 2) | ecosystem: Environmental > Aquatic > Freshwater > Lake | place: Lake Michigan... | reverse complement strand
TGCCCCAAACTCCTGAGTTGAATCGGGGTCCATGGGAGCGGTTAGAGGCATATTGCCGAAAATTGGCTAAAAGAGGGCAAAAATTAGTTATTTATGCGGGCGCTATTGGGGCTAAAGATGCTCTTGGATCCACTAAAATGCCGATCCCAAAATATTGCTGGAAAGTCGTTTATACGCCAGAAAAGGTTTGGTGTATTTTATTTCCCAATGAAAAGACCTTAAATCCCAATTGGCAAACCTACTCAATTCCTCTAAGCCAGTTAAGTAAAATGACGGGCTATAAATTTCCTTGAAATTAATTTATTGTTTCAATAAGTATTCAATCAGTTTTTTGGATGCTTTGAAGTTCTCAAATTCCAACGGAGTTCTTCGATTATTCAGATATTCATTATAGATCCAAGGATCGCCTAAGGCTACTACCTTGCCTTTGCCAACCTGCGCTACAGCCATCACTGCGGCTTCTTTGATGTTCAATACTGATTTTGCCGTTTTACTGAGTTTCAATTGAGTTATTTCCTTCACATAAATCTTTTTCAATGGCGCAAAAATGGGATTTGCCTCAGGAATGTACACCGCTCCTTGTTCCCATTGTGTTCCCTGAACAAAATTTAAATTAGGTCCGACAAATTCAATTCCAAATCTTTTGGCTAATTCATTGAATTTAGGGATTTCACAATTGGTTGTGTCATTGGCCAATAAAATCAAATTACCTCCTTGCTTTACCCATTTCTCTATTTCATCGATATCCTTTGCCTGAACATAATTCGGGGTGGGAGACTCCTTCAAATTATCGGGATCCACGATGATGTAGATATTTGCATTTTTTAGATTTTCTAATGTGGGAGCTACCGATAACGAATCCGTTTTAAGACCCATTTGCTCTAATTGAGTCGCAAATAAACTATAACCGCGATCTTTTCGCTCGTCCCATGTATAAAACTTATTAAATTCCTTTTTGCCTGATTTTGAAACCTTGTATTCATGGTTGAAATAATAGTCGAGAACCACCTTTTTGCCCTTACCTATAGCCAATTCCTTCGCAATTTCCATTTCCAATGAAGCCATGATAAATGGACCTGCGCCTTTTAAATCATCTGTTTTCAAAGGCTCACTTAAGTAATATTCATAAGAACCATCACGATACGGTTGGCCCCCTAATCCACCCACACTAACTGTTTTTTCAATGTGAATAAATCCTTGCGCATCTTTGGTGATGAAATTTTTCAAAATGCCATCGTAGGCTTTTGAAACTTTAGCTGAATAATTTTGAGGCAAATATCCTTTTCTTATTCCTTTCGCCATCGCGTAAACAAACATATTCGCACACGATGCTTCGAAGTAATTGCCCTTCCTTCCAGGAAAATTAGGTACTTGGTACCAAAGACCCGTTTTCTCATCCTGTATTTTCAATAAGGCAGCTGATAATTTAGTTAATTGATTCACTAAAATGGATCTTTTAGGATGATTTTTTGGCATATAATCCAGCACATCCACTAAAGCCATCATGTACCAACCCATAGACCTGCCCCAGAAATTTGGTGATTGGCCTGTTGACTTATTTGCCCACGGTTGTTTCCTTTCATGATCATAGGCATGGTACAATAAACCTGTTTTAGCATCTATTGCGCCTTTCTCCATTAATTGGAACTGCATGATGATATCTGACCAATAATCTTGACCCGTAATTTTTCCATATTCGGCATAAAATGGTTCTAACATGTATAGTCCATCAAGCCACATTTGGTCAGGATATCGATCTTTATGCCAAAAACCTCCTTGTTTCGTTCTAGGCTGCGTAGAAATTTGCTTCATTAATAAGTCAGCAGCCTTTTTATATTTTTCTGTATTAAGTTCTTGGTATAAGAATAATAAGGCTCTACCCGTTGTGATATTATCGGAGTTGAATTCTGATGCTTTGTAGGTTCTTATGTCACCCGATGGACTAATAAAGCTGTTGATATTTTTCTGAATGTAAGTAAAGTATTTGGCGTCTCCAGTACGTTGATATACCCATTCTAAGGCCTTTAAAAATACGCCTTGTTCATAATCCCAGTTGGCCGGTTTTCCCAACTTCACTTGAATGGAGTCTTGATGCGTATGCATTAATGATTCGGCCATTTGGACTGAATAAGGTGTATTTTGAGCTAGGCCAACAAAAGACACACATAAAAACGAGCAAATTAATCCTATGTTTTTCATTACCGTAATTCCTTAATTTGAGAAAAATCCATGTCTGTGTAATCTTTATTTTCACCGGCCATTCCCCAAATGAATGAATAGTTTTTCGTTCCTGAGCCGCTGTGAATCGACCATGGTGGCGAAATGATGGCTTGATGATTATGAACCCACATGTGTTTCGTTGCTATAGGTTCACCTAATAAATGCAATACAGCATGATTCGGATCTACATCAAAATATAAATAAGCTTCCATTCTTCGGTCATGCACATGCGATGGCATGGTATTCCAAACGGAACCTGGTTCCAAAATAGTTAATCCCATGACCAATTGGCAAGATTGAATACCTTCTTGGTGAATGTATTTATAAATAGTCCGATGATTTGACGTTTCCAAAGCCCCCATGTTGACGGTGATTACGTTTTCTTTTTCCAACTTTACATTCGGATAAGTTGCGTGGGCGGGACATGACAAAATATAAAATAAAGCTGGATCATTAGCTGATTTCGAACTAAATGAAACATTTTCAGTTCCTTTTCCTAAGTAAACGGCGCTTAATTTCCCTATCTCAAATTCCACTCCATCAGCTGTGACCTTACCTTCACCTCCTACATTGATGATTCCCATTTCCCTTCTCTCTAAAAAGAAGTTTGCTTTCAGTTTATCAGGATTTCCCAATGTGAGGGTTTTATTCTTTGGCATGGCGCCACCTATAATCATTCGATCATAAATGGAATAGGTTAGTTCAATTTGATCTTCCAAAAAAATATTTTCTATCAAAAAATTATCTCTAATTTGTTGGGTTGTGAAGGTGGATACCTCATTTCTACTCGACTCAAATCTAAATTGCATACGTATTAATTTTAATTTACAAAGCGATTATTAACCACTTTCTACTCAATTTCACTGTATCTTTGAATCATTATTTGCATGGAATGATTCCCGAAACCTCAAATTTTTATCTTGAATTGGATGCTCATCTTAGCCCATTAGGGTTTATAAGAGAAACGCATATGCAAGATAGTTTTCCCATTTGGAAATCGAAAGAAAATTCAATCATCATTCAAGGGATTTGTTTAGCTGAATTCAAATGTATGGATTCAGGGAAATTAACGGGGTTCCAACAAGAAATTGTGAATCTTCGAGTGGATGGTTTTTCAGCATTTCGGATTTGGGAAGATGTTTGGAATCAAAAAAAGAAGTGGATTTTAAATTTTTTGACATTTCGAATCAATAAACCCATATCCATTTTTGCTCGAGATACTAAAGTGGTGATCTTAGAGGAAAAGGACGCTCAAAAATTTGCAGATAAAAATCATTTATTGGGCTTTTTAAAAGGCAAAACATATTTAGCTTGTATCGTTCCACCCCACCGACAATTTCGGAATATTCAATCTGAATTTGACGTAGATGGGAATCCACTGATCGCAATAGCTGTTTTTGGTAAGGACCGAGTTTTTAAAACTGAGGATGGCAATTCTCAAATTTCGGCTGAGTTGATTCAAATATGTACCGATCCATCCGTCAGGCTTGTGGGTGGACTCACAAAATTGATTTCATTTTATACTAATATGCATCAGGTAGATGATGTAATGACCTATTCGGATTTGGAATGGAGTGGTGGTTTGGCTTTTCAAAAAATCGGTTTTACAAACGAACTCATTACTGTTCCTTTGTATTTTAATGTGGTAGAAAGTGGAAAAAGGGTGCTTTCGAAAGACTACAAAACAGCTGATGCCTGTAATTCAGGAAACATTAAATCTAGGCTTTTGATTCATGGAAAAAAATAAGCCAATTATTGTTATTTTGGGTCCCACGGCTTCTGGAAAAACGGAATTGGCCGTTGCTTTGGCGCGATTAATTCAAGGTGAAATAATTTCAGCCGATTCTAGGCAAATTTATCGAGGACTTACGATAGGTACCGGAAAAGATTTAGATGTATATCAAAATGGAGGAGCGCCGGTCAAACATCATTTGATTGATATTCTAGATGTAGGTGAACCCTATTCGGTCGCCCATTTCCAATTTTACGCATTAAAAGCGATTGAAAAAATTGAGCAAAATGAGAAGCAAGTAATTGTTTGTGGCGGCACAGGACTTTATTTAGATGCTCTCTTGCAAGATTATGAATTTTCACGCGTCACAGATTTTTCAGATGTGACGCTTAAATTAAATCGTGAATTTGTCGTTTTTGGTTTAAATCCAATTTCTGAAATTCGTAGGTTGAGATGTGCTAATAGGCTAAGGGACCGATTAAAAATTGGCTTGGTCGAAGAAGTAGAACAATTGATTGCAGATGGAATTGATCCCAATGATTTAATTAGGTTAGGTTTAGAATATAAATGGCTAGTACATTTAGTTCAAGGTGAAATCAATCGAGCTGAATTTGAACAAGGTTTAACGATTGCTATTCAACAATTTTCTAAACGCCAAATGACATTTTTTCGAAAAATGGAACGCTCAGGTATTCCTATTCATTGGATTACTGATGAACTTTCCTTGGAAAGCAAGTTGGCCTTAATCCAATCACGATTTTAATTTCAACAATTTTATTGCTTTAGGGTTGCATAAAAAGTATTTTTTGATTTAATTTGCATCCTGATTAAGGAATAGAGAGTTGTCAGAGTGGTCGATCGAGGCAGTCTTGAAAACTGTTGGCTGTTACAGGCCCGGGGGTTCGAATCCCTCACTCTCTACGTTAAGGGCTTGCATTTTTGCAGGCCCTTTTTTGTTTTATACATTTATTACTGCTTTTTTTTACATCGCCGATTTTTAAAAAGCTTTTAAAGTCGATGAAATAATTTCAATCATTTTTGGTTAAATTTCGAATATGAAATTATACTTGATTCCCACTCCCATAGGCAATTTGGAAGATATGACTTTACGGTCTATCCGAGTTTTAAAAGAGGTGGATGTTATTTTTGCAGAGGATACGCGGACTTCGGGCCAGCTCCTTAAACATTTTGATATTTCCAAACCTCTTTTTGCACATCATGCGCATAATGAACATGTGGGAGTAGCTGGAGTCATTAAGCTATTAAAAGAAGGTAAGTTGGTTGGTTTAATTTCGGATGCCGGCACTCCAGGGATTTCAGATCCTGGTTTTTTATTAGTCAAAACATGCGTAGAACTGGGTATTGAGGTAGAAACCTTACCCGGTGCTACAGCACTTATTCCCGCTTTAGTGAACTCAGGATTTCCGCTAGACCGATTCGTTTTTGAGGGATTTTTGCCGCATAAAAAAGGCCGACAAACTCGTTGGAAAGCCATAGCAGAAGAAGAAAGGACAACGGTTTTATATGAGTCTCCACATCGTTTGCATAAAGCTTTAGAGCAAATTATTGAGTTCATAGGGCCCGATAGGCCAATTATGGTGGCGCGCGAATTAAGTAAAATGCATGAGCAAATGGTTCGTGGAAGCGCTGCTGAAGTTTTATTGTATTTTGATCAAAACCCTGATAAAATTAGAGGGGAAATCGTCATTGTCATTGCCGGAAAATAATGAGGAAATTTTATTTATATCTTTTTCTGTTTTTACCATTTATCGGGAGAGCTGTTATTACCACACTTAGCCCACGCGCGCAGGTCTCTTTGGTCACGTTTGCCCCAGGAAAAGAGTTGCATGCGGCTTTTGGTCATGCCGTAATTTGGGTGAGCGATCCTGATTCGGGGATTGATCGAGCGTATAGTTATGGAACTTTTGATTTCAATACCGATAATTTTTACTTGAAATTTTTAAGAGGGACTTTGCCTTATTCGATTTCATTTAATTCCATGAATGATTTAGTATACTATTATTCTGAAATTGAAAAAAGAGGCATCCAAATTCAAAATTTAAAATTGACGGACTCACAGAAAATGCAGGTTTTCTCCTCACTAGAAATCAATTTACTGCCTGAAAATAAAAACTACCAATACAAATTCTTTTACGATAATTGTTCCTCAAGGCTTCGAGATATACTTGAAAATGCAGCTCCGGGCGCGTTTAAATGGAAGAATTACCACAGTTTGGAAGGTAAATCATACAGGGATTGGATGAACGACTATTTGAAAACTAATTCATGGGTAACCTTTGGGATGAATTTAGCATTAGGGGTTCCCGCTAATCATATTGCCAATGCATCGGAATCATGTTATTTACCTGATAATTTAAATCTTTCTGTTCATCAAGCTGAGTTGAATGGTAAAAAATTAGCGGACGCACCTTTTGATGTTTATACGTCTAAACCTTTGGGACCAGATAGTTTTGATTGGTTAGGCCCCATTCCTTTGTTGGCACTCATCAATTTGTTGATCATATTCATTTCCTTCAAAAAGCGAAAAACTGAAATCTATATTTTTGACGTCATACTTTTTTCGATATTAGGTATTCTAGCTTGGTTTATTTTCTTTTTGGCGGTCGGCACCGATCACGAAGTAATGGCATATAACCCTAGTTCCTTGCTGTTATTTCCTTTGAATTTTCCTGCGGTTATTTGGTTTGCGAGAAAAAATAGATCAGAGTGGTGGACAAACTATTGCCGAATTGCTTTTATCTTAACCTTGATTGGGGTTATTTGGACCCTATTTTACTTTCCATGGATTGCTTTGGTAGGTTTGATGCCATTGATTCGATTATTTTTCTTATCTCATTTTATTAAATATTCCCATGATTGAATTAAGGAGTGATACGTTTACTTTACCTACTAAAGGAATGCGAGATGCGATGTTTTCGGCACCTTTGGGGGATGATGTTTTTGGTGAGGATCCGACGGTAAATAATTTGCAAATTAAAGTAGCTGAATTGTTTGGAATGGAAAATGCATTATTCTGTCCTTCTGGAACGATGACGAATCAGATTGCTATTTCGGCACATGTGTCTAAAGGCCAAGAGGTTATCTGCGATGAGTTGTCGCATATCTATTTATACGAAGGCGGAGGAATTATGGCAAATGCGGGTGCCTCGGTTAAATTATTAAAGGGTGATTTGGGCCGATTGACTAAAGATCAAATTGCGAATGCTATTTCGCCAGATGATATTCATGCCTGTGAAAGTAAATTAGTTAGTTTAGAGAATACGGTCAATAAAGGAGGTGGGAGTATTTATACGTCTGAAGCACTTCAAGAAATAGCTGATTTTTGTAAAAATGATTCGATTCCATTGCACTTGGATGGCGCTCGTATTTTTAATGCTATGGCCGCGAGTGGCCAAAATCCCAAGCAATTTGGTCAGTGGTTTGATTCTATTTCAGTGTGTTTGTCAAAAGGCTTGGGTGCGCCCATAGGCTCTGTTTTGTTGGGTTCCCATGATTTTATCAAAAAAGCACGCAGAATAAGAAAGAGGTTTGGAGGTGGTTGGCGCCAAGCAGGGATGTTGGCCGCTGCGGGAATGTATGCATTGGATTACCAAGTTGATAGATTAAAGGAAGATCATGCACGCGCCAAGCAAATAGGATTAGCCTGTGAAAATTTATCTTGGGTGGCAGAAGTAATGCCGGTGACTACGAATATTGTTATTATTAAATTAAAGGACGATTTGAAAGCATTTACTAAAGTGGCCGAATTAGATTCCATGGGCATTAAATGTGTGCCTTTTGGTCCTCAATATATTCGATTTGTTACGCATTTAAATTTTGATGATGAGGCCTTGTCTCAATTTATTAAAATCATAAAACACTAAAATAATGATGCAGCGAAAAGCATTTAAAATGTTTTTATTGCCCGGTTTTGAGGCGGAATATAAAAAACGTCATGATGAAATTTGGCCTGAATTGAGTGAGCTTTTAAAGGAGGTGGGTATTCAAAACTATTCAATTTTTTTGGATGAAGAAACGCTTACCTTGTTTGCGTATCTGGAAGCTAAAGATCTACGTTTCTTGGACGGATTGCCTGCTAGGTCTATTATGCAAAAATGGTGGGCTTTTATGGGTGACATTATGAAGGCAAATCCTGACAATTCTCCCGTCTCAGTAAATTTGCCTGCTGTTTTTCATCTTCCATAAAATGAGAAAATACATTTTATTTTTATTGGTAACTTTTAGTTTTACGAGTTGGTCTAAACCCAAGTCCCAAGCTAAAGACATTTTACAAAAATTACATGTAGCCAAAGCCTATTTCCAACAAATATGGCCTGATGTCACGGCGCCTATTCCACGCCCTGACCGTATTCGACCCTCTAATATTTGGACACGTGCGGTTTATTATGAAGGGCTGATGGATTTATATAAGATCGATCCAAAAGCGGCAGACCTGAAATATATGTTGGACTGGGCAAATTTCCACCAATGGAATCTGCGGGATGGGATTAAAACGCGTAATGCTGACAATCAAGCTTGTGGACAGATTTACCTCGACTTATTCGATTTTCAAGCAGACTCTTTACGAATTTTACCCATCAAGGCGAATGTTGACCTAATGGTTAATTCCGCCAAAGCGGATGATTGGTCTTGGGTAGATTGTTTGCAAATGAGTATGCCCGTTTTTACACGATTGGGTGTTCGATTTTCCGACAAGCGATATTTTGAAAAAATGTATGATTTGTATGCATTTACGAAATACAAACATGGAGGATCTGGGCTGTATGATAAAAATACAGGCTTATGGTGGCGCGACAAAGATTTTGTACCACCTTATAAAGAACCGAATGGGGAAAATTGTTATTGGTCCCGTGGAAATGGATGGGTATTTGCGGCCTTGGTGAGAACCTTGGAATTGATGCCTAAAAATGCACCTCATCGGGCTGAATATGAACAAGATTTTATTGCCCTAGCTAATGCACTTTTGCCTTTGCAGCGGAAAGATGGCTTTTGGAATGTAAGTTTAAAGGATCCAACTCACTTTGGTGGTCCCGAATCGACAGGAACTTCTTTATTTGTGTATGGGATGTCGTGGGGAGTTAGAAATAAATTATTGCCAAAGAAGAAGTTTGATCAAGCTATTTTAATTGGTTGGGATGCTTTATCTACTTGTGTCCATCCCAATGGTTTTTTGGGCTATGTCCAAGGTACGGGAAAGGAACCCAAAGATTCTCAGCCTGTGTCATATAGCCATGTGCCCGACTTTGAAGATTTTGGGACGGGTTGTTTTTTATTAGCCGGTGTGGAAATGATTAAATATTTGAAATGATAAACTATCGCATTATGAAGTCTTTATTCAGTTTGAAAGTATTCCTCTTTGTCTGTATTTCGTTTTTTACATTGGGCCAAAAACCCAATGTTATCCTCATTTACGTAGATGATTTAGGTTTTGGTGATCTAGGTTGCTATGGCTCAAAAACCATTAAAACGCCTAACATAGACCTATTGGCTAAAAAAGGTCTGCTATTTACGCAGGCGCATACAACCTCAGCTACTTGTACTCCTTCTCGATATTCTTTACTGAAGGGTGAATATGCTTTTCGTAGAAAAGATACGGGTGTGGCGACTGGGGATGCGTCGGCATTAATTCCCGCGGGCCAACAAACCGTTGCGACTATTTTTGCAAAGGCTGGGTATAATACCGCGGTTATAGGCAAATGGCATTTAGGTTTAGGGCCTGTTGGCGGACCAAATTGGAACGGAAAAATCGAACATGGTCCTTTAGACATTGGTTTTAAAGAAGCCTTTATATTACCTGCTACGGGTGACAGAGTTCCCTGCGTTTACATTGAAAATGACCACGTCCGAAATCTGAATGCTCAAGACCCCATTGAGGTTAATTACTTGAAAAAAATAGGCCAACAACCTACAGGGAAAGAAAATCCAGAGCTATTGAAAATGAAACATTCCCATGGGCATGACAATACGATTGTCAATGGAGTGGGTAGAATAGGTTTTATGGTGGGTGGAAAGCAGGCTTTATGGGATGATGAAGACATGGCTCAAACTTTGGCCAATAAGGCTAAAGCCTACATGGTTCGTAATCAGAAAAATCCTTTCTTTCTGTATTTTGCAACGCATGATATACATGTGCCTAGAATTCCTAATTCAAGGTTTCTGGGAAAAAGCGGTTTTGGAAATAGGGGAGATGCTTTATTGCAATTGGATGATTCAGTGGGCCAATTGATGAAAACATTGGATTCTTTG
>Ga0209443_1002769_pt1 | contig 10224 bp, 9 predicted proteins | sample LauGreBMM110DCMD_2_FD_187571 | JGI IMG/M metagenome (GOLD analysis project Ga0209443, IMG submission 187571) | Freshwater lake microbial communities from Lake Michigan, USA - Su13.BD.MM110.DCMD (SPAdes) (version 2) | ecosystem: Environmental > Aquatic > Freshwater > Lake | place: Lake Michigan... | reverse complement strand
GATTATTTGATACTTCTTTATATGTTATGCAACTCCAAGGTAGGTGATCTTTCCAGCCTTGATTGTGAAGGCACCAACTGCTGCTCCACCGATGATGTCACCATATCGATCGAACTTAATTGTGTCCCCTGCAATACCCTTAAATGAACCGGCAGTAACGCAGTTCTGCATGCCTGGGCGGGTTGTAACACCCTGCTTGATGCATGTAAGGAAGATATTTGTTGCATTGTATGTGGATGTGACATAAGAACCTGGAATCTTGATTCCAGTTAGCTTTGTGTAGGCAACCATCTGTGCAGGTGTTGCAAGGTCCTCAAAAGGAACATCTGCAGCTGTTAGGCGTGCACCCTCTGCAGCAGTGTTACCAGCGTTGTTAGGGAATGTAGCCTTGAGTACTCCGTCGCCTGCGGCGAAGACACCTGTGTATCCACCATCGCGGAGTGCCTTAACAAACTTTGCAGCATCTGGTGCATAACCACAGTAGATAACTACGTTAGCTCCTGATGCCTTTACCTTTGCAACTACTGATGTGTAATCACTTGTGTTCTCAGGAACGCTATCGCTTCCTGCGAGCTTGGCATCTTTAACAACGCTTGGCTTTGTGTAATCTGCAAGACCTTTTCCATAAGCAGTCTTATCATCTACGAGATACACGCTAGGAGAAGCAATGCCCTTGGTTGCATAGCGAGCAAGTGCTGGACCTTGGAACTTATCGTTTGCCACTACACGCTTGAAGATTGGGAAGCCGTTAACTGGGGCTTTTCTATCTGTGAGTGAAACACGTGTAGCAGACATCGAGATCAGTGGTAGTCCAGTTGCCTTGTAAGCTGGCAATGAGGCCTGTGTTGCACCAGAGAATGCTGGTCCAATTAAACCGATGATCTTCTTATTTGATGCGATACCAGGTGCAACAACAGCTGCAACTTCGGCTAATCCCTGATCATCTGCGATGACTAGTTCTACCTTGACAGTTGGATTAGTTGCGTTGTACTCAGAGAGTGCAAATCTGGCCGCGGTTAGCTCATCTTGGCCGGTAAGAGCGTTAGGTCCTGTAAGCGGAGCCTGAAACGCTAAGTAGATAGTCTTATGTTTTGATGCCATCGCTGGTGAACCTGCTGAAACGCCAAAAACTAGCGCTGCTGCAGAAACAACGGCGAGGGACCGTTGGATCTTCGAATTCATGTGAAGCCTTCCTATAGGTTTTCATTCCATCCCGGGATGGGGAAGGCTAAAGGGTAAGGCTGCGAGCCCTGTTGCAGCAACTGAAATAGCGCCATTTGAGTCTCTTTTGTGTAACAAACGCTCTAGATAATGGGCTTAACTATGCGCCCCAGTGCCTAGATAGGCCTCGCGCACCGCTGGATCATTGAGCAGATCAGAGGCCTTTGCCTCTTTGACTACATTTCCTGTCTCAAGGATGTATGCCCGGTGTGCTCTCTGCAGCGCCTGCTGGGCATTTTGCTCAACGAGCAAGATCGTCACACCAGTCTTATTGATCTCGGTAATGATGCGAAAGATATTTGCAATCATCTGTGGTGCAAGACCCATCGATGGCTCATCAAGGAGTAAGACTTTAGGACGGGCCATTAAGGCTCGGCCAATGGCCAGCATCTGTTGCTCTCCCCCAGATAATGTGCCACCGGCCTGGGATGTGCGCTCCTTTAAACGTGGAAAGAGTGCGTAGATTTTATCTAGATCCTCATCCATCTCGGCTTTGCGGCTCTTGCGATGAAACTTTCCCATCTCCAGGTTTTCTAGAACGCTCATTCCAGGAAAGATTCCGCGCCCCTCTGGGGCCTGTGAGATTCCAAGATCTACTCTCTCATGGGCGGCAACTTTAGAGATATCTTGGCCATCAAATAAGATCGCACCACTTGATACCTTGCGAAGGCCCGAGATTGTTTTAAGCGTTGTTGTTTTGCCGGCGCCGTTAGCACCGATTAATGTCACGATCTCACCCTCATTAACAACGACAGAGATTCCCTTAATCGCCTCGATCTTGCCGTAGTGGACGTGGAGATCTTTAATTTCAAGACGCATCTGCTGGCACTCCTAAATAGGCCTCAATAACCTTGGGATCTTTCTGCACTTTACTTGGCAGGTCATCGGCGATCTTGATACCAAAGTCTAAAACAGCCACGCGATCTGAGATGCCCATAATCAACGACATATCGTGCTCGATCAGAAGGACTGTGTAACCGGCATCGCGGATTTTTTTAATCAACGCTGCAAGCTCAACTTTTTCTGCCGGGTTAAAGCCAGCAGCTGGCTCATCGAGTAATAGGAGTTTTGGCGAGGTGCCCATCGCGCGAGCAATCTCCAAACGTCGTTGAACGCCATAGGGAAGATTCTTTGCCAAACGATCGGAGTACTCATCGATTCCGATGAACTTAAGGATTTCAATCGCACGTTCACGATTTTCTCTCTCTTCCCGACGGGCGCGGGGAAGACCGAAGAGAGCGCCTACTAGGCCACTCTTCTTATGCGCATCTGTTGCGGTAATAACGTTTTCAAGGGTGGTCATATCGCCCCACAAACGGATATTTTGAAAAGTACGCGCAATCCCGAGCTGCGTAATTTCAAATCGCTTCTGCTTCTTTAATTCAATTCCATCAAATGTAATCGAGCCACTTGTTGCTTGATAGACACCAGTAATAACATTAAAAACAGTTGTCTTACCCGCACCATTGGGGCCGATTAAAGCGAGAATTTCACCCTTCTTAACCTCTAGATTGACTTCACCAAGGGCCGTTACTCCACCAAACTTCATCGTTAGATTTTTAATTGAAAGAAGTGTCTCGGACATTTAGACGTTGACCTCTCTCTTTACTATCGCCTTTTCACGCTTTTTACGTGGCAGCAGCCCATCGGGCCTAAAGTTCATGACAACAACTAGTACTGTGCCAAATACCAGTAGGCGTGCATCAGAAATAAAACGGATTCGATCCGGTAGATAGCCCAGAATCGTCGCACCAACTACGACGCCCCAAATATTGCCAATTCCTCCAAATACGACGCAGGAGAGAATTAAAATGGAGACGTTAAGCGTAAACATCTCAGGGGCGATAAAAAGATTCTTGGAGGCATAAAGAACACCTGCCGCTCCACCGACTGCAGCACCCAAAGTAAAAGACCAAATTTTGTATTTAAGAGTCGGCACACCCATGAGCTCTGCTGCATCCTCATCTTGTCGGATCGCCTCCCACGCTCGTCCTGGGCGGCGAATACTCAAGCGTCGAATCATCCAGATAACCAGCAAAATCATTATTACGACGACCCAGAAAAAAACCTTCTGGTCATCTAACTTAAACTTAAGCGGGCCAATATCTGGAGGCATTGGAATATTTGCGATCCCATTAGGGCCCTTAGTCCAGGAAGAGTTCAGAGCGATCAGCCGAACAATTTCTCCAAAGCCCAGTGTAACAATCGCTAAATAATCACCACGAAGGCGAAGCGTTGGAAGACCAAGTAATACGCCGGCCAACATGGCAAAGCCAATACCAAATGGCATGATCTCCCAAGTGTTTAAACCGGTAAGGGTGCCCATGAGTGCCATTGTGTAGGCACCGATTGCAAAGAAGGCAACGTAGCCTAGATCGAGCATTCCTGATTTTCCGACAACGATATTTAATCCAAGTGCCATTAAAACAAAGACTCCCACTGGATAAACAAGTACTGCATCATATGCAGCGATAGGTGTTGCTAAGAAACTTGCTCCCGCAAAAGGTAGAAGTCCAACTAATATAACGGTGGTAATCGAAATTAAAATTCGTTTCGGGCGATTGGCTTTCTCCCAAACCGATGCACCAAAGTCACGTAAATTCCAGTAGTTACGAATTCTCATATCCTTATGCCCTCGTCTGCTGAACAGCTTCGCCAAATAGACCATTTGGCTTAAAGAGAAGAACTAAAACTAAGACAATAAATACAGTGACGGCCTTCCACTGGGTTCCAAGAACTGCAGATGCATAGACCTCAAGTAGGCCAAGGCTCAGACCCCCATAGAATGCACCCCGAATGTTTCCAATGCCGCCTATCACAGCGGCGGTAAATGCAGCCATACCCATGGTGAAGCCAATATTGAACTTGGTGTACTCAAAGACTGTGATGTAGAAAAATGCGGCAGCACCAGTTGCTAAACCACCAACTAAAAATGTTACTGTGATAATTCTGTTGAGATTGACTCCCATGAGCTTTGCGGCATCTTCATTCTGTGACACAGCACGAATCGCTTTTCCCATTCGAGATAATTGAATAAATCGCTCGAGAATGAAGAAAATGACGGCCGCTGCAATAATTGTGACTACAGTATCGAGACGGATGTTTGCTCCCCAAACTTCAGCCAGAATAATCTTTTCAAGTACACGTGGAGAGCCCACTGGTCGAGAGTCTGTGAGCAAGCGCATTAGCTCTTGAAGGGCGATAGAGATTCCAATAGCAGAGATTAATGTAGCAAGGCGGTTAGTGCCCTTCATGCGCAGGCGGCGATATGCAACGAATTCAACAAAGACTGCAGTCAATGCCGCGACAAACATCGACATGAGCAGAGAGGAGATTAGAACAAGAGCTAACCTCCATCCCTGTGCGGGTTCGGATGTCTGCGTGTAATGAAAAATATCACGGTTAGTAATGACAGTTCCAAAAGTTCCCCACATAAAAATCTCAGAGTTAGCAAAGTTAATCATCCTAAGAACGCCATAAACCATGGTGTAACCGAGGGATATCAGTACGTAAATAAAACCTAGAGCAATACCGGCCAAAGTAAGAGACCAAAATTGATCAATCAATACTGCAAACATTGCTCTCCTTCACTTTTGCCTTGGGTGAGTATAAAGGTAGAACTTACAGAAGTGGTGGGTGTCTTGGCCTCATTTTACAGAGATGACCAAAACACCCACCAACTTACCAAGCGTAAGTACTAAATACTTACTTGATGATTCCTGTGTTAACTAGAACACCATTCTTTGTGGTGAATCCAGCAAATAGTCCGTAAGAAATATCGCCATTCATATCGAACTTAATTACGTTGCCACTCACGCTCTTACCCTTGTAGGCCTTAACCCACTTGAGCATTGCTGCGCGAGTTGTCTTTCCAGCCTTGATACCTTCAAGGAGGATATTGGCGGCATCGAATGATTCAACTGAGTAGACACCAGATGAGACACCCATTTGCTTCTTGAAATCAGCTTCGAGCTTTGCACTGATACCAGCTAAGCCACCTACACCAGTAATACGTGAGCCTTCAGCTGCAGCACCTGCAAGCTTTGGGAACTCCTGGTTAAAGACTCCGTCGCCACCAGCAAATATCGCTGTTGAACCTGAGTCACGTAGCTGCTTGATGAAGATTGCGCCAGCTGAGTAGTAGCCAGTGTAGATAACAACAGTGGCACCAGCTGTCTTAATCTTGGCAATTGTTGGGCTGTAGTCAGTTGCTGTATTAGGAACTGAGTCTCCACCAACAAGTGATGCTCCAGCTACCTTCTTCAACCCTGCTTCCACATAGCCACGAAGTGGTACTGCATATGCTGATTGATCATCGACAACAAATACCTTGGCACTTGCAACGCCGGCTGTGGCGTACTTAGCCAAAGCTGGACCCTGCAAGTCATCTTTACCTACGACACGGTGGAAAACTGGTCCGCCGAAGTCAGGTGATGCTGGATCTGTGAGCGATACGCGTGTAGCCGATGGAGAGATCATTACTAATCCGCCAGCCTTGTAGTAAGGAAGTGATGCGATTGTTGCACCTGAGTAAGCAGGTCCTACAACGCCAATAATGCTCTTGTTAGCACCTGTTCCTGGAGCAACTGTTGATGCAACAGCTGGATCTCCCTGATCATCTACAGATACAACCTTGATCTTGATGTTGGGATTCTTCTTCATAAATAGCTTTGCAGCATACTTGACTGCGTTTTGCTCATCGGTTCCAGTTGAGGCTTCTCCACCAGATAGTGGGCCTTGGTAGGCGATCGTATATGTCTTTACAGCCGCACTTGCTGATGAAGCTGAGCCTAAGCCAAATGCAAGGGCTGCAGCTGTAACAACGGCAAGTGAACTCTGAATCTTCTTGTTCATTTAGTGCCTTTCCTGTTCTCTTCGTCCCGGGACAGGGAGGGGCTTAGAATAGTGGCACGTTCTTAGGGTTAACAAGCCGAAAGTATGCGTGAAGTATCTCAATTTCGTTATAAATACAATCTAGTTACTGCACTATTGGCCTTTAGTCGAGCGGGACTGCCTCAGGGCTTATAACAGCCTGGGCCACGGCTTTCATGCTCATTCGGCGATCCATAGCCGCGCGCTGAATCCAGGAAAATGCTTCGGGCTCGGACAAGTTAAGTGCCTTCATCAAAATGCCTTTTGCGCGATCGATTAATTTTCGACTCTCAAGACGCTCATGTAAGTCAGCCACTTCATCGGCAAGTGAGCGCATCTGTAGATGCCTACTCATTGCAATTTCGATAGCGGGAACTAAATCAGTGATAGTAAATGGTTTAACGACATAGGCCATCACCCCCGCATCGCGTGCACGGTCGATGAGCTCCTTTTGTGAAAATGCAGTTAGCATTAAAACTGGAGCTATATTAATTATTTTCTCCGCCGCCGAAATGCCATCCATCACCGGCATCTTCACATCTAGAATTGCAATATCAGGTTTGTGAAGATTGGCTAGATCAATAGCCTCTTGGCCATTGCTAGCCTCGGCAACAACCTCATAGCCGGCACCTTGTAGCATCTCGACCAGATCCATGCGAATGAGCGCCTCATCTTCGGCAACGAGAATACGAATCACTGCAGAGAATCCCTTCGAATTGTAAATGTTTACTACCGTGCCCCGAGTCGGATTCGAACCGACACTATGCAGTGTTTGAGACTGCCCTCTCTACCGTTGGAGTACCGAGGCGCTACTGGTAAATCTTAGCGGTAGGCAGGAGCGGCGCCACCAACGGCATCGCCCACACGGTGAACGCGCATCGCATTAGTCGAGCCAGGTATTCCTGGAGGAGATCCAGCAACAATCATCACGTTATCTCCGATATCTGCTCGACCAGAGTCGATTAAAACTGTATCGACCAACTTCACCATCTCATCGGTTGCACCAACGATGGGAGTAAGCATCGATTCGACTCCCCATGAAAGAGATAAGCGATTGTATGTTCCGACTTCAGGAGTCATTGCAAGAATTGGAATGGGAGAGCGCAGTCGTGACATGCGGCGTGCTGAGTCACCACTTTGCGTGAATGCAACCAAGTACTTAGCATCAACGATTGCACCGACCTCTGTTGCCGCCTTTGTAATAGCCCCACCCTTAGTGCGAGGAGCGGTTCGAATAGGGCGGATTCGATCGAGACCACCCTCCTCTGTCTTTTGAATTATTCGCGCCATAGTTTGGACAGCTTCAATCGGAAACTCACCAATACTTGTCTCACCCGAAAGCATTAATGCATCTGCCCCATCAATGACGGCATTAGCGCAGTCTGTAGCTTCTGCGCGCGTTGGACGTGAGTTAGAAATCATTGAATCAAGCATCTGTGTAGCAACAATCACCGGCTTTGCCATATCGCGCGCTAGTTCGACGCAGAGTTTTTGTACAAGTGGCACATCTTCTATGGGGAGTTCAACACCTAAATCACCACGAGCAACCATAATGCCATCAAATGCATCAACGATTTCAGCGATATTTTCAACGGCTTGAGGTTTTTCAATCTTGGCAATTACTGGAATGCGGATACCTTCTTCATCCATAATCGCATGAACATCTTTAATATCGGCGGCGTTTCGAACAAATGAGAGTGCGATGAAATCAGCACCTGCCCTAAGTCCCCAACGTAGATCTTCAATATCTTTTTCTGACATGGCAGGAACAGAGACGGCAACCCCTGGGAGGTTTATTCCTTTGTTATTGCTTACAGCCCCTGGCTCGATCACCTTAGTAATTACATCGTTGCCCTTAACTTCTAGAACCTGCACTGTTACTTTTCCATCATCGATCAATATGAGATCTCCGGCCTTGCAATCTCCTGGTAGTCCTTTGTACGTGGTACCAACACGATCTTTTGTTCCGTCAACTTCATCGGTAGTAATAGTAAAGATATCTCCGCGCGCTAATTCGTGTGGGCCGTTAATAAATCTAGCCAGACGTATCTTTGGCCCTTGTAAGTCCACAAGGATTGCAACGGGACGCCCTGCCTCTTTTGCCGCTGCACGTACTTGATCGAACCGTACTTGGTGCTCTTCATATGAGCCGTGAGAGAGGTTCAATCGAGCCATGTTCATTCCCGCCTCGATGAGCGCCTTCACTTTCTGCGCAGATTCAACGGCAGGGCCCATTGTGCAGACTATTTTTGCTCTACGCATACGACGACCTTAAACCATCAACTGACGACTAGTGGGCTCGATTGGATTTGGAAGTTGCGTATCACCGGTGAGATATCTATCCACTGCCGATGCTGTACTTCGTCCCTCTGCGATCGCCCAAACAATAAGTGACTGACCACGACCGGCATCACCTGCAACGAATACACCATCATCATTTGCTGCAAAGTTGGCATCACGGACAATGTTGCCACGATCATCGATTGCAACCTCTAACTGAGTTAATAGTGGGGATTGCTCAGGGCCTGTAAAGCCCATAGCCAGAAATACAAAATCTGCAGGAATCTCTTTGGTACTTCCTGTTACGGCTTCAAATTTTCCATTAATGAACTCAGTTTCAACAATTTTGATTGCTCGTAAGTTTCCAGCGCCATCACCTAGAAACTCCTCAGTGCTCACTGAAAACATTCGATTATCTCTCTCTTCATGGGCACTAGATACGCGATAGATCATCGGGTATGTCGGCCATGGTTGTGATTCTGGACGCTCATCACTTGGCCTTGGCATGATCTCTAACTGAGTAACACTTGCCGCGCCTTGACGTATCGCTGTTCCTAAACAGTCAGCACCAGTGTCTCCACCACCTAAAATCACAACGTGCTTGCCTGCAACATTAATCAATGGTGTCTCTACCTCACCTAGGGCCTGTGCATTACCCCACGGTAAATACTCCATAGCTTGGTAGACACCGAGAAGATCGCGCCCTGAGATATTTAGATCGCGCCAATTTGTAGCCCCCACTGCTAAGACGATTGCATCGTATTTTTTTCGAAGGGCAGATCCTGTGAGCTCTCCCCCGACATCTACACCAGGTCGAAAACGTGTTCCCTCTTTCTCCATCTGTTCTAACCTGCGATCGAGAATATGCTTCTCCATTTTAAATTCAGGAATTCCATAACGCAGTAAGCCACCGATTTTTGGAGCACGTTCGTATACCGCCACAGTATGGCCAGCACGCGTTAACTGTTGGGCTGCAGCTAATCCGGCAGGTCCTGAGCCGATAACTGCAACAGTCTTTCCAGTAAGGCGATCGGGTATGAGTGGCTTTACCTCACCCGTTGCAAAGGCCTCTTCAATAGTGCGAAGTTCAACCTGCTTAATTGTTACTGCATCCCGATTAATGCCAATTACACATGCAGTCTCACATGGTGCAGGACAGAGGCGCCCTGTGAACTCCGGAAAATTATTTGTCGCATGTAATCGATCAATCGCTTCACGCGTATCTCCGCGCCAGATTAAATCATTCCACTCTGGGATGAGATTGCCGAGTGGGCATCCCTCGTGACAGAAGGGAATTCCACAGTCCATACAACGACCGGCCTGCTTTTGCAGATGTTCAAAACTCTGTGGTTCGTATACCTCGCGCCAATCTAGTATGCGAACATCAACTGGGCGACGTGTTGGAACTTCACGCGCAGTTGTAATAAATCCCTTTGGATCAGCCAAGAGCTGCTACCTCCATGACAAGTGCGTCAACTGGTAGTCCTTCGCGAGTTGCGCGCGCCATTGCCTCAAGTACTCGTGCATAATCACGTGGCATGACAAGGGAGATACGATTTATGGCGATATCCCAATCTGCCAAGAGCGCTTTAGCAATGAGTGAGTCAGTGCTATCTGCAAACTCTGTGATGATCGACTTGAGAATTTCGCGTTGATCAACCGGTACCGCAATGACATCTACCATGTCGGTATTGACGTTTATCGGATCTAAATCTAAAACAAAAGCCCGCCCGCCTGACATTCCTGCGGCAAAGTTGCGACCAATATTTCCGAGAACCACAACCGTTCCGCCAGTCATGTATTCGCAGCCATGATCGCCAATGCCTTCGACAATTGCAGTTGCCCCAGAGT
>Ga0209443_1002768_pt1 | contig 10227 bp, 9 predicted proteins | sample LauGreBMM110DCMD_2_FD_187571 | JGI IMG/M metagenome (GOLD analysis project Ga0209443, IMG submission 187571) | Freshwater lake microbial communities from Lake Michigan, USA - Su13.BD.MM110.DCMD (SPAdes) (version 2) | ecosystem: Environmental > Aquatic > Freshwater > Lake | place: Lake Michigan... | reverse complement strand
TTTTATAAAAAAGTTGGAGGTGGAGCAAGTCTGACTGTCGCACCTCAAATACTCTATCCTTTCCGTTGTATAAATTTTTTTATAATTATTTTACTTTATCCACATACACTAATAATAAATAAAATCAATATACTAAAAGTAAACATTCATTATAATAAACAATCATTAAATGTGTTTATTACTTGTATATTCAATTAATTTCTATAATAAAAAATCTGCTGTATTATATAAATATTAGAAAATGATATATCATTTAGGAAAATAAAATCATCTATATGTTGGTCAACAATATATAAATTTCATTAAAAATTAGTACAAAATACAGATATAGAAAATCAAATAGAAGTAAAGAATACTTTATTTATAAGTGGTTAAATAATAATTTTACTTTATCTGTTTGATTTTTTATAAAAATTCTTAAACATTTTTAAAGCACACAAAGAAAGTAAAACTATTATTTAAATGAAACTAAAATAAATTTTTATAAAATCTGCTGTATAAATACTTGATTTAAAAATATTTAAAAATATTTAAAAATATTTAAAATACATAAATTGAATATACATAAATTGAATATACATAAATTGAATATACATAAATTGAATATACATGTAATAAACACATTTAATAATTATTAATTATAAACAAGTCTTTATTATCAAGTCAAATAAATATTTCTAAATATATTTAATGAAAATATATTTAGCAATTATTATTATATTAGTAATTTTAAATTATATTTGTATATTCAAAGATAATGAATCTGAAGATTTTACTAATATTAAAGCACCTTGTAATATACCAGAATTATTAGATAATGTTATTACAGAATATAAAATAAAAAAAGATAATAATGATTGGGAATATTTTATTCCTTGTGAATATGATTCTTGTGAAAAAAAAGTGTTAGAATTTGAAAATGACACAACAAAAAGAAAATTATTCTTAATTGACGGATGTGATAATCCATCATCAAAAATGGAATTATGGAAAATATTAAAAAAACATTATGGAGAAACAGATGTATCAAAATTAATACCAACTTGTCATTTATTATTTGATAAAGCTGATTTAAATGCATTTAAAATTCATTTTAATAAAAAAAAATTAGAAAAACCAAATCATATGTATGTACTTAAAAATTATGAACAAAGACAAGAAGGAATTAAATTATCAAGAGATTTAGATGAAATTTTAGATGGTTATAAAAACGGTTGGTATCTAGTACAAGATTATTTATATAAACCATATTTAATTAATAAAAGAAAAATTAATTTTAGATATTATACATTAATCGTATGTAAAGGTTCACAAGTTAATGGATATATTCATAAAAATGGATTTGTATATTATACCACTGATTTCTATGACGAAGATGTAATGGATGTTAAGAAACATATTACAACAGGATATATTGATAGAAAGATATATGACAATAATCCATTAACATTAGATGATTTTAGAACTCATTTAGATAAAATAAAACCAAATTTATCTAAAACATGGGATGAAAATGTTAGACTTTTAATGAATCGTGTTGTTGCCGCATTGGCACCAACCATGTGTAAAAATAGTAAATTATCTCAACATATTAGATTTCAAATATTTGGTGCAGATATTGCTCCTACAGAAGATCTATCAGCTTATTTAATGGAAATTAATAAAGGCCCTGACCTAAATTCAAAAGACGAAAGAGACAAGCAAGAAAAATTGGGTATGCAACGTGATATTTTTAAAGTAATAGAAGATAATAAAATAGATGGAAAATATTATAATGATTCAAGATTTGAAAAAATATTTTAAATACTATTTAAAATCTCTATTAAAGTAATGTCTGAACAATTATTTGAAAAATCTTTATTTGAAAATATAGAATCAATTAAAAATGAAATAATAGATGACGATTATAATAATTTGAAATTATTTACTAATCATCAAATTAACTATTCGGTAGAATTACAAGATAATAAACAAGATAATAAACAAGATAATGAACAATATATCGAACAAGATAATGAACAAAATAATGAACAAAATAATGAACAAAATAATGAATCTAAATATGGAGATGATTCAATATTTGAAGGATGGGGTGATAATAATATATTTTTTCCAATTGCTAAAAAATTAATAGACCCTTTGTATAATTTATCTTTAACACCAAATAATATATCAGTTTTAAGCACTATTTTTATATTTTTAGCCATTTATTTTTTTCACAATAATGAAAGAGTTTATGCAACATGTGCGTATTTGATAGGATATATATTAGATTGTGTTGATGGTAAAATGGCAAGAAAATATAATATGACGTCAAAATACGGTATGGCATTAGATTTAGTTTCTGACCATATTGGAAATATTAGTATTATTGCTTATTTAATAAGTAAATATGGATTAACAAATAAATATATATTAGCTATTATTTTTATGAGCTTTATGATTAGTATTAGTTTTGGTTTAAATGAAGCTATATCGTCTTATAAAGCAACAGGAAATGACAACTTTGTATTAAGAAGAGAAAATGAATTAAAAACCGAGACAGATTATATTTATACTTTGTTTTTATATATTATGAAATTAGCATATAGGTCATATAGATTATTTTTTAAAGAATATGATGAAGAAAAAATAATTAAATGGTTATCAATATTAAAAGAATTTGGTCCAGGTAATTATTGTTTATTAATATTAATAGTATTATTATATATTGAATAATTATTTTAACTACTATCATCACTATCAGAATCTATAATTTTTTTTTTAGATGAAGAACTTGAAGTAAATTTAGATGTAGCTACTTTTCCTGATTTTATAGGTTGGAGAGGTGTAGAATCATTGTCGCTATCGTCGCTATCGTCACTATCATTGCTATCATCATCTGTAGTATCTGAATCATCATCACTATCTTCTGGTTTAGTAGCTACATCAAATTTAGTAATAGTTTTTTTTAGTTTAGAATTTAATTCTAAAATATTTTCACCTATAGAACCATTTTTTGCAGAAAGATACAAATCCATTTTTTTAACAAGTTCGTCACGTTCTTTTTCAAGCTCATGAGATATTTTTAGATATTCATTAATTTTACCTACAATAGTCGCCCATTCTTGTTTCCAAATTTTATAATTTTCTTCATCATTAGAATTTGTTTTTTTTTCTTGAGTATCTGATTCTGGGTTGTTAATTTTTTTCCCACCTTTAGTTGGTTTTTCAATAACTGGTTCAATAACATGTTCAATAACTGGTTCAATAACTGGTTCAATAATTGTATTATTAACTGATTTATCTTTTATAACTTCTTTTCTAGTAGTTTTTTTATTTTTTTCTTTACTAGGAACAGATGTAGTTTTATCTTCAACTTCTTTTTTTGTATCAGTTTTAGATACAGCTTTTTTTCTTTTAACTGGTTCTGAATTATCTTCTTCTTTTGATTCAATTTTAGAAACAGCTTTTTTAGTTTTACTTTTAGTAGAAACAGAATCTAATTCTTCTGTATCATTACTTTCTTTTTTAGGGTCAGTTTTAGAAACAGTTTTCTTAGCTTTACCTTTAGTAGAAATAGTCTCGGATTCTTTATTGTCATTAGATTCTGTTTTAGAGACAGTTTTTTTAGATTTACTTTTAGTAGAAACAATTGGATTACTTTCTACATCTACTTCTTCTTTTACAGTTGTTGTTTTTTTGCTTTTTCCTTTAGGAATAGTCTCAGAATTATTTATTTGATTAGAATCATCAACTTGTGATTCTTCAGTTTTAATACTTTTCTTAGGAGGCATTAAATATATGGTTTAAGAGTCTAATAAATTATTTTAACAATTTTTTTTATTTTAACAATTTTTTCTATTATTTAATAATGAAACGTGTATATATTGATGGTGTTTTTGACCTTTTTCATAGAGGTCATCTAGAATCTTTAAATAAAGCTAAAAATGCATTAGGAGACCCAGATAATACTTTTTTAATCGTTGGTGTAGTAAGTGATACAGATTGCATATCTTATAAAAGAACACCTATAATAACAGAAGATGATAGAGTTGAAATTATTAAAAATATAAAGGTGGTAGATCAAGTTGTATTTCCGTGTCCTATGGAAACAACATTAGATTTTATTGAAAGAAACAATATTGACATGGTTGTTCATGGATTTTCAAATGATATAGATAGAGAAAATCAGACTTGTTATTTTACACAAGTAATTAATTCTGGTAAATTTAAAGAAATTAATTATTATTCTAAAATATCAACAACAGATATAATTAAAAAAATAAAAAATATTTGTTTGTAAAATTTATTGAAGTAAATAATAAAGTAGGACTTTTTCTACCTCAATATAATAAAAATTGACTAATAAAAAGCATATATAATAGTTTATTTAATATAAATGTTATGGACAGATAAAGCTAAAAAAATACTCGAAAAGTATTGGGGATTTTCTGCGCTTAAAGAAAAACAGGTTGATGTTATCAATGAATTATTACATGGTAATGATGTTATTGGATTATTACCTACTGGATATGGTAAATCTATGTGTTATCTAATTCCGCCTTTAGTCACAAAAAAAACTATTCTAATTATTTCACCATTAATATCTTTAATGGATGACCAAAAAGATAAATTAATTAAAATGAACATACCTGTTGCTGCTTTACACAGTAATAATAAAAATAAAGATAGAGAGTTATTTGAAATAATAGATGGTAATATTAAAATTATATACATGTCTCCTGAATATTTAATTAAAGGCGATGGTTTAGAATTAGCTAAATCATTAGTTGAAAGTAATTTACTTGGATTTTTAGCAATAGATGAAGCTCACTGTATTAGTGTTTGGGGACATGATTTTAGACCCGAATATTTAAAAATAAAAGAATTTAGAGATTTATATCCAAATATTCCAATATTAGCAGTTACAGCAACAGCAACAAAAATAGTGGCTTCTGAAATTGAAAAATGTCTAAATTTAAATAAACCTGCTATTATCTTTACTAATTTTGATAGACCTAAATTATATCTTAAATGTATAGAATATAAAAAAGAAAAAATAAAAAGTATTAGAAGAAAAAAAGGAGAGCCACCAAAACTAAAAGATATTTCAGATATTAGTGATGACATAGACATGACATTATTAATACCTTATTTTGAAAAATATAAAAATGATAAAATTATTATTTATGCTAATTCAAGACAAATGACACTAAACCTTGCTAATGAAATTAATAATACTCATGTAGATGGAAGAGTATCTGAAGCATATCATGCAGGAATGTCAAAAGGACAACGTGAAAAAGTACAAAATAAATTCTCTAATGGAGATATTAAAATTATTGTATCGACTATTGCTTTTGGTATGGGTGTTGATTTTATTGTAAGATGTGTAATAATTGTAGGTGCGTCATCATCAATTGAAGAATACTGGCAACAAATAGGAAGAGCTGGTCGTGATAATTTAGATGCAGAAACGGTTGTTTTTTTTCAATATAAATCATTAGCTATTGCAAAATCAATAGTAGATAAAGAATGTAAAAATCCAATAGTTAAAGAAAATAAATTAAGAAATATAAATATTATGAAAAATTATTTATATACAGACACATGTAGAAGAAGATTTGTTCTTAATCATTTTAATCAATCGCCAAAATTTTTTAATTGTAATAAATGTGATAATTGTTGTAAAAATGATTTAATTGATATTACAGAGACATTATGGAAAATAGTTAAAAATGACTACTTGAAAAATGACTTAAAATTTGAAAACATCAAACAAAATTTAATAGCAAAAAAATTAATTAAAGTATTTAAAAATAAAATATTTTTTTGCAATGATTTAAGTACATGGTTTAACTATATAAAATTAAAAAAATTTGAATTAAATACTTTACCAGAAAATTTAAGAGTAAAATTAAATATTCAAAATTTATATGATATACCACATGAAGATATTTTTGATAAATACATGAAAGAATTAAATTTTTAAAAATGTTCTTTAAGAAAAAACCTTTAAATAAAAAAAGTAAATAAATTAATTTAAAAATATATTCTCATATAATATTACCGAAAGGGAAAATGTTCCTAATTTATAGAATTAAATTTCTATAAAATAAGGAAAATGTATCTAATTTATATATAACCACTTGACCACTTGACCACTTGACAACTTTATTATTTTTTAAATAAAATATTAATTTATAAAAATAGGTTTAATCCTATATAGGTTGTTATTAGTTGATATTTGTTATTAACTTTACACATTAAAATCCTATATATTGTGCTTCCTTTAATATTATTATTATTATTGAGAAGAAATAATTCACTTGTTGATTTTAATCAAAGTAATTGATTATTTATCAATTTTCAATATTAAGCCTATTTAGCTCAGTGGATAGAGCAACTGCCTTCTAAGCAGTAGGTCGTGGGTTCGACCCCCACAATGGGTACTAGTCTGAATAGCTCAAAAGGCAGAGTATTTGTTTAATAAACAAAAGATATATGGTTCGATTCCATATGAAGACATTATTTTTATTATTCTAGAAAAAGATTCAATATGAATCATCAGCATGGGTGGCCGAGTGGTTGAAGGCGGTAGACTTAAGATCTACTGTAGTAATACATCGTGGGTTCGAATCCCACCTCATGCAATAGTCAATTAGCTTAAATGGTTAAAGTATCTGTTTTATATACAGAAGGATAAGAGTTCAAATCTCTTATTGACTAATATATTTATAAATTAAAAAGATCTTATAAATAAAAACATTGTTTTTATTTATTATACCTTTTGATATTATCTATTTAATAAAATTACTTGTATTAACAAGTAATAAATTAATTGGTATTATTATTTTAATAGTATTTTCACTTGATTTAAAAACTCTTGTGAGATAAAAGAAGGTGCTACAGGAATAATTTTTAATGCAATTGTTTTGAAAAATAAAAATTCAACTATAGCAACACATGTAAATATTAATGCATTTTCAATTAAAATATTTTTAATTTTTAATGTTGAGTTAGGATTCATATTAAGTATATATATAACGACTATCAACCCTATCCATAATAATACATTAACAATAAATAAAGTATTAAATAAACCTTTATTATGCATTTCTGAAGGTTTGTCTGGTTTATTCCATTCTTTTTCTAAATTATCTGTATTAAAATTTAATTGTATATTTTTTAAATCTTTTAATTTAGAACCTAAACTTTCTTCAATTAATTTAGATAATTCTTTATTAATATTTGAATCTGTATTTTTAAAATTTTTTATTTTATCTCCTAAACTTTCTTCAATTATATGAGATATTTCTTCATTAAAAGCATGTTTAGATAATTTAGAAATATAAAATACAAAGAATATACTTAAAAATGTAAAAAGAATTAATGTGTGCATTGTTAAATTAATATTAAAATTAACATCAGAAAATATGTTTTTTAAAATTTCAATCATGTATAAAATATATTATAAAATATATTTTATAATATAATTTTTTTTCAGAGTATTATTATATGAGTGATAAACCTGAGCATTTAATAGTTAATGTTATTTTATCTGTTGCGTTCGCGTCTTCTTTTATTGGTATATTCTTTTTTACATATGGTAAAGAAGTTGAAAAAAATATTATTATAAATAATGTTCAATATACTGTAGACGAATTACTAAGTTTTCCATCTGCATTATTATCAGATGATATTAAAAAAAAATTAATAACATATTTAAATGATGTTAAATTAAACGATATGACAGTAGCAGATAAAAAGGTAAATGATAATAATACACAACTACAAGTAAAAGCTGGAGTAATTTTAGGTATTTTATTAGTAGTATCATTAGTAACAGCATGGTATATTTCAGAAAAATATAAATTAAATTTACCATTTATACTAAGTCAAAATTTAATTTTATTATGTGGTATAGGTTTAGTTGAATTTGTATTTTTAAAATTTATAGCCGCTAATTATATTTCAGCAAATCCAAATATAGTTAAAAAAAAAATATTAGAAATAATTGTAAAATAATATTGATATAATTATAAAAAAAGTACTACTTTCTTTATCATAATGCTTTTATTTGTTAATATTACCAGATAGATTTAAATTATTTTATTTTTTTTTATATTTCATTATCTGTTTTTTTAAAATAAAAATAATAAACAACTATTTGTTGATAAAGTACTAAAAGTTCGTTATAATTTTTTTTTGGATTTTTTGTTAAAGATTTAATTTTATTTTTTATTTTAATAATATTTATTTTCTCCATATAATTATATAAATTATGTTAGAAAATAGTTTAAAAAGTCGTAATAAGTTTGTTAATAAAGTTGTAGATAAAATAAATAGCCTAAAGGATGATCTTAATTTACTTTATAAAGTAGATAATAAAATATCTAGAAAAATATTTAAAAATAATAATAATCAATTAGTTGGAGGAGCTCCATTGGAGCCTCCAATTGAAATGAGAAAATTAGAATTTGCAGCTTCTGCATTAGAAAAGGAAATAGAAAAGCAACAGAAAGTATTAGATGAACAAGCTGAACGTGCTTTCGACCAAAATACTAATTTACAATCAAAACTAAGAGAACTTAATATATCATTAGATTTAATATATAATAAAATTAAAAATTCTAGAAACATGCTTAACACTTTCAAAACCAAAGAAATGGAACCAATAGATTTAACTCTTAAAAAATGGAGTGAAGATGATATTAATAATATTCTAAATAATTATTTACCAATACCATGGGAATCCTTACCAGCAGATGATAAGAAAAAATTGTTTGATGATAGTATAGAATTTTTTCAAAATTTACAAGGGGAATATGGATTCGATATCAGAGGACAAAACCCACCACCAAGCCCACCACCAAGCCCACCACCAAGCCCATCACCAAACTCATCAGTAAATTCACTAAAAGATGATATTCTCATGAAGACTGATATGCCTGAACTATCACCAACACCACCATCATATGAATCGCTTGGTCAAAGCTCAAGAACACAACCTCCACAACCTCCACAACCTCCACAACCTACACAACCTCCACCACCTCCACCACTAAAAGGAGTGAAACAAATAAAAGGAGCTTTAGAAGCACAACAAATGCAATCGAGATCAAATAATCTTCGAACACCTGCAAAATATAATGCAAATAGTACTAATGTAGTACCTTGAGTAATAATAAAACAAAGAAAAACAAAATAGAAAAAAGAAATTGTTGTTTAATCAAGGTAGTAGATTAAATAACATCTGATGGGATTAAGTGTATCTACCATTATAATGCACAAGAAAGCCCATTATTTAGAATTTAGAAACTCTTTAATGAGTAAAGCGATAAATATTTTTTTGTCATTAAAACCGGCATTTAAAATACACACCGCTCTAAATGCAAGTAAATATTAGAAAATAAGCAGATATATAGTATTAGAAGTTTATAATGACAAATGATAAAGTACAATTTTATTTTTCATAACTATTCGAGATGAAGAAAGTATGACTTTCACTACATACAATGTAATTTATTATATTTATTTAAATTTTTTAATATAATATCTGTTAACATAATATATCTTATTAATTATATCATTATTAAATCTAAAATTATCAATAAAAATACTGTTATTAAATTTAAGATGTTTATAATTTAAGATTTTCTTTAAATAATAGTTTTACTTTCTTAAAATATATTATTTTATATAATATTTACACCATCTGTATTAATTGATAATCCTGTTGTATAAGTTTTATCAATTCCTGCTATTAATTTTTTAATTATTTCTTTTAATTTTTCATTAGTATTAATACATTTTTCTGAAAGTAAAGACATGCTTTGATTATTAGTATTGGTATTAGCATCTGAATTGTTGTTTGTATCTGAATTGTTATTTGTGTCTGAATTGTTATTTGAATTGTTATTTGAATTATTGTTTGAATTATTATTTGAATTGTTATTTGAATTGTTATTTGTATTGTTATTTGTATTGTTATTTGTATTGTTATTTGAATTGTTATTTGTATTGTTATTTGTATTGTTATTTGAATTATTGTTTGAATTATTGTGTGAATTATTGTTTGAATTATTGTTTGAATTATTGTTTGAATTATTGTGTGAATTATTGTTTGAATTATTGTTTGAATTGTTATTTGAATTATTGTTTGAATTATTGTGTGAATTATTGTTTGAATTATTGTGTGAATTATTGTTTGAATTATTGTTTGAATTGTTATTTTTGTCTGTA